>JACCDH011839450.1_pt1 | contig 10311 bp, 11 predicted proteins | sample 7442481 | NCBI WGS metagenome assembly JACCDH01 (sample SAMN15323433, study PRJNA562643) | freshwater metagenome | isolation source: river surface water | place: USA:Blue River Watershed | collected 2017-08-15
GACAACAAAAGCGGCAGGAAGCCCCGAGTAAAAGTTCCGCCCGTAAATGTCGCCGCTCTGCGCGCGAAAACCGGATTGTCCCAGTTCGAATTCGCCCAGAGCATTGGGGTTCCCAAAGGCACTTTGCTCAATTGGGAACAGGGTCGCCGCGAACCGACTGGGCCCGCGCAGGTCCTGTTGGCGATCCTTGCAAAGAAGCCATCGCTGGTGAAGGACCTTTTCGCCAACCGGCATGTCTATCAACCGGAACCGGATCGAGCTTGGGCGCCTGGAGGGCCGCATCCTGACACGATGACGCCTGAAGCGAGATGGGCAGAGGTTTGCAAAATTCTCAGTAATGGGCTTGTGCGCTTGCACTTGAAGAAAAATGAGAATTGATAATGCTCGATCGACTTGCTTGGCGAAGATTTAAAAATCGATACACTGCGTCCACGCTTATTTAATCCGGCCTACATAGATTTTACGCCTCAAATGGTCCCAGCTTTGGGCATCTATGAACAATTTCACGGGCAATCTCTGCCTATGGAACATGTGCCATCGGTGGTGCTCGGTCATTATAAAACCGCAGAGACTAGCCAAGCCTTACCTCGCATCAAAACACCTTGTCCCTCGACATAATTCGCCTTGAACAGCTCTAGCAGGTCTAATTCTGCTGCAGCTCGAACATCAGAACCTTGCTCATCCAGCAAGCGCCCGACAGCCATGGAGGACAATACAAATGACGTCGCCTCTTGAGGTGAGGCGTTCATACCGCCAACCGGCTGCAGCCCTTCATAAGAAACTATATTCAGGTGATAAAAACCAGCACCACCAATAACCTCGCGCAAATAATCGAGGTCTTCAAATGCAAATGGGCCCGGCGCACGGGGAATGGACGGAGGCACTTCGACAAAGCGGCGGACGATTGCCATCATTTCCATCATCCAAAGATTGTCGCGTGGCGGGCCCCATACAGCGAGATCGATGCGGGCACCGGGGCGCAATAGGGAGGCCAAATTAGAAAAGGCTTTGCGTGGCGCGGCAAAAAACATGCTTCCAAAGCGTGAAAAGAGCCGATCATAAGGTGCGTCGGCGAGTTGAACACTGGCAGCGTCAGCGCACATAAAACGAATATTGCTCACGCCGGCACTGGTTGCGCGCCTGATTGAAGCATCTGTCAGGTCGGGCGAGATATCGATACCAAGAGCGTACCCGGAAGGTGAAACAGCCTTTGCAATGGCGATCGTCGTGGCGCCCCCTCCACAACCAATATCGAGCACGCGTTCGCCAGGATTGAATTCCGCCTGATTGAGCAGAGCTTCACCAATCGGAGCAATCATGCCTTCAAAACGCTCGAGATTAGCAAGCCATTTGGCGCCCATCTCGCCTGCCCAATCTTCGCCTTTCAACGCCTCGGGGCTGTTTTCAATCACGCCGGACATTTTACCTTGCTTCCCTTCCCAGCCCAATTAGCAGCGCCAATGTTCAGTCTAAAACTCTGGCAAATCCTGCAACACCAGACGAGCGACGAGGTGCCGGAGACGGCCTTACGGGTGTTAGAATATCTTCGATTTGCCCCATGCCGCCAAAGACGGTCTCCATTGTCCGAACGCAGATCTCCACCGTCTCATCCGCTAGCTGGTACCAAACTTGTTTTGCCTCCTTGCGTGTGCGAACAAGGTTCGCCCGACGCAGTTCGCCGAGTTGTTGGCTCAAGGCGGGCTGACCAATCTCTGTCGCTTCGCCGATCTCCGCCACGTTTCGCTCGCCCCGCAGCAGGCATGATAAAATCATCAAGCGCTGGGGCTGTGCGAAAACCTTGAGCTTTTCCGCGGCAGATCCAGCAGCATCGCGGTCAAGATAGAATGCCGATTTCATGCCGCGTCCACAAAGCGACAGAACCAATCTGGACAATCGTCGGGCATTTCGCACGGCGGCTGCAACAGTGGGGCACCAGCACGCCATCCCTCTGGCGCCAAGTTCTCGATAGTTGCAACGGTCTTGAGGGCGCTCACCAATCTCAGCATTTCATCGACTGATCGGCCCACATTATGAGGGTAACAGGTGATAGCGCGAATTATCCCCTCAGGGTCGATGAAGAAGGTTGATCGCATTGCCATGCTGTCGGCAGATGTTTCATCAACCATTCCATAAGCCCGCCCGATCGCCATTGTCGGGTCCTCGATGACCGGAAACCGGACTTCGGCGCCAAGCGTTGCCTGTATCGCTCGGATCCAGGCAAAGTGAGAATAGAGGCTGTCAACCGATAGGCCGACCAATGAAGTCTCCAGGGAGTCGAATTCTGACTGGCGTCTCGCCAGTTCGGCAAATTCAGTGCTGCAGACAGGGGTGAAATCGGCCGGGTGCGAAAAGAAGACAACCCAGCGCCCCCTCAGCTTCGACAGCTGAAATTCACCAGCCGTTGAACGAGCGTGGAAATCTGGCGCGACGTCCCCGATGCGCGGTGACCTGCATTGGATTTTAACATTGGTTTCCATTGCGCTTCCTTCGACGCTTGGATCGCTTGACGCAATGAGATTATTTGATTACACAATATATGTAAATATGAATTTATGAGGTTTCCCGTGACCGACTCGGCTCTTGAAGCAGCATCTTCGCAAATCGCCGCCGCCCAGTCGGGCGTGCCTCAAATCAAGGCGTTCTTTGACGAGCCGACATTCACTGTGACCTATGTGGTCCATGACCAAGAAACCCGTCGCGCAGCGATCATTGACAGTGTTTTGGACTATGATCCGGCCTCCGGGCGCACATCCTTCTCGTCTGCGGATGCGGTTCTCGCTTACGTTGTTGAGAAGGGGCTTGCAGTTGACTGGCATCTGGAAACGCACGCGCATGCCGATCACTTGTCAGCGGCGCCTTATCTCCAGGCGAAAGTCGGTGGGCGAATTGCCATTGGTGAGCATATCACAACCGTTCAGCAAACCTTCGGCAAACTGTTCAATGCAGGCACCGAATTTGCACGGGACGGTTCTGATTTCGATGATCTTTGGAAAGACGGTGACCAATTCAGGATTGGGAATCTTAATGTAACAGTCCTTCACGTTCCGGGACACACGCCAGCCTGTATTGCCTATGTCATCGGAGATGCCGTTTTTGTCGGCGATACGATGTTCATGCCGGACTATGGCACGGCCCGTGCGGACTTTCCGGGCGGCGATGCACGCAGGCTTTTTCAATCCGCTCGCCGCCTGCTCTCGCTGCCGGCCGAAACCCGACTATTCATGTGCCATGATTATCTGCCGGAGGGCCGGACTGAATATGTCTGGGAGACAACTGTCGCCGCCGAGCGCGCCGCCAATGTTCACATCCATGACGGGGTAAGCGAGGACGAATTCGTCGCGATGCGCGAAACCCGCGACAAAACACTTGCCATGCCGCGGCTCATCTTACCTGCAGTGCAGGTCAATATGCGCGCTGGCCACTTCCCACCGCCTGAAGACAACGGGGTTACCTATCTGAAAATCCCGGTCAACGCGGTATGACATTAGCGCTATTCCCTCAGGCAATGCCAATTGCGGGCCTTTACGGTGGCCTGCTTATCGGCCTTTCAGCGGCCATCATGCTGCTTGCTCTCGGGCGCATTGCCGGAGTTAGCGGCATGGCTGCGCGCGCGACGGGCATTGCCGATACTGGCGCACCTCGCGGACTGGCAATTGCATTCGTGGTGGGCCTTCCGCTGGGTGCATTCATCGTTGCGCAAATAGGTGGCGGCGTAACCGCCCAATTTTCGCCCTCAGCCCTCCGCTTAATCATATCCGGACTTCTGGTCGGGTATGGCACACGGCTTGGATCGGGGTGCACGAGTGGTCATGGGGTCTGCGGCATGTCGCGCCTCTCGCGTCGGTCGATTGCTGCGACATTGATTTTCATGTCGTCAGGATTTGCGACGGTCGCCCTTTTGCGGTTCGGCGGCCAGCTGTGAAGCGCGATGCGATTGCCTTGTCCGCTGGTATTTTGTTCGGCGCCGGCTTGGCGATTTCCGGCATGAGCGATCCGGCTCGGGTGCAGTCCTTTCTTGACCTGTTTGGGCATTGGGATCCCACACTGGCATTCGTCATGGCGGGTGCAATGTTTCCTATGGCGCTCGCGTGGCTGGTCCAAAGGCGCCTCCACAAGCCGCTGGTCTGCGAAAATTTCGACTTGCCAGCAACCACCCTGCTCGATCGCAAGCTGGTGATCGGAGCGATCCTGTTCGGTGTTGGCTGGGGCATCGGCGGTCTTTGCCCCGGACCGGCCATTGCCGATCTGGCCATAGCGCCGCTTAACGCCGGGATCTTCGTGATCGCCTTGCTGATTGGCATGGCGGTACACCGCGTCACAACCCGATAAAAAAGAGCACCGGTGCCAGCCGGGTGGAGGAGAAGACATGCAGATCAAAGCCATCGACCAGAGTTTCTCAGTCTCGCCCCAGATCGATACAGCTGACATCGCAGAGATCGCGGCTCAAGGTTTCAAGGCCATCATCTGCAATCGCCCGGATGACGAAGAGCCAGGTCAGCCCAGCGCCGCTTCCATTCGTGAGGCCGCCGAGCATCAGGGGATCGCATTTGCCCATGTTCCGGTGATCTCTGGCGCGATTACCGCACGCGATGGTGAGATGATGGCTGACGCATTGGCAGATCTACCGGCGCCCGTCCTGGCCTTTTGCCGATCTGGCGCACGATCGACCAAGCTTTATGAGTTGGCGCGATCTGGGCGCCGGTCCGACGGCAGCAGTAAAGTCTATGATATTGTGATCGTTGGCGGCGGCAGCGCTGGTGTTGCGACTGCCTCAAGCCTCTTAAAGCGCAATTCGAAATTGGACATCGCTGTCATCGAACCCAGCGAGGTTCACTATTACCAGCCCGGTTGGACCATGGTTGGTGCGGGGGTGTTTGACCAACAATTCACCCGCCGCGCCGAAGCGCGCGTGATGCCCAAAGAGGTCACTTGGATACGCGCCGCAGCTTCGGGTTTCGCACCCGAGGACAACAAGGTGATACTGGAAGACGGTCGAGAAATATCATACCGGGTCCTGGTCGCATGCCCCGGCATTAAGCTCGACTGGGATGCTATTCCAGGGCTTGCCGAAACGATTGGCAAGAACGGCGTCACATCCAATTACGGCTATGATCTGGCTCCTTATACCAATCGACTGGTGAAGGATTTCAGAGGTGGCCGAGCACTTTTCACTCAGCCGGTTATGCCAATTAAATGTGCCGGCGCACCTCAAAAGGCGATGTATCTCTCATGCCATCGTTGGGAAAAGGCAGGCGTGCTTAATGACGTCGATGTTCAATTCCACACTGCAGGTGCGGTGCTGTTCGGCGTTGCCGCTTATGTCCCAGCACTGATGGAATATGTCGAACGCTACGACGCGCATCTGAACTTTGAATCCAAGTTGGTTGCGATAGATGGCCCTGCAAAAGTCGCAACCTTTGAGCAGAAGCGCGGAGATACTGTGACTCGTGTCGAGGAACACTTCGACATAATCCATGTCGTACCTCCCCAGGTTGCCCCCGATTTTGTTAGAAATAGCCCGCTTGCCGCGACATCTGGGTTCATTGAGGTCAACGAGGCTACACTTCAGCACCCGCGGTACCCCAATGTTTTTGGGCTCGGCGATGCCTGCTCAGCTTCCAATGCCAAGACTATGGCCGCCGCACGCAAGCAAGCACCCGTCGTGGCGGTCAACGTTCTTGCCGCTCTTGAAGGCAAAGCACCTGTCGCAGACTATGACGGCTATGGCTCCTGTCCTTTGACGGTAGAGGCAGGAAAGATCGTTCTTGCCGAGTTCGGCTATGGCGGGAAGTTGCTTCCCAGTTTCCCGAACTGGCTAATCGACGGCACCCGTCCGTCGCGTCTGTCTTGGTTGCTAAAGGACACTATCCTGCCGCCGATCTACTGGCACGGCATGCTGAAGGGCCGAGAATGGATGGTAGAACCACACATGATCGTGGAGGGCTAATCAAGTGATCGACACACTGCATTATGTGCTCGGCGGCTTTTCAGGCACTTTGGTCGGCTTCGTTCTTGGACTTGTCGGCGGTGGCGGTTCAATTCTTGCCGTGCCGTTACTTCTCTATCTCGTCGGCGTTAAAGAACCCCATGTCGCAATCGGCACCAGCGCCTTTGCTGTAGCCGCGAACGCGGCAATCGGGCTTTTAAATCACGCACGTGCTGGAACTGTGAACTGGCGGTGTGGGTTTATTTATGCCGCAGCCGGCGTCGTGGGGGCCTTTGGCGGATCCACACTTGGCAAGAGCATCGACGGTCACAAGTTGCTCATCCTGTTCGCCTTATTGATGATCGGCGTTGCCATTTTGATGTTTAAAAGCCGAGGCAATGAAGGCACTGAAGGGGCAAGGTGTAACCGCGAGAATGTAAGTAAAGTAGCCACCTATGGATTGGGCACAGGCGCCTTTTCAGGATTTTTCGGGATTGGCGGTGGTTTCCTCATCGTGCCGGGCCTGATTGCATCGACTGATATGCCCATCCTACGCGCGATCGGAACGTCCTTGATCGCTGTAACCGCATTCGGCCTCACCACATCGATCAACTATGCCGCATCTGGGCTGGTCGATTGGCCTTTAGCTCTGGTATTTATCCTTGGCGGCGTTGTTGGCAGCGCACTTGGCACACGCGCCTCTCGCGCGCTTTCGGCCGATAAAGGCAGGCTCAACACAATTTTTGCGACCTTCGTAATGATCGTCGCGCTCTACATGCTCTGGAAGAGCTGGGGGGCACTTGCCGCCTGAGTTAAGCCTCCAATGACACCGTCTTAAACGCGATAACGATACGGAAAAAACAAATGATCGACCAAGAATGGGCAATGCTGCTCGCCCGAGCGCAATTCGCCTTTACCGTAAGTTTTCATTTCCTCTTTCCAGCCTTCTCGATCGGGCTTGCGAGTTTCCTGGCGGTGCTTGAGGGCCTTTGGCTGAAAACCGGCGAGGGGGTTTACGCAAACCTCTATCGTTACTGGATCAAGATATTCGCTGTCGTCTTCGCCATGGGTGTCGTCTCCGGCATTGTTATGTCTTACCAATTCGGCACGAACTGGTCGGTTTTTGCGGACAAAGCCGGGCCAGTAATCGGGCCACTAATGGCTTATGAGGTGCTGACCGCATTCTTTCTAGAAGCTGGTTTTCTTGGGGTTATGCTATTTGGGATAAACAAGGTTGGGCGCAAGCTACACTTTGTCGCCACGCTGGCTGTGGCGCTTGGAACCTTCATTTCTGCCTTCTGGATATTATCAGTCAACAGCTGGATGCAGACGCCCGTCGGCTACGAGATTGCCGCGAACGGGCAGTTTATGCCGGGCGATAGCTGGCTCAAGATCATCTTCAACCCAAGCTTCCCTTATCGCCTTACGCACACAGTTCTAGCAGCTTACCTGACAACAGCCTTCATCGTGGGCGGTGTCGGTGGGTGGCATCTTCTGAAAGATCGAACCAACTTAGGCGCCCGTAAAATGTTCTCGATGGCAATGTGGATGGCAGCCCTTGTTGCGCCCGCGCAGATCGTCGCCGGGGACGCGCATGGGCTCAACACGCTGGAGCACCAGCCAGTCAAAGTGATGGCGATGGAAGGTCACTATCAGAGCCATCCGAATGGCGCTCCACTGATCTTGTTTGGCATCCCCGACAGCGAAAATCAAAGGGTCGACCATTCGATTGAAATACCAAAAGCATCATCGCTGATCCTCAAGCATGATCCAAATGCGCCACTCAAGGGGCTCGACACAGTGGCACGCGCTGACCAACCACCCGTGAGCATAGTCTTCTTCGCGTTTCGCGTCATGGTTGGCATCGGCTTTGCTATGCTTGGGATCGGTGTGTGGAGCCTACTCGCCCGTTGGAAGGGCAAGCTTTACGACTGGCCCCTGTTGCACCGCTTTGCGGTACTTATGGGGCCATCTGGGCTTGTCGCCGTATTATCCGGCTGGATCGTGACAGAAACCGGCCGCCAGCCCTACACAATCTATGGATTATTGCGCACGACCCAGAGCGCTTCGCCTCTAGATGCGCCGGCAGTTGCCGCTTCACTTGCGGCATTTGTTTTCGTCTATTTCACGGTCTTCGGCATGGGCATCTGGTATCTGCTGCAACTGATGAAAAAGCCCCCTCAGGCGCATGAGGCCCCGCTCGGTGACGCACCGATCCGCAGTGCAGGCATAACTCCCGCCCCAGCCATCATCGAAGGAGGTGCAGCGTGATCGACCTCACTGTCATCTGGGCAGCCATTATCGGCTTTGCCATCGTTGCATATGTCGTAATGGACGGCTTTGACCTAGGGATCGGCATACTCTTCCCCTTTTTCAAGGTGGGGCAGGATCGCGACACGGCGATGAACAGCATCGCACCGGTCTGGGACGGCAATGAAACTTGGCTAGTGATGGGCGTGGGCGGGCTTTTTGCGGCCTTCCCGTTGGCCTATTCGATAATCCTGCCGGCCCTTTACGCGCCCATGATCGCAATGCTTCTTGGCTTGGTGTTTCGCGGCGTCGCTTTTGAATTTCGTTGGCGTGATTCGGCCCATCAAGGTTTCTGGGACAAGGCATTCACCATTGGATCCATGGTAGCGACAATCGCGCAAGGCATTGCGCTCGGCGCGCTCTTGCAGGGCATCACGATCAAGGGGCGCGCCTATGCTGGGGGCTGGTGGGAATGGCTTTCTCCCTTCAGCCTCCTGACGGGCGTGGGGCTTCTTGTCGGCTACGCCCTTCTCGGCGCGTGCTGGCTAAACTGGAAAACCGAGGGCAGCCTGCAGCGGCAAGCCGTCACCTACGCGGGAAGGTTAGGCATCGGTTTGCTCCTCCTCATCGGCCTCGTCAGCTTTGCAACACTGGGGCTCGAGCCTCGATATTACCAACGCTGGCTTACTTTCCCGGGCGTTCTAGCCACTGCGCAAGTGCCGTTGGCGACCGTGATTGCAACTTTCCTTTTCTATCGCAGCTTGCGCCTGAAGCGCGATGCGCAGCCCTTCTTCTGGGCCTTGCTTCTATTCGGACTATGCCTGCTAGGGTTGGGTGTTTCTATTTGGCCCGATGTCGTGCCGGCACGTCTCACGATCTGGCAAGCCGCAGCACCCGAACGTAGCCAACTATTCATGCTGGTTGGAGCCGGGATCATGGTACCAGTGATCTTGGCCTACACGGCGTGGTCATACTGGGTCTTCCGCGGAAAAGTGGGAACGGAAGGGTATCATTGATGCCAGTCTGGCTCAGGCGGTTAGCATGGTTCATCGCGATTTGGGCGGCAAGCGTCGCTGCGATGATACTCGTTGGAGGTCTTCTTCGCGCATGGCTGCGCTAATGCGCGTATTAGTAGTCGGCCTGGTTGCCATGACCTCCTGCGCCACAACTTCTGCGCGAGCAGACGATACACAACTCTGGGCGTCAACTCGGCTAACCGCACGGCTTGCGCCACACATCATGGCAAGCAATGAAACGGTTTATCGGACGAGCGAAGAGCGTGGTGACTACGACTTTGTCGACCACATTCAAGCAGGGTATCAGTTCAATCGTCATGTGACGTTGTGGATAGGATATACGCATCAAACTACGATGAGCCACGGACGCAAGTCTTATACCGAGCAGCGTTTTCGGCAGCAGGTGAACTTCGAAAACGTCGTGAGATTAGGCCCTGCACAGTTGGGTGGGCGGCTTCGCATAGAGCAACGTTGGCGCAATGCCCAGTCCGGTACTGGGTGGCGAGTGCGGCCTCAAGAGAAGTTAGTTCTTCCTGTTATCGGTAAAATCAGTGTCTCGATAAGCCATGAAGATTTCATCGATCTTAATCGAACTTCGTTCCAGTCTGTAGCTGGCGTAGAGCGGATGCGTAATGCCGTGACACTGACAGTGCCACTTAATAAGCACCTGTCGCTGGAAGTCGGTTACCTCCAGCAGCATTTATTTGGGCCAACAAATTCAAGCTCTGATGCAAATGCAGCCACCCTCGCAGTTTCAGGGAGTTTTTGAGACAGATTTTGAGCTCAAAACCTATTCGGACAGCATGAAATTCGCGGTTCAGTCGATATGCTGTCCGCCCCTAAATGACGGCATCTGAAGCAATCAAAGGGCCATAAATCCTGGGGTCTAAAAATGGGCGCTGAATGCCCCGTAATGAGATTCGAAATTTTACTGCGGTTGATATAATTCAATAACTTACGCCCCAGAGAGCTTTGGATTGGGGTCCCGCACCCTCCGCCATTTCACTTTTTTGCTTCAGCGATGCTTACCTGGATTGACCTGATCTGGCTTGCCACTCTGCATAATCAAGTTCTTCCCGAAAGAGGGTCTGTGAAAGATCACAGAGTATAAAAATAGCA
>JACCDH010510631.1_pt1 | contig 10310 bp, 9 predicted proteins | sample 7442481 | NCBI WGS metagenome assembly JACCDH01 (sample SAMN15323433, study PRJNA562643) | freshwater metagenome | isolation source: river surface water | place: USA:Blue River Watershed | collected 2017-08-15
GACAGCATGTTCTTGCTGCGCACCAGGCCGCCGTAGAACAGGGCCAGGCCAGGCAGGGTCATCAGGATCACCAGGAGGGTGGAGACCATCATCCAGGTGGTGTCGCCCTTGTTGGGCACGGGGGCAGCAGCGGGTGCTGCCTCGACGGCAGCCGCCGATGCAGCTTCAGCAGGAGCGGGGGCTGCAGCGGGTGCAGCTTCGACCGCGGCCGAGGCCGCGACAGGGGCCGAAGCGGAGGTGTCCTGAGCGTGGGAGACGCCCAGCAGACCGAACGCTGCGAGACCCAGTGCGATCGACGCAATGAGTTTTCTCATGAATTGCCTCTTGGAGTGGGATGGGTAAAACAAGGAGACGAGGGCAATGCCTTACAGGGCGTCTTTGCCGTTCTCGCCGGTGCGGATGCGGATGACTTGCTCCAGCGGGGTCACGAAGATCTTGCCGTCACCGATCTTGCCGGTGCGGGCCGCCGCTTCGATGGCTTCGATCACGCGGTCGAGGATGGGCTCATCCACGGCAGCTTCGATCTTGACCTTGGGCAGGAAGTCGACCACATATTCCGCGCCGCGATACAGCTCGGTGTGGCCCTTTTGGCGACCGAAGCCTTTGACTTCGGTCACGGTGATGCCTTGCACGCCGATGGCGGACAGGGCCTCACGCACTTCATCAAGCTTGAAAGGCTTGATGATGGCGGTCACCATTTTCATGAGGGGCTCCTTTGGTAGTGAAAGCATTTGCTGCACAAGGAACTGCATGATCCATGCCAGCCAAGCGCTTGTGGCTGCGTGACATCTTGCCCGTGCGTCTGCCAACATGGAAGCGTTATTGCACCAATGTTGTGCATTTTGCGGCGTGTGTGATGGAACCGATTCGGTTGCTTGTGGATTGCACCTTGGTAGTGCGCATCACCCTGTTGGGTGTTCTCGCCCTCCTGGGGGTGGCCAGCGCCACGGCCCTGGTCAGAATCATGTGCTTGCAGAGAGCTCAATCACATGGACAGGAGGCGTGGGTCATGACCCTGGCATTGGTGCGCAGTCGTGCGCTGGACGGTCTGGCGGCACCGGAGGTCACGGTCGAGGTGCACCTGGCCAATGGCCTGCCGTGTTTCACCCTGGTCGGTCTGGCCGATACCGAGGTCAAGGAAGCCAGGGAGCGGGTCCGCGCCGCACTGAGCAACTGCGGCCTGGATTTCCCGCACAACAAGCGGATCACCGTCAACCTGGCCCCGGCCGATCTGCCCAAGGAGTCTGGCCGCTTTGACCTGCCCATTGCCGTCGGGATCCTGGCGGCCATGGGCGTGATCGACGCCCGTTTGCTGGAATCGCTGGAGTTTGCCGGGGAGCTGTCCCTGGGGGGCGATTTGCGCCAGGTCCGTGGCGCCCTGGCCATGGCCCTGGCGGTTCGGCAAAGCCCGGTTCACAGCCGTCGATCCCTGGTTCTGCCCCTTTGTAGTGCCCAGGAGGCGGCCTTGGTCGATGGCGTGACCTTGCTTGGTGCGCGCCACCTGCGGGAAGTGGTGGCGGCCCTGGGCCCCGGGGCCACCGAGGTGTTGCCCCAGGTGCGTGCGACACCGCCAGAGGCGTTGGACCACCATCACGGCGACCTGCGCGACGTCAAAGGGCAGGGCGCGGCCAAACGAGCGCTGGAGGTGGCTGCCGCTGGCGCCCACAGTCTCCTGATGGTCGGGCCGCCGGGCACGGGCAAGTCCATGCTCGCTCAGCGACTGGCCTCGATCCTGCCGCCACTGGGCACCGATGAGGCCCTGGAGTCGGCCGCCGTCCTCAGCCTGGCTGGGCATTTCCAGAGCGATCGGTGGCGCCAGCGCGTGGTGCGGGCTCCCCATCACAGCGCGTCCAGCGTGGCCCTGGTGGGTGGTGGCTCGCCCCCGCGGCCGGGCGAGATTTCCTTGTCACATCGGGGCATCCTGTTTCTGGATGAGTTGCCCGAATTTCCCAGGTCGGCATTGGAGGCCCTGCGCGAGCCACTGGAGACCGGACACATCACCATCTCCAGGGCAGCCCGTCGGCATGATTTTCCCGCCCGATTCCAATTGGTCTCGGCCATGAACCCTTGCCCCTGTGGCCATCTGGGGAACCCGCTCAAGGCCTGCCGTTGCACGCCCGATCAGGTCAGCCGTTATCAGGGCAAGCTCAGTGGTCCTCTGCTCGATCGAATCGATGTGCAGGTGGAGGTGCCGGTGGTCAGTCCCGAGGTGCTGGCGCAGGCACCCGATGGCGAAACCAGTGCCGTGGTGGCCGAGCGAGTGCACCGGGCCCGAGAGCGTCAGATGGCCCGCCAAGGGCGGCTTAACAGTGACCTGGATGGCGCCGGACTGGACGAACATGCGCTGGCCACGCCCGCCGCACTGGCGTTCCTCAAGAAGGCCAGCACCCGGCTGGGCTGGTCAGGACGGGGCTTTCACCGTGTGCTGCGCCTGGCGCGCACGCTGGCCGATTTGTCGGCCTCCGATCAGGTCGACATGGCCCATGTGGCCGAGGCCATTCAATACCGCAGAGCACTTCAGGCTCCCGTCATCGGCGCGGCCGCGTCGACCTTGGCCTAAACTGGGCGCCACTTGCCCTTGATGGAGATCCCTGTGAGCCTTGTTGCCTTTTCCTTGCCTCTGGTTCGATGCGCCTTGCTGGCGGGGGCGGTGTTCAGTCTGGCTCAGTCCGCGCAGGCGGTCCTGCCTGTCCAGGCGGCCCCTGCCGATGTCCAGGTGATGGGTGCCTGGGTTCGACCGGCAGTCAAGGGGCAGAGCGGTACCGGCGGCTACATGCGCCTGCTCAGCCCGGCGGGTGCCACCCTGGTGGGGTTCTCGTCGCCCGTTGCTGGGGTGGCCGAGCTGCATGAAATGTCCATGGACGGCGATGTCATGCGCATGCGGCCGGTCCCGTCCTTGCCCTTGCCTGCGGGACAGGTCGTGGCGCTCAAGCCGGGCGGTTACCACCTGATGCTGATGAGGCTCAAGCAGCCCCTCAAGGTGGGCGAGCGCGTGCCCCTGACCCTTCGGCTCAAGGCGGCGAGCGGGGCGCTGCAGACCTTGTCCATCCAGGTCCCGGTCGAGATGATGGCCCCGGCCGATCCTGCCGCCTCGGGCGCGTCGGCGGGTCAGCACCCTTCGACGGGGCACATGGGCCACTGAGGCCCGCAGGTTCAGGTCACTGGTCTTCCAGGCGCCGTGGCGGGTAGGTGTCCCAGCCGTGGCAGCCGGGGCACTGCCAGAAATAGCGCTGGCTTTCAAAGCCACAGGCTGCGCATCGGTATCGCTGCAGGGGTTTGGCTGCGGTGGCCAGGGCCTCCTGCAGGCGCTGGATTTCACCGTCGCTCAGAGTGATGCCGCTGCTCATTCGCTCGCGGATCAGGCCTTGTGCGGCGGTCAGGGATGGCTCGCTGCTCAGGTGCTTGACCAGGCGAGCGCGTCGCTCGGCACCATCGTGTTGCAGGCTGTTGAGGGCCTGCAGCACGTCGATGGATGGCACCTGTCCGTACAGCGCTTCCAGTTTGCGCAGGGCCTGGGTCTGGGCCTCGGCTCCCAGGGTTTGGGCAGATTGGGCATAGTCGCTGGCGACCAGGGCAAAGGCCGTGGGTTGCAGGGCCATCAGTTCGTCCCACGCCGCCAGGGCGGCGGCGTGCTGCCCTTGTCGGGCCAGTCGCTGGCCCTGCAGCACCAAGGCTCGAGCACTTTGTGGGTAAGCTTCGCGGGCGCTGCGCAGGGCGCGATCTGCTTCCTCGTGATGACCTCGGGCATCGGCCTCCTGTGCCACCTCGCACCAGTGGTGCGCCATGCGAGGCGCAAAAGAACCGGTGCCGGCTTGCTCCAGTTGCCGGGCCACTTCAATGGCGGGGTGCCAGTTGCGTGAGCGCTCGTGCAGGCTCAGCAGGGCCAGCCGGGCATCGGAGGCAAAGGCGGTGCCATCCAGGGCCTTGAACGCATCCTCGGCTCGGTCGAACAGGCCGGCTTTCATGAAGTCATGGGCAAGGGCATGCTGGGCGCGTTCACGCTCCTCGTGCTTGAGGTCGCCGCGGGCCAGCAGGTGCTGGTGCACCCGGATGGCTCGCTCGTATTCACCTCGGCGGCGGAACAAATTGCCCAGCGCAAAGTGCAGGTCGGAGGTGTCCGGGTCTTGCTGGACAGCCTCGATGAAAGCATCGATGGCTTTGTCCTGCTGCTCGTTGAGCAGCAGGTTCAGGCCCTTGAAATACGCTTGGGGTGAACCCCGCTCTTCGTTGCGCATCTGGCGCAGGTCGATGCGGGAGGCCAGCCAGCCCAGCAAAAAGGCACCCGGCAGCGCCAGTAGCAACCATTGGAGGTCGAAATCCATGTCGATCACCGTGCCGGTTTGCGCGGAGCTGCCACGTCGGGCGGCTGAGGCAGTTGCGGTGGCATGGTGGTGGGGCTTTCGGTTTCGTGGGTGGCGGGTGGCTGTGTTTTGCCGACAGGGGTCGCTTGCCGCTGACCCATCAACTGCAGGCGCTTGCGAGCGTCACGACGATGACGCCACCAACTGGGCACCATGGCCATCACGCCGGTGGCGCAGCCCACACCGAACACGCCCAGGATCACAAAGACCATGGAAGCCTGCCAGGTGTAGCCAAAAAAGCCCTTGACCTCGACCACGTGCTGGTTCTTGAGTGCGAAGGCAAACAGCAAGAAAAACAGGAAGGCTCGCCAGAGCCAGGTCAAGGTACGGATCAAGGGTCTCGCTCCTGCAGCGTGGTGAGAGATCAGTCGGTTGAGGACGGAGTGCCCCCCGCGGCCTTGTCGGCCAGGGGGGGTGCGTCCACGGATTCTCGCAGGGCTTTGCCGGGCTTGAAGTGAGGCACCAGCTTTTCAGGGATCAGGACCTGTTCGCCCGAGCGGGGGTTGCGACCCATGCGGGGTGGGCGGCGGTTGATCGAGAAGCTGCCAAAGCCGCGAAGCTCGATCCGGTGTCCCTTGGCCAGTGCTTCGGACATCGCGTCAAGGATGGTTTTGACGGCAAATTCGGCATCACGCTGCGTGAGCTGGCCAAAGCGCTCGGCCAGCTTGGCCACCAGATCAGAACGGGTCATGGATGCAAACGCGGAGAGGCTGGAGAGCCTGAATTTGGAGGGGCTGTGATGAAGGGGCGGAGCGTGAGTGCCGCTTCATCACAGCCCCCAAGGGCTGACCTGAAACCACGCAAGGTGGTCCTGGTCAATCTTGGGGGACAGGAGACAGAACGTGGGCGATCAGCCGTTGTTCTGGTCCAGCTTGGCCTTGAGCAGGGCGCCCAGGCTGGTGGTGCCAGAGCCTTCCTTGCCGGTCTCGGAGCTCAGACGCTGCAGGGCTTCTTGCTGCTCTGCGTTGTCCTTGGCCTTGATCGACAGCTGGATGTTGCGGGTCTTGCGGTCCACGTTGATCACGACGGCGGAGATTTCTTCGCCTTCCTTCAGAACGTTGCGAGCATCTTCCACGCGGTCACGGCTGATTTCCGAGGCACGCAGGTAGCCCATGATGTCATCGGCCAGCTTGATCTCGGCGCCCTTGGCATCCACGGTCGCAACGGTACCCGTCACGGTGGCGCCACGGTCGTTCAGCGTGGTGTAGTTGGTGAAGGGATCGCTGTCCAGCTGCTTGATGCCCAGGGAGATGCGCTCACGCTCGACGTCGATGGCCAGAACGATGGCTTCAACTTCCTGGCCCTTCTTGTAGTTACGAACCGCGGCTTCGCCGGTTTCGTTCCAGGACAGGTCAGACAGGTGCACCAGACCGTCGATGCCGGCAGCCAGGCCCACGAACACGCCAAAGTCGGTGATCGACTTGATGGGGCCCTTGACCTTGTCGCCACGGTTGAAGCTTTGTGCGAAGTCGTCCCAAGGATTGGGCTTGCACTGCTTCATGCCCAGGGAGATGCGACGCTTGTCTTCGTCGATTTCCAGGACCATGACTTCCACTTCGTCGCCCAGGTTGACGATCTTGTTGGGGGCCACGTTCTTGTTGGTCCAGTCCATTTCGGAGACGTGCACCAGGCCTTCAATGCCGGGTTCGATCTCGACGAATGCACCGTAGTCAGCAATGTTGGTGACCTTCCCGAACAGGCGGGTGCCCGATGGGTAACGGCGCGAAACGCCAACCCATGGATCGTCGCCCATTTGCTTCAGACCCAGCGAGACGCGGTTCTTTTCGGCGTCGAACTTCAGGACCTTGGCCGACAGCTCTTGACCCACGGTCACCACTTCGGATGGGTGACGGACACGGCGCCATGCCATGTCGGTGATGTGCAGCAGGCCGTCGATACCGCCCAGGTCCACGAACGCACCGTATTCGGTGATGTTCTTGACCACGCCGGCCACGATGGCGCCTTCGCGCAGCGTTTCCATCAGCTTGGCGCGCTCTTCGCCCATCGAGGCTTCGACCACGGCACGACGCGACAGAACCACGTTGTTGCGCTTGCGGTCCAGCTTGATGACCTTGAACTCCATGGTCTTGCCTTCGAACGGCGACATGTCCTTGACAGGGCGCGTATCGAGCAAAGAACCAGGCAGGAAGGCACGGATGCCGTTGACCAGAACGGTCAGGCCGCCCTTGACCTTGCCGTTGACGGTACCGGTGACGAACTCGCCCGATTCCAGAGCGGTTTCCAGGGACAGCCAGGAGGCCAGACGCTTGGCCTTGTCGCGCGACAGGATGGTGTCGCCGTAGCCGTTTTCGATGGCGTCCACGGCCACCGACACGAAGTCACCAACTTGGACTTCGAGTTCGCCCTGGTCGTTGCGGAATTCGTCGATGGGCACATAGGCTTCCGACTTCAGACCGGCGTTGACCACCACGAAGTTGTGGTCAACAGCGACCACTTCAGCGGTGATGACTTCGCCAGTGCGCATGTTGGCGCGCTGCAACGACTCTTCAAATAGGGCGGCAAAAGATTCAGACATGAGGGTTCCTGTGTCGGCGTGAACCGACGGTAACGCTTGGCCCGACAGGCAACGGGAAAGCGGTTGAGTTGATGAAATGACGCGCGCGACCTCTTGGCGAGGTCAAGACTGCCTGGACACCGGGCGGTGCCAAGGGCGCGTCACAGCCTAAGGTTGCCTTGCGAGGTCACGCACCAGGCGTGACCACATGAGGCCACCCGTCTGTCCACCAGCCCAGCACGGCATCAACGGATTCGTCGATGCTCAGTGCGGAGTTGTCGAGCAGTCGGGCATCTGGCGCAGGAACCATGGGCGCCACCGCGCGGGTGCGATCCCGCAGGTCACGCGCCTCCAAGTCTGCGCAGATCTCGTCAAGGGTAACAGAAAACCCTTTTGAAATCAATTGCTTATGGCGTCGCTCGCCACGCTGGGCAACGCTGGCGGTCAAAAACACCTTCAGGCCGGCATCCGGGAAGATCACGGTGCCCATGTCGCGCCCGTCGGCAACCAGGCCGGGCAGGCCCCGAAACGCCAGTTGCTGTTCGACCAGGGCCTGGCGCACGCCGCCCAGGGCCGAAATCTTCGAGGCGATCTGGCCGACCTCTTCCTGACGCAAGTCAGCGCTCACCTCCTTGCCGTCCAGCCAGACGTGGTCGTCCTGAAAGCGCAAGGGAATGTCGTGACCGAGCTGACGGGCCAGGGCCACCAGGGCGGCCTCGTGGTCGGGCGGCACGCCCCGACGAAGCGCCAGCAAGGCGGTGATGCGGTACAGCGCACCTGAATCCAGGAACTGGTAACCCAGGCGGTTGGCCAGGGCGCTGGCCAGCGTGCCTTTGCCGGAGGCCGAAGGGCCGTCCACGGTGATGACCGGGATCAGCCGGGCATCGGTGCGGGCCACCTGGAACAGGGTTTCAAAATAGTCGGGGAAGGTTTTGCCCACGCAACGCGGGTCCTCGATGCGCACCGAGACGGTCTGGCCCGTCCCGATGGACGGTGCCAGGGGGTGGAAGGCGGCCAGTGAGAAGCACATCGCCATGCGGTGGTCGTCATACGTGTGGATGCTGGCGTGCTGCCAGGCGCCGGGTGCAGGCGGTGTCACCTCGATGAAGTCCTCGCCCTCGATCACGGTGGCGCCGAGCTTGCGCAGCTCACAGGCCATGGCCGCGATCCGGTCGGTTTCCTTGACGCGCCAGCTGGCGATGTTGCGCAAGCGGGTGGTGCCTTGGGCATAGAGCGCCATCACGGCCAGCGTCATGGCCGCGTCGGGGATGTGGTTGCAGTCCATGTCCACGGCCTTGAGGGGCCAGGCGCCGCGCTGGATTTCCAGCCAGTTGGGGCCGCCGGTGATCTGTGCGCCCATGGCACGAGCGGCTTCGACAAAGCGGATGTCACCCTGGATGGAGTCCAGGCCCACGCCTTCGATGCGCACCGGGTGGCCCTGGCCTGCGATGGCACCCGTGGCGATGAAGTAGGAAGCCGACGAGGCATCGGCCTCGATGTGGACCTCGCCGGGTGACTGGTAGCGGCTGCCCTGCGGGATCACGAAACGCGCCCAGCCCTGGCGCTGCACAGCGATCCCGAAGCGATCCAGCAGATTCAGGGTGATCTCGATGTACGGCTTGGAGATCAGTTCGCCTTCGACCTCGATGGTCAGGTCGTGGTCTTGCGAGACCAGAGGCAGCGCCAGCAACAAGGACGTCAGGAACTGACTGGAGACGTCGCCACGCACCTTGATGGGGGCGGACATCTTCAGTTGGCCGCCGGACAGGCGCAGGGGCGGGTAGCCCTCCTGGCCGGTGCATTCGATCTGGCAACCCAGGGGCCGCAGGGCATCGATCAGGTCGCCGATGGGGCGCTCATGCATGCGTGGCACGCCGCTGAGCTCGAACACGCCGCCCCGGGTGGCTGACAGCAGGGCCAGTGCGGCGGTCAGGGGGCGCATGGCCGTGCCCGCATTGCCCAGGAACAGTTGGGCGTTCAGGACTTTGGGCTGGCCATCCAGCCCGGTGATTTCCAGCACCTCGCCGTTCTGGTGGATGTCGCAACCCAGGGCGCGCAGGGCGTCCAGCATGACGCGGGTGTCATCTGAGGCCAGCAGGTCGTGCACGCGGGTGGTGCCTGCGCTCAGGCCCGCCAGCAACAGCACGCGGTTGGAGATGCTCTTGGAGCCCGGCAACCTGACTGTGCCCGAGGCGTCGAGCAAAGGGGGCAGGTCCAGAAATTCGGTGGTGTACATGGGTCAGTGGCCGGTCGGCAGGGGGCAGTGAGCCGTCAGCGCGAGCCGGCAGGCTTGGGAATGACGGCGGCGGGCTGGATGGTCGCGGTCCACTGGCTGCGGACATTGGAGGCCGTTGTGATCTGTTTTTCCAGTGCCTCACCGTTCCATTCACGCATGCTTCGCTCCATCTCGTCCAGAGCGCCTCGAAAGGCGGCGGACTGCTTGAGGATCTCTTCGCGGTTGGACAGCAGGATGTCCCGCCAGACGTTGGGGTCACTGGCGGCAATGCGCGAAAAATCCCGGAAACCTGGTCCGGCCAGCGACAGGAATTCCTTGCCGGCCGGTTGCTGGTTCATGGCATTGAGGTAGGCAAAGGCGACCAGGTGCGGCAGGTGGCTCACGGCGGCAAAGGCCGCGTCGTGGTTCTCGGGGCTCATCTTGAGCACCTGGCAGCCAATGGCCGCCCACACGTCGGTGGCTTTTTGCACCAAGGTGGCGTCGGTCTGGGCCAGCGGGGTCAGGATGACCTTGCGGCCCTGGTAGAGCTGCGCGTCGGCATGCTCGATGCCCGCCACTTCGCGCCCGGCGATCGGGTGGGCCGGCACGAAGGATGGCAGGCGCTCCTTGAGCACCCGGCGAGCGGCGTCGACCACATCGCGTTTGGTCGAGCCCACGTCCATGAACAGCACGCCGGGGTTGACTAGGTGGCGAATGGACTTGAAGGTGCCTTCGGTGGCCGCCACCGGCACGGCAATGATGACGATGTCGGAGCCGGAGACGGCCAGCAGGGCCGACTCGGCCGCGACATCGATCACGCCGAGGCGGCGCGCTTTCTCGACGGTCGAGGGCGACTTGCTGTAGCCCACCACGCGGCGGACCAGTCCGGCCTTTTTCAGGGCCAGGGCAAAGGAGCCGCCCATCAGGCCGCATCCGATCAGACCGAGTTGGTTGAACATACCGAGTCCAGAAAATGGGGGTCAGTGCGGGTCCAGCGCAAAGCTGCCCAGCACCTTGAAGAAGCTGCTTTGTGCACGCAGTTCGTCCAGGGCCGCCGCCACCGCAGGATCCTGCGCATGACCGGCCACATCGATGTAGAACACGTACTCCCACTGACCCGATCGGGCCGGGCGGGACTCAAAGCGGGTCATGGACACGCCGTGGCGCTTGAGCGGCATCAGCATGTCGTGCACAGCGCCCGGCTTGTTGCTGACCGAGA
>JACCDH010799646.1_pt1 | contig 10310 bp, 9 predicted proteins | sample 7442481 | NCBI WGS metagenome assembly JACCDH01 (sample SAMN15323433, study PRJNA562643) | freshwater metagenome | isolation source: river surface water | place: USA:Blue River Watershed | collected 2017-08-15
CACTTCGAAAGTTAAATAATGTAATTTTAAGCCCTCATCTAGCAGGGGCAACTGTGCAGGTAGTTGAGCATCACTCTAAGATGGTAGTTGATGATCTACTTGATGTTTTGAATAAGAAAACTCCAAAACGATTAGCAAATCCGCAGGTATTTGATCAATTTATTAAAAATGGAGGTCTGTCATGAAAGTTGCTTTAGTAACAGGGGGTGCAACCGGAATTGGTGCGGCCACAGTTGAAGCTTTAGCAGCAGAAGGCGTCGTAGTTGCAATTCAATACTCAAGCAGTAAAACTCAAGCAGAAGGCCTAGCTAGCAAGCTTAAATTAGCTGGCAGTAAAGTTGAAATTTTTCAATCAGATCTCACCAAATCAGATTCAGCAAATACATTAGTTTCAGAGGTAAAAAAATCACTGGGCGTAATTGATATCTTGATTAATAATGCCGGCTTAATGAGTGATGCCAGCATTATTCAGATGAGTGATCAGCTTTGGGATGAGGCAATAAATATAAATTTAACTGCAAGTTTTAAATTAATGAGAGCATGTGCTCCAGATATGGTTGCAAAAAAGTGGGGCAGGATAATAAATATCTCATCACAAGTTGCCTTAACTGGATCTGCAAATCATGCACATTACTCAGCAGCAAAAGCTGGATTGCTTGGACTTACTTACTCAGCTGCAAAAGAGTATGGAAAAGAATCTATAACTGTAAATGCAGTTTTACCTGGCAGAATTGAAACAAGTATGATTTCAGAAAGATCTAAAGGAAGATTAGATGAGTGGTTATCCCAGACGCCTTTGAATCGACTGGGTACTCCGTTAGAGGTGGCTGCGATGATCACTTTCTTAGCCTCAGAAAAGGCCTCCTACATAACTGGGGCAGCTATCAATGTAAATGGCGGATTGGTGATGGGCTGAGCGTATTTACAACTTAAAAGTTATAAATCCGACTTGCCAGTATTGGCCGCTAGCAACTAAATTATCACAGCGGTCCTAGGAGTCGTAGCTACTTTCCTAGGCACGTATTACAAAGTTAAATTATTTTGTAATCAATCGAAGGGACTACTTTGAAGAAAATAATCTCAACACTTGGCGTAGCCGCTTTGGCTGCAACAGCTTTTGCTGCTGCACCAGCACAGGCTGCAACTAAGCTAAAGATCGCTCACATTCCTAAACTAGGAACAATTGGATATTTCCAAGCTGCCCACAAGGGTGTAGAGCGTGCATGTAAGGAACTTAAAGCAGAGTGTGCATACAAAGGCCCAGTTGAAATTACTGCAGCCGCACAGGTAAAAGAAATTAACGCTGCTGTACAAGGTGGCTTCAATGTATTAATCATTGCTGCTAACGATAAGGATGCTCTAGTACCAGCACTTCGCGCTGCACAGAAGAAGAAGGTAACTGTTGTTACTTACGATTCTGATGTTGCTCAAGCTGGACGTTCAGTATTCGTAAACCAAGCTTCATCAGAGGGTATCGGACAGGCACTTGCTAAGTCTGCTGCAGATCTTGCTGGTGGTTCAGGTGATATCGCAATTCTTTCAACAACTCCAGATGCAACCAACCAGAACGTATGGATTGATTTCATGAAGAAGGAGCTTGCTGCTAAGTATCCAAATGTTAAGGTTGTAGCAACTGCTTATGGTCTTGATAAGCCAGAAGAGTCAACAACTGAGACACAAGGTCTAATCCAGAAGTACCCAACCATCAAGGCAATCGTTGCTCCTACATCAGTAGGTATTGTTGCTGCAGCTAAGTATGTTTCTGGCTCAGCTTCAAAGGGCAAGGTTTTCGTAACTGGTCTAGGTCTTCCAAATGATATGAAGACATACATCAAGGATGGATCTGGCGCTCAAGCATCTCTATGGGATGTTGAGAACTTCGGATATGTTGCAGTTCAGGTTGCTAACTCAATCAGAAATGGCAAAGCAAAGGTCACTGTTGGATCAAAGATCAAATCCGGCAAGGGTGACAAGGGTCTAAAGACTCGCACAGTTACAAAGGGTGCTGTAGGAAATGAAATTATCCTTGGACCTGCAACTGTGTTCACAAAGGACAACGTCGATCAATTCAACTTCTAATTTAGAAGTTTAATTATCGTCTGATAGTTAGGGCGGCCTAGAAATAGGTCGCCCTAACTTTTTTTGTTTGAATAATGATATTAATTATAAAAAGTTGGACACCCCCCTCAAAGAGTGGAAGAATGCTGGGATATAGCGGTGTAAAACTTCATTAAGGAGAATTTCATGCCAGCAGCTAAGCAAATTGAATTTGGTGGTCACGCCTTAGTTTGGGTGGGAGATTGGTCTGCAAGTAGTGCTCGAGCTGCGATTAGTAGTGCTGCTCGCAATGGATATGACTACATAGAGCTTGCAATATTTGATCCATGGAATTTTGATACCAAATTAACTAAAGACCTGTTGCAGGAGTTTGGTCTTAGAGCGCATGCATCCTTGGGACTTTCTGCCCATAATGATGTTACAAGTCTTGATCCAGCAATTGTTGCCAAGGGAGATGAGTTACTACGAAAGGTCGCAGATGTACTTCATGAGTTGGGCGGCACTGAGCTTTGTGGAGTTATCTACTCAGCACTTGCAAAGTATCCATCGCCAGCTACAAAGGAGAATAGATCTAATTCGGTAAAAGCTATGCAGCGTCTTGCTGATTACACCGCAGATCTTGGAATTAATATTGATCTAGAGGTAGTAAATAGATATGAAAGCAACATCATGAATACTGGTATGGAAGGCTTAGATTTTCTAGATGAGGTAAATCGACCAAATGCATTCCTACACCTTGATACCTACCATATGAATATTGAAGAAGATGGCATGCAAAAATCTGTACTAGCTGCAGGTGATCGCTTAGGTTATGTGCATATTGGGGAGAGCCATCGTGGCTATCTTGGTACTGGCAATGTGGATTTTGATTCCTTTTTTAAGGCGTTAAAGCAGATTAATTACAAAGGTCCAATTACCTTTGAATCCTTCTCTTCAGCTGTCGTTGATCCATCCCTTTCAAACACACTTTGTGTGTGGCGAAATCTATGGAGTGATTCTGATGATCTGGCTAAGAAATCACTTGATTTTATGAAGGCTAGGTATTAATTAATGGAAAGAGTTTGCTTTCGCCTACAGGTTAGAAAAGAGAAGATGGATGAGTATGTAAGAAGACATGCACAAGTTTGGCCAGAGATGTTGGCAGCCTTAAGTGAGACTGGTTGGACCAATTACTCATTATTTTTAGATCGCAATGATGGCACCTTGGTGGGATATCTTGAGACACCTTCCCTTGCAGCAGCTAAGGCTGGCATGGAGAAGAAAGAGATAAATGCTAAGTGGCAAGCTGAGATGGCCGAATTTTTTGTTGCATTAGAGGGCAAGCGACCAGATGAAGGATTTTTACAATTAGAAGAGGTATTTCACTTAAATTAATTTTAGATTTAAATCACCCAACAAGTAAGGAGCGAGAAAAAAATGGCATCAGCAAAAGAGGCAAAGGAAGTACTAAAGCGGTTCTATATTGAAACCCCATCTTGGGCGTATGGAAACTCTGGTACTAGATTTAAAGTTTTTGCTCAGCCAGGAGTTCCGCGTGATCCATATGAGAAGATCTCAGATGCAGCTCAAGTTCACAAGTACACAGGTGCTGCTCCAGCAGTTGCTATGCATATTCCGTGGGATAAGGTTGATGATTATGCAAAATTAGCAAAACATGCAAAAGATAATGGTGTCTACCTTGGCACAATTAACTCAAATACCTTCCAAGATGATGATTACAAATTTGGTTCAGTCTGCCACTTTGATAAGAAGATTCGTCAAAAAGCGGTAGATCATCTACTTGAGTGTGTAGATATTATGGATATTACTGGGGCTAAAGATCTAAAGCTTTGGTTTGCCGATGGTACAAATTATCCTGGCCAAGATGACCTAGCTGGCAGACAAGATCGTTTATTTGAATCACTTCAAAAAGTTTATGATCGCTTAGGTGCTAATCAACGAATGCTTTTAGAGTACAAGTTTTTTGAACCAGCTTTCTACTCAACTGATGTACCTGATTGGGGCACTTCATATGTACATTGCCTAGAGCTAGGTGAGAAGGCATCGGTATGTGTAGATACTGGCCACCATGCACCAGGAACTAATATTGAATACATCGTGGCATTCTTGCTTCGTCGCAAGCGTCTAGGTGCCTTTGATTTTAACTCTAGATTTTATGCCGATGATGATCTAATTGTTGGCGCAGCTGATCCATTCCAGTTGTTTAGAATTATGCATGAGGTAAATCAAGGTGGCGGCTTTGATAAGGGAACTACTGTTTCCTATGTATTAGATCAATGCCACAATATTGAGCCAAAGATTCCAGCACAGATTCGCTCAATTACCAATGTGCAAGAGGCGGTAGCTAAAGCATTGTTAGTTGATGCTGATGCACTTAAGAAGGCCCAACTAGCTGGTGATGTACTTGGTGCCAATGATCTATTGATGGATGCATACAACACAGATGTAAGAGATCTATTAGGTGAGTTAAGAAGTGAGCAAGGATTAGCACCAGATCCAAAGGTTGCTTATGCTAAGAGTGGATATGCTGAAAAAATTGCTGCCGAACGAGTCGGTGGCGCGCAAGCTGGATGGGGAGCTTAATGACAACACCTAAAGTAGTTTCTGAGTTACTGGCACGGAGTAATCGTCTAGGTTCTGAACCTAGATTTACTAATTACGCCGGTGGTAACACATCAGCTAAAGGTGTAGTTGCAAACCCAGCAACTGGCAAAGATACAACTGTGTTATGGGTAAAAGGCTCTGGTGGCGATCTTGGTACATTAAAAGAGGCAGGACTTGCTGCGTTAGATCTTGAGAAGTTTAAAGATTTAAAAAATGTTTACCCAGGTGTAGAGCGTGAAGATGAGATGGTAGCTCTCTTTGATTACTGTGCATTTGGTAAAGGTGGAGCAGCTCCAAGTATTGATACCTCAATGCATGGCTTAGTTGAGTTTGATCATGTAGATCATCTACATCCAGATTCAATTATTGCTCTGGCCACATCTAAAGATGGTCAGAAGTTAACCGCTGAGTGTTTTGGGGATGAGATTTTATGGGTTGATTGGCGCCGTCCTGGTTTTCAATTAGGACTTGATATGGCCAAAATTGCATCTGAAAATCCAAAGGCTAAAGGTTGTGTATTAGGCGGCCATGGTTTAACAACTTGGGGTGCTACTAGTAATGAGTGCGAAGAGCGATCTGTTTGGGCAATTACTAAGGCCGAGGAGTTTATTAAGGCTAAAGGAAAAGCTGATCCATTTGGCAAAAAAGAATCAAAGTTTGCACCATTAGATTCAAATAAACGTAGGCAGCGGGCTGCTGAACTTGCGCCATACCTGCGCGGTATTGCATCAAAAGATGCGCGGATGTTGGGACATTTCACCGACAATGATGTGGTCTTAGATTTTCTACAAGGTAGCAAATTAATGCAGTTAGCCGCCCTAGGCACCTCATGCCCAGATCACTTTTTGCGCACCAAGATCTCACCTATGGTCATCGATACCAAACCAGATGCGCCACTAGAGGATGTAATCAAGCGTGCTAATGAGTTACATGAGGAATATCGAAAAAATTACGCGGCCTATTACAACCGCCACGCTAAAAAAGATTCACCGGCAATGCGCGGAGCTGATCCATTAATTATTTTAGTTCCTGGAATTGGAATGTTCTCATATGGCAAAGATAAGCAAACTGCCCGAGTTGCTGGTGAGTTTTATATCAACGCCATCAATGTAATGCGCGGAGCAGAGAGCATTTCAACCTATGCTCCAATTGCTGAGAGTGAAAAATTTAGAATTGAGTATTGGGATTTGGAAGAGGCGAAGTTAAAACGAATGCCAAAGCCAAAACCCCTTGCTGGCCGAGTTGCACTAGTTACTGGTGCTGCATCTGGCTTAGGTAAGGCAACTGCTGAGCGCCTCTCTAGTGAGGGTGCCTGCGTAGTAGTAGCAGATCGAGATTTAGAGGGTGCCACTAAGTTAGCAGGTGAGTTAGGTGGAGCAGATAAAGCGCTCGCTGTGGCTATGGATGTCACTAGTGAGAGTGCAATTGCCGATGCAATCGCTGCGACTATGTTGGCTTTTGGTGGAATTGATATCGTAATTAACAATGCTGGTATTTCAATTGCTAAGCCAATTACTGACACCACAATTGCTGATTGGGATTTGCAGTTAGATATCATGGCTAGAGGCTCATTCTTAGTCTCTCGCGAGGCAGCAAAAGCTTTAATTGCCCAAAAAATGGGTGGAGATATTATTTATATATCTTCAAAGAACTCAGTTTTTGCAGGCGCTAACAATGTCGCTTACGGTGCCACTAAAGCTGCGCAATCTCACCAAGTTAGATTATTAGCAGTCGAACTTGGCGAATATGGAATCCGAGTAAATGGAATTAATCCAGATGGTGTAGTTAAGGGCTCAGGCATATTTGCTGGCGGTTGGGGAGCTAATAGGGCTAAGCAATATGGTGTAGAGGAATCTAAGTTGGGTGAGTTCTATGCCCAGCGCACTATCTTGAAAAAAGAGGTCTTACCTGAACATATTGCAGCGGCAGTATTTGTGATCTTAGGTGGTGACTTAACACTTACAACTGGATTACATATACCAGTTGATGGTGGAGTTGCTGCAGCCTTTTTGCGTTAAGGCCTACCTTGCTTTACGCAGCAGTTGATCTTGGTGGATCTAGTGGCCGAGTAACTGTTGGTCAGTTAAAAGATTCAAAAATTCTTTTAACTGAGGTGCATCGATTTAAGCATGAACCTATCCAAACTGACTCAGGCCTATTTTGGGATTGGCAGTTTATTGTTGACCAAGTAATTGCTGGACTTAACGCTGCTTGCAAATTAGGACCAATCACCTCAGTTGGAATTGATAGCTGGGCTGTTGATTACGGCATTATCAATAAAAAGGGTGAGGTTATTGGACCACCACACTGCTATCGCGATAGTAGAACTGATGGCTTAATGGCTAAGTTAAAAGCAGAGCTTGGTGTTGAGTACATATATAGCAGAACTGGAATTCAGTTTATTTTCTTCAATACCATGTATCAGCTAATTGCTGAAAAAAACTCACCGATATATCAACAGGCGGATAAGTTCTTAATGGTGCCAGATCTTCTAAATTACCTACTTTGTGGGGCAATCAGCACTGAAATCACCAATGCCTCGACAACTCAATTATTAAATGTGCATACCCGAGATTGGGATTGGCAAATGATTGAAAAGTTGGGGATTAGAAAAGAGATTTTCCCAAAAATTAACAAACCAAAGCAGCAAATGGGCGTTATAAAAGGATTTGGTAAGTTAGATGGAATAAAGGTGATCTCAGTTGGATCCCATGACACAGCAAGTGCGGTTGCTGGTACTCCGCTGCCTACAAGTGGTGATAGCGCCTATATCTCAAGCGGAACTTGGTCCTTAGTTGGTTTGGAATTAAAGATGCCTGTCACTGATCAAAAAGCGATGGAGTTTAATATTACAAATGAGATGGGGGTTGAGGATCGAATTAGATTTATTAAAAATGTTGCCGGTATGTGGTTACTAGAGGAATCCCTTGATTACTGGGCGCAATCTGGACAGATATACACGGCAGCGCAATTAGCAAAGGAGGCAGCACTGCTGCCAAAGGGTGCGGTAATTGATGCCAATGATCCAAGATTTGAAAAACCAGGTGCTATGCCAGAGCGAATTGCAGCACTTTGTAAGCAGACTAATCAAGTAATTCCGCAATCACCTGCAGAGTTTGCCAGGTGTATTTTTGATTCTCTTGCTGATGCTTATGTAAAGGTGTTGGATCAATTGCAATTAGCTGCTTCGGTTAAAGTTAATTCAATTAATATCGTAGGCGGTGGCAGTGCTAATAAGTTATTAAATCAACTAACAGCAAGTGCAACTGGTAAAACAGTTTATGCCGGACCAGTTGAAGCAACAGTTTTAGGAAATATTATTACTCAAATGCAAGCCTCTGGTGAGATAAAAAGTCTAGAAGAGGGTAGAGATTTAATTAAAGCTTCAACTGCACAAGAGGTTTTTAAACCTTAAAAAAATTAAACTGAACGAAGTACTGCAGTTACCTTACCTAGAATTACCGCTTCATCTGCCGGAATTGGCGCGTAATCATCATTTGCTGGCAGTAACCAGAAATGACCATCTTTTTTCGACCAGGTTTTAACTGTAGCCTCACCATCAATCATCGCTGCCACAATCTCACCTTTTTGCGCATCCTTTTGGGATCTAATCACAACAAAATCACCATCGCAGATGGCAAGATCAATCATGGAATCACCTTTAACCTGAAGTAGGAAAAGATCACCTTTACCAACAATTGATTCTGGCAGTGGTAATACCTCTTCGACCTCCTGCTCGGCCAAAATTGGATTACCAGCAGCAATTCGTCCTACCAAAGGAATTAATCTAGTTTTATCTTGCGGAGCAGCTTCGCCATCTTGGCCAGGTAAGGTAATTTCAATTGCACGGCCGCGGGCAGCATCACGACGGATCCAACCCTTTTCTTCCAAAATCTGCAGTTGATAGGTCACAGATGCGGTGGAGGATAGGCCAGCTGCTTGGCCGATCTCACGCATTGATGGGGGATAACCTTGATCTTCAACTGCCGTTTTGATGACGGATAAAATCTTAAGTTGACGCGGGGTCAGCCCATTTGCATCAGCTGGACCATCTGGAAGCTCAGATACGCTCTTTTTAGCCATAAATTAAGGGTAGCAGGGGGTAAGAAAAAAATCAAACATTTGTTCGGTTTTAAGTAGACAATGTCGGTGGGGTGGTGTTTAATTCTCTATAGAACAGGTGTTCGAATCCCCTAGAGCCTGTTATGTAGAAGGAGCAGTACCGATGAAGGCAAGACAGGCTAAACGCTTAGCCAGATCAGTTTTATCCCTATCCATGCTAGTTGTGATTGGTGCTGGTTTTAGCTCCATCTCATCAGCTAGTGATGTGGCTGGCAAATCACTAGGCACGGGTGAGAGTAAGTATGTTCAGGTGGTAGTTACCCCAGGTGAGAGCATCTGGTCAATTGCAGCCATGGTGGCAGATCATGATGAGATTGCAACAGTGGTAGCCGATATCGTTGAGGTAAATCAATTGAAATCTGCCGATGTTGCAGCTGGTGCCAAAATTTTAGTACCAATTCAATAACTTGATACTTAAGGCTTTAATAATAATCTAGCAATTACCAAGGCAATTGAAAGTATTTTCAAGCTTTTAAATTAACCTGCTCTAATGAGTGAGTACTCCAAGCAGGTAAGAAGTGCCCTTGATGTGGCAGTTACTGCAATTGGTGGCCAACCTAGATTAGGCCAGATTGAAATGGCCGAGGCGGTAGCAAATGCGTTAAATGATCGCCACCATCTATTAGTTCAAGCTGGAACTGGCACTGGAAAATCCTTAGCTTATTTAGTACCAGCCTTAGTGCATGGTAAAAAAGTTTTGGTGGCAACTGCCACATTAGCTTTGCAACGACAATTAGTAGAGCGAGATCTGCCAAAGATAAAGGCAGCCTTAGATAAAGAGCTAAAGCGAGATATTTCATTTGCAATTTATAAAGGGGTAGGAAATTACATCTGCCTACAAAAACTAAATAACTCACCCGATGACCCAGAGGCCCAAGCCATACTTGAGGTATCAACTTTGGAATCTGATGCTAAGAGATTGCGCGCCTGGGCACAATCAAAAGGTGCAAGTGGTGATAGAGATGATGCACCAGATGTTGATGCAAGAGTTTGGCACGCATCTAGTGTTTCAGGGCGAGAGTGCATTGGCGCAGATGAGTGCCCATCTGGCAGCAAATGCTTTGCTGCATTAGCAAAAGCTAAAGCACAAACTGCCGATATTGTGGTTACCAACCACACTTTGCTGGCTATTGAGATTGTAGATTCACATCCAATTTTGCCAGAGCGAGATGCAATTGTTTTAGATGAAGCGCATGAGTTTTCAGATCGCACCACTGGGGCAGTAACTGAGGAGTTAACTGCGCCGCGGGTAAGTAGGGCAGCGGTTATGGCCAGAAAACATATGCCCGGAAAGGTAAGTGATTCATTTGTAAAGGCGAGTGAAAAATTTAGCGCAGCAGTTGCCGATTACGCACTCGATGTTAAATCAGATCCAAGTAAGGCGGGCAGATTAGAGATTGTGCCTAAAGAGTTAGAGTCATCGATGCGAAAGATTAAAGAGGCAATTGCGGGGATTTTGCAATTAATAACTGCAGATGAGCAGATAATTGATCCCAATACGATGGCAGAGCGAGCGCGGGTAAAGG
>JACCDH011786870.1_pt1 | contig 10310 bp, 10 predicted proteins | sample 7442481 | NCBI WGS metagenome assembly JACCDH01 (sample SAMN15323433, study PRJNA562643) | freshwater metagenome | isolation source: river surface water | place: USA:Blue River Watershed | collected 2017-08-15
CATCTCCTTGTTGTTAAATGATCGGTTTTTAAAAGCCTGCTTGGGCGAAGCGGTTGATCAAACACCGCTTTGGCTCATGCGCCAAGCCGGCCGCTATTTGCCCGAATACAATGCAACCCGCGCTAAGGCTGGTAGTTTTTTAGGCCTTGCTAAAACCCCTGCATACGCCACAGAAGTAACGCTCCAGCCTTTGGATCGCTATCCACTGGATGCGGCAATTTTATTCTCTGATATTTTGACCATTCCTGATGCGATGGGGCTCGGTTTGAAATTTACTGCAGGCGAAGGCCCAAGTTTTGATCACCCTCTTCGCTCTGAAGAGGCGGTTAAAAAATTACGAACTGCAGACATGGGTCAGCTTAAATATGTTTTTGATGCTGTCTCAGAAATTCGCAAGGCACTTATTCAAGACGGTAAACAGCGGGTTCCGCTAATAGGCTTTTCTGGAAGCCCATGGACTCTAGCTTGTTACATGATCGATGGATCTAGCGCTGATGAGTTTCGTCATGCCAAAACGATGATGTTTAGTCGTCCAGATTTGCTGCAACATATTTTGGACATCAATGCGCAGTCGGTTGCCGCTTATTTGATCGAGCAAATGAAAGCAGGCGCTCAGGCTTTGATGATATTTGATACTTGGGGCGGAATGCTTCCAGATGGTTGGTATCAAAAAGTATCTTTAGCATCGATGCAAAAAGTCATTGCTCTGCTGCCACGTGAACATGAGGGTAAAAGAATTCCTGTGATTATGTTTACTAAAGGCGGTGCCATTTGGTTAAATGATATGGCTCAAGTTGGTGCTGATGTGATTGCGCTTGATTGGACTATGTCATTAAGCCGTGCCAGGAAGCAATTACTCTCTATGAACAAGCCATTGGCATTACAAGGAAACTTGGATCCACTAATCCTATTCTCAGAACCAAAACAAATTGCAGAGCAAGCCAACCTTATTTTGGATGATTTGGCCGCCGCCCCGGCTCTTAAGCCAGGCCTTCACCCTTTAGATGGCCATGTATTTAATTTGGGCCATGGCATATCCCAGTTCACCCCCCCTGAAAGTGTCACCGCCCTTGCCGAGGCCGTCATTAATCACTCAAGGTCACTAAGAGCAAAGTCATCATCCTGAGTGGTTACTAACTTGCATTTGAAATTTTTGTCGAAAGTTATGCACAGTTAGTGTCAAAATTTGAAATTCAGAGAGATTGCGATTAAAGATGAAAATTCACTTTCGCATTTCTGCGTAAGCTATTGATTTATTTAAATAATTAATAAAAAGCTTTAAAAGGGTGCAAAATCGAAAAGCTGATAAATTGGCTTATAAATCAGAATTCTTGGATGATATCCACAGACTTATCCACAAGCCAATTAGATATTTGACGTAATTTATGCCGCCTCCCATCGTAGTTCAGGTTGTAGTTGATAAGCCCCTTCCCCAAGGCTTTGACTACTTGTGGGACAAAGAGGTGCTCGGTGGTCTGCCTGAGATTGGGGTAATAGTCGAGGTACCATTTGGGCGATCCGCCTTGATAGGAATGGTAATAAAAGTTAGCGCTCACTCTGATTATGAATTAGATAAATTAAAGCTAGTAAGCAGAGTTGCCCCCCTCCCGCCTTTGGATGCCTCCGTTCTGCGTTTAATGAACTTTGCAAGCCAGTACTACATTCATGCTCTTGGTGAAACCATCATTCCAACCATCCCGCAGATGTGGAAAAAAGCGGACAACTGGGAAAAGATTCCCAAAAAAATAGTTGCAAATGAAGAAAAGAAAAAGATAAAAAATACGCCGGTATCGAGGGAGGGATTGATAGATGAAGCCCAACTCAACGAATGTCAAAAAAATGCACTAGAAACTTTGCACTCTTGTTCAAAGAGCAAATTCAAAGCGATTCTTTTGCAGGGTCAAACCGGTAGCGGAAAAACAGCAGTATTTTTAAATTGGTTAAGCGGTGTTTTGCAAGACCCAGGTGCACAAGTATTACTTCTTGTTCCCGAGATTAATTTAACGCCGCAGTTAGAGCGCAGAGTGCGCGCTTATTTTCCAGATAAAAAAATGGTTGTACTTCATAGTGGCGTTAGTGAAAAAGTCAGAGGTCTTGCTTGGCATGATGCGATGACCGGTGCAGCGCAAATCATTTTAGGGACACGCTTAGCTGCTTTGACACCGCTTCCAAATTTACGTGCCATTGTTGTAGATGAGGAGCATGACGCTTCATACAAACAGCAAGATGGGATTCGCTACTCGGCACGTGACCTCGCTATTTGGCGTGCCCACGATCTGAAGATACCCATCCTATTAGCATCAGCAACTCCTTCGCTTGAAACTTGGGTGGCTGCTAAGGCAGGGCGCTATGAACATATACGACTAGACCAGCGTGCACAGGGCGCAAGCTTGCCCAAAGTGCATTTGATTAATACCCGCGATCCACAATCCCAATTCAGCCCCGGTGATGCCGAATCACCCAAAACTAAAAGCTTAATTACCAAAACTCTAGTTCATGCGGTGAGTCGAAATTTGGAAAGTCGGCAGCAAAGCTTAGTGCTAATCAATCGACGTGGTTATGCCCCTGTTCTCAGTTGTGGCGCTTGTTCATGGCTCTCGAAGTGCCAACAATGTAGTTCATATATGGTTGTGCATAAGGCTGGGGCTTTAGGGCGTAAATCCACTATGAGTTGCCATCATTGTGGTTTGGTGAAGACTATTCCCAGCCATTGCCCTGATTGTGGAAATGCAGACCTGAAAACTTTGGGGCAGGGAACTCAGAAGGTTGAAGACTTTATCGAAATGACATGGCCAAATGCAAGAGTATTGCGCGTGGATACGGATTCCAGCCGAAAGAGCAAGGATGCTGAAGAGCTCTTTCAGGAGATACATGAGGGTAATGTAGATATCGTAGTCGGGACCCAAATGATTGCTAAGGGACATGATTACCAAAATATTGGTTTGGTAGCCGTATTAGACGCTGACAGTAGATTATTTTCCCAAGACTTTAGGGCTGCCGAAAGATTATTTGCGCAATTAGTGCAAGTTGCTGGACGTGCTGGACGATCTAATAAAGAGGGTGAAGCGGGCGGCGTAATTTATATAGAAACGCAGTTTCCTGAGGCGGCCGTCTATCAGTATTTACTTCGACATGATGTGGATGGATTTTTATCGTTTACAGCTAATGAGAGGAAAGAGGCTGGTTTACCCCCATTTACCTACCAAGCGCTGGTGCATGCTGAGGCAAAAAACTTAGATAAAGCAACCCAGTTTTTGAATCTATTGAAGGACCATTTGAAGTCCCATAACCATATCAGCAGGAGCCTCAGAGTCTACGACCCGGTACCAAAAGCAGTAATGCGTGTTGCAGGTAGTGAACGCGCCCAGTTGTTGGTTGAGTCGGATGATCGAAAATTCTTGCAGGAGGCTTTAGAGGAGATTGATCGCTATTTGCGCGAACAATCTCAGGGGCGTATCAGCAAAGTGGGCCGAATTCGATGGTTAATTGAACGGGATCCGATTTTGATTTAAGGCTTATGCCCCAGGGCCCAAGCAATATTTTTCTAGACTCAAGAGTAGGCTCAATTCAGTTGCAAGCATGTCTTGCGATGTGGGTTTAATTTTGAATAACCAAATGCCGTATGGTGTTTGATTTACTAACTCCGGAGATGCATCTATTTCTTCATTAAGTGCAACTATTTCTCCACTCACCGGAGCATGAATATCACTGGCGGCTTTGACAGATTCAATCACTGCTATCGCCTCACCTTGTTTTACTTGTTGCCCAAGCTTGGGGGCCTGAAAAAACATGACATCACCAAGCGCTTCTTGTGCATGGTTGCTAATGCCAACCCAAACTAATCCGTCGTCTTCAAGGTCGGCCCACTCGTGAGTTTCTGCAAATTTGAATGTATCTTGACTATTCATTGTTTTATCCTTTGAGGGTATTTTAGGCCTAGTCACATAAACTAGCATGTCTTAATGATTGATTTCTTGCTTTGAACATATGCCAATTAAATTAGGAATTATTCCTGTTACACCTTTTGAACAAAATTGCTCAATCTTGGTTTGCCAAGAGACTGGAGATGCCGCAGTAGTTGATCCCGGGGGAGATATAGAAAAAATACTCAAAGGTGTTGAGCAGATGGGCGGCAATGTCAAGAAGGTCTTGCTAACTCATGGCCACCTGGATCATTGCGCTGCCGCTAGAGATCTGGCTGTTCATTTTGGGGTTCCAATTGAAGGTCCACAGGAAGACGAACGTTTTTGGATTGATCAACTGCCAGAGCAAACGGTTCGCTTTGGTTTTGGTAATGCAAAAGTTTTTGAGCCTGATCGCTGGCTCAATAATGGCGATCATGTGAGTATTGGAAATGTAGATCTAGAGGTATTTCATTGTCCAGGACATACACCTGGCCATGTGGTGTTCTTTGACAAAGAAGATCGTTTAGCCATCGTTGGCGATGTATTGTTCGCGGGCTCAATTGGCAGAACTGATTTCCCCCGAGGTAATCATGCTGATTTAATCAATGCAATTAAAACGAAGTTATGGCCTTTGGGTGATGATGTTCAATTTGTGCCTGGTCACGGGCCAATGTCAACATTTGGACAAGAGCGCAAAACAAATCCCTATGTTGGGGACGGCGCTTAAAAGTTTTTACTGCAAGTTAAATTAAGTTTTAGCAGAACCGGTGCGGTGTGTGCGGTTGTATAAACAGCTTGCGCAAATCCAGCGCTGCTTGCGATTGCTAGTAGGAATCCATGTTCCACCCTCAAGGCGCTTTTCGCGACTGCACGAAGAGCAAAATTTAAGGCTCTGAGAAGTTTCTTGAGTAGGTGCTGGAGTCGAAGTAGTCATGGGCAATCCGGGTAAGGCAAATCTTATACAGAAGATCTATTTTACCCGTTTTGTCCCGCTGGAGCTGGGCTAAGCACAACCCTGACTGATTCTGCCGTCTTATTACCATCAAAATCCAGCCAAGCCTTGTTTTCAAAGTCATAAAGCTTGCATTTGCGAGCAGTGTCGAAATACCAGCCCCAGGAGAACTTTTGAACAAAAATACGCTCTGGGAGGATAGTTTCAAGGGTTTGCTGGGCTTCTGGCAGGCGATAAAGGGGCACGCTCATGTCCACATGGTGGGCGGTATGCTCCATGATGTGGTGCATCAGTTTGCCCCAAATCCAGCTAAAAGTGAGATGAACGGTAGTCGATACAAATGGCTGGGCGCGAAGCCATTCAGATTTTTTGTCGTACCAGGACACTTTGGGATGGGTGTGGTGGACATAGACCACAAATCCGATCATACCGTTCCAAAATAAGAATGGCAGTGCAAAACCAGTAAGTAAGCCAATCCAAACAGACTGTCCCGTTGAAATAGCGCCCGCAATCAAACAAGCTATCCACACAATGGCGAATGCGGTCACTAGCAAATTATCTTTTAAGAAAATGGGGCGGTCACCCGGCTTATTTTTTGCATTTGGAAAGTACTCGCGTCTCCACCAGATTTCAATTAAGTAGTAGAAAACAGGACCCCAGCCGCTACGATAAAGGCGCTCTAGAGCTTTACGCCATGCGGGAAGCGCGTCGTATTCTGCTTTTGATAAAGGCGCCCAAACGAAGTCAAAGCCCTTGAGATTTGTTTGTCCGTGATGCACAACGTTATGACCAACATCCCACAAGCTATATGGTGTGAGTGATGGCAAGAACGCAATACGACCCAATACTTTATTAAGTTCACGATTAGGCGTGTAGCTTTGGTGGCATGCATCATGACCCAAAATGAAAATGCGCCCTGTTACAAAGCCAGCAACAACCCCGAACAACACCTTCAACAAAATACTTTCTGCAAAAACAGTTCCTGCGATACAACCAATCCACAAAAGAGCGTCAATGACTAGCAGCAAGATTGCGCGCCCAGTTTCTCCTTGAGCCATGGGGATCAACCAGCTTCGAATGATTTTTCGATGAGGTAAGGGCGCCTCTGGCGGCAAGGGATTGGTTAAAGAAGGCTCTGAAAGGGCTGAATTTAAATGTGTAGACACGATAAGAATCAATAAGTTAGATGCAAATGATAGCGGTTTTCATAATTTTCCGCATGATATAGGTCAAAAACCCCTTGATTTTTGGCGCGCCCGGCAGGAATCGAACCTGCGACCCTTGGCTTCGGAGGCCAATACTCTATCCACTGAGCTACGGGCGCCAGTGTAAATCTGGTTGCCTTGCTATTGTAAGTGCCCACAGCCCTACTCTAGTTATAATCTGGGCTATCCAATCCTCAACCCGTTAAATGATCAATAAACGATAAATTCTTATGAGCAACGAGCACGGAAGTCTAATTAAGTCCCCAAAACAACTCATCATTATGGTGTTTGCAAGCTTTTTTGTGCCGCTCATCATTATTTTGCTGTTGATGGTGTTTGTGAATAATGGCAAGCGTACTGATTCTGCTGCTTCAGCTGAGCAATTGATTAAACCTGTTGCCCAATTGGAATTTAAGGATGCAAGCGCGCCTGCTGCTCCTGCAGCCAACAGCGCCAAATAAGCTGTTGACTTGTATTTGCAAGAGCTGGCCATGTGCCAGCTTTTTTATTGTCGATCATTTATCTTTTGCATCTAAGGCAATTTGATAGGCCTCTTTTTTAGTAAGTCCCAATACTTGAGCAAGCACAGCCGCAATTTCTTTGCTACCAAGATAGGGGCTGAGCGCATTTGCCCAGACCAAAATAGATGCACGCTCAGGCGCCTCATTATCTTTGTTTGAGCGACCTGCTACCAGAATGACAAACTCACCCTTAAGGCTGTGCGTATTTTCTAGCCAACCAGCAATATCGCTCGCCTGAAGAGAAACGAGCTCTTCAAATTTTTTTGTTACCTCACGACAAATGAACAGTTGTCGATCGGGCTCTAGATTAATTGCTAGGAAGGCCAGCGTCTCTTTAATGTGGTGTGGAGACTCAAAGAAGATGCTTGCTTTTCTGCTGGTGAAGATATCCTGCAAGAATGCGTCGCGCTCCCTAGATTTATTGGGCCAAAAGCCTAAAAATTGAAAACGCCCTTCTGAAGGATGCATCACAGATCCTGCTGCTGAGATAGCGCTAGATACGGCACTTGCGCCAGGTATAGGTATTACTCTTAAACCTGCTTTTTGTACCTCACTTACCAGCCTAGACCCTGGATCTGAAACACCCGGTGTACCCGCATCTGAAATATAAGCCCAACGCTGATTGTTAGCGAGATGCTGAATGACTGTGTGAGCCCCAGACATCTCATTGTGTTCGTGAAGCGCCAAACATTTTTTATGAATACCAAATTGTTGAAGTAAAGCTGCACTATGTCTAGTGTCCTCACATGCAATTCCATCAACCGAATTTAAAACATGAAGAGCCCGCAAGGTGATGTCGCCCATATTGCCTATCGGGGTTGCAACCATATATAGGGCGCCAGCCGGCAAATCCTGCTGCTTCAGAAAATCCAATGAGCTCAGTTCCATGAGGCCGCCTGCTAAATGTGAATGTATTAGTAGAAGAATACGTTGGTTTTAGGATAAGTTAATTGCTACTGAAATTAGAGCATCTTTGGAGCATAATATTGATATGAATAAAGAGATCACAGAACGTTTGCGACAGCGCGCATCCCAGCATTTCTTGGATAGCATTGCAGTCAAACAAGAGGCTGAAAAAATCCTACCAGATTCGATTGCTAAAGGTGTTTTGGCAATAGTAGAGTGCTTGCGTTCAGGTGGCAAAGTGATGGCATGCGGCAATGGCGGCTCGGCCGCTGATGCGCAGCACTTTGCTGCAGAGCTTGTTGGTCGCTTTGAAAGAGAGCGTCAAGAGTTAGCTGCAATCGCATTGACAACAGACACCTCAATTTTGACTGCCATTGGAAATGATTATGGCTATGACGATATCTTTAGTAAGCAGGTTCGCGGACTTGGAAAAAAAGATGACATTCTGTTGGGAATTTCGACTTCAGGTAATTCGAAGAATGTTGTTAAAGCAATTGAGGCAGCAAAAAAAATTGGCATGAAAGTCATTACCTTTACTGGCAATGGTGGCGGAAAAATTGCTGAGTTATTGGATCAAAATGACATTCATTTGTGTGCACCTTCGAACAGAACCGCACGGATTCAAGAAACACATTTAGTTTTGCTGCACGCTTTATGCGATGGCGTGGATCATATTTTGCTCGACTAAGACAATTTTTAATACAGAAATATTTCAATGAAAATCTCTCCCGTTATAAAGTTGCTTGTTACTTTTCTTGCGGTTTCGCAGTTAATGGCCTGCGGGGTTCTTGCAGTCGGTGGCGTGGCTGCAGGATCAACCATTTTGGCCGACCGACGCACTCCTGCAGTGCAAGCGATTGATAAAGGTATTGAGCTAGAGGCAGAGAACGCATTAGCAAAACGATTCGGTGACAATGCCCACATTAATGTGACTTCGTTTAATCAAAAAGTTTTATTAACTGGCGAAGTGAAGGATGCTGATATAAAGGGTGAGGCTGGTGCATATGCGAAAGCAATGAAGAATGCCCGCTCAGTATTTAATGAATTGATTATTGGCCCAAATAGCAGTTTCACATCACGTGCCAACGATGCTTATTTGGAATCAAAAATCAAAACCCAAATGATCTTTACCGATCAATTGCCATCAAATTCTATGGCTATAGTGGCTGAAGGTAGCAGCGTTTATCTCATGGGCATCTTGACTCAGAATGAGGCAGATCTCGCCAAAAAAGTTGCGAGCAATTCCAGTGGAGTTAAAGATGTCTACGCATACTTCGACATTATTTCTGAGGAAGAAAAAATACGTTTGGAGAAGCAAGGTAAGGCCGACCAATCACAGCCTAGTAGCCCGCCAAAATTTCAATAATTTTTTTGTACATGCACAATGTTTAAAGAGCGTGCTGCTGTAAAAAAAGTAATTTTGCTTGCAGTACTTGCTCATTTCATTTCCATTGCACAAGCGAATGTGGAAGATCAAAAGGCATTCTCAATAGCTAAACAAAATGCCTGTTTGGGGTGCCATGCAGTCAATAAAAAAATTGTTGGTCCAAGCTTTCAAGCAGTGGCGGAGAAATATAAAAGCGACCCTAATGCAAAAGCATTTTTAAAAAATAAAATTGCTAAAGGTGGGTCTGGCTCTTGGGGCGTAGTGCCCATGCCGGCGAATGCCAAATTGAGCGATGCAGATTTGTCTGCGCTAACAAATTGGATTTTGCGTGGCGCACCCAACAAAAATTAACGTTCGAAATTAACGTACCAAGCCTGGTCTTCCTAAAAACCACCACCAGGCTTCATTGGAGCGCTTGAGATTTTCTTTTAGGGCATAGTCCATATCAGCCCATTGCTCATTAGCTGCTTCTTCAACAATCGTTGCCGTGCTTGCTGGAGGTAATTTAAGGCAAGCATCGGCATCGCCATAGGCATATTCAACCGTCATACCGGCTTTCTGAGCTAAGTGCATCATGGCTTTATTGTTGGCCAAACAATGAACATATAAAGTCTCGATGCGAGTGTTGCGTGAGTGAACTGCAGAACGTTGTAAGAGTGCAGTCCCAAGGCCTTGTCCGCGACCTTCCGGCAATACAGATACGCCGAATTCTGCTGAGCGTGCCTGGCCCTTTTGCTCAGGTAAATAAGCCAAATGTGCCATGGCGATGAGCCTTAAATCTAAATCAAAGACCCCGAAAATGGCATCTTTGTTGAAATCGAGGTGTTCAACATAGTGGCGAATGACCTCATCAGGTGTCTGAGTACCAAAGCGTAAGCGTCTGTCCTCATCATTTAACAGCAGTAAATGATTCAGGATTTGTTGTCTGTAGCCTGCGTGTAGCTCACGTACGGGTACTGCCTGCCCTGCTCTATATGGCATTGCGGGTGAGTGATTATTCGCTATTTTCTTGTGCATAGCAACATTCTAGCAGAAATAAGAACATTTTTCAGGGTTTTCCCTAGGTAGTGTGGCTTAGACACCATAAAAACAGCGAAAAAAGATGAGAAGACCCGGGGAGTCCTAGTAAATCTTAAAAAAATGTAGAACCTCCAAAAAAAGTTTGAATTTTTTTCAACTCGTAAGCTATTGTTTTTAAATGAATAATATTAAAAATAGGAATAAACCCTGCTTTTTTTAAGAAAAAGACTACGAAAGGTGTTGACGACCCTGAAAAAGTGGGATATAGTCTCACCTCTCTGCTGAATGTTTTTTGAAACAACTAACACGTCAGCCCTCTTTAAAAATTAGTCAACCGATAATTGTGGGTACTAAGTGAAAGCATCCAGTCCTTCGGGACAGATGTAAATAAATAGTACTCATAGACAGTAAAAA
>JACCDH010412550.1_pt1 | contig 10309 bp, 6 predicted proteins | sample 7442481 | NCBI WGS metagenome assembly JACCDH01 (sample SAMN15323433, study PRJNA562643) | freshwater metagenome | isolation source: river surface water | place: USA:Blue River Watershed | collected 2017-08-15
CAATGGAAGGGACCTCAAACGATGCCTCTCTGCTATAATCCGCGCTTCGTCGGGGCGTAGCGCAGCCTGGTAGCGCACTTGCATGGGGTGCAAGGGGTCGCGAGTTCGAATCCCGCCGCCCCGACCAATCGTCTCAAGCAAAAAGGCCAATCTTCGGATTGGCCTTTTTGTTTTTCCCACAACGCGGTCCAGCGCACATGGGCATGGAGAATTTAGACTGGATTAATTCGCCTCTGGCTGAGGTGCCGGATTCAAACCTAAAGCAATCACCTCCTGCGGAGTAGCTATCCTCAACCGAAGTGCGTTACCTTTGATGAGCTTTTTGTCGGCTTGGCAGTGAACACGCAAAATAGAGGGCTTCTCGAGATTGAAAGGAGCCAGCATGAAATGCACTTGAATGCTGACATGCCGCTCTTCTTCAAGAACCTGATCGTCTGCGTCTGGAATGACAACCGCATGCAGAGCTTTTTGATCCAACTCGAAAACTGCAATCGGCGATTCACCGCTCAATAACTCAATTTTGAGTAGATCTTTGGGAAGCGCTTGCCCGGGAAATTTGATGAGGATTTGAGCGCACAATTTAGGCAAGGTCAGAGGAAAACTTTGTACAACCAGCTCAGAATCGTAGATCCCCATCAAGGAGATCTTTCTACCTTCTTCATTTCGGATGTCATCGCAATAGATGACATGAACAGTCGGCTTGTTCAAATCATGCCTCGACCATTTGGGCTACTTTCGGTACTCCGACGGTAATATTGCGCTCAGCTGTAATTCGACCGAGTGCCGCACGAGACGACATTCCGGAGACTGCCACTGGCGATTCAGTTGGCTCGACATTCAATGGCATTTGCTTCATTTGCACAACCACATCAAACCGGCGCAAAGACTTGGCTTTCCTCAATGTCACTTCAGGCTCAACTTGAAGGGCAACGCATATATCTGCAAGTGACGAGAGTGTCATGTTGCGCTGCCCATTCAGCAGTTGGGTGACATTCGACTTTGATGTGCCAAGTAATCTTGCGAGATCAGCCTTGTTGACGTCCTCAGCTTCCATGGCAGCCCAAATTTTTTGCGTGATATCGACGATCAAGTGCTGCCGCTTCAGCTCTTTTTTCCCATCCGCTGTCTGAGAAAGCAAAGTTTCGATCAGGGTCATTTCTTCTCTCCATTGGCTGCATCGAACAGCTTTTTGTTCTTTTGCATTCTTGCTTTGTCAGTGTCGCTCAGCTTGTTTTGCCGCTTGCTGATGACATGGCTAATCACAAATTTCCCTCCGGGCGCATACCATCCGTAGACCCGTATGGTCACGGCCCTGATTGCCCAGAAGCCTTCAGACTCTTGGCGGAATTGATCTGGAGGCCGCAAACGACTGGTATCAGCCAACTGTCGAATCAAGGCATCGGCACGCGCCAGTTCCTTGGTTATGTTTTTGCTATGGATGCGAACCAGATTTTCGATCGATCTCCGACCATCGGCTCCGATCAGGACCGTAAGGACCGCACCATTGTAGTAGCTTTCGAAAGTCAAGTTAAGTTTTATATTAACTTATTTGATTTATTACAACATCGGGATGCCCAAGCTTAGCTGCGATGAGCGGAAGTGGCTCGAACATGCGGCTGGTAAATGTAGGGTCGGAGCCAAGCCGAGGCAATCTATGTGTGACTGATTCCCGACAGTTACCGTAATTCAAAGCGCATTGTTGGAAATCACCCGCGCCTCCGACGCCGAACAAGCTCGCGAGCCTACTGCTCGCTGCGAAGGTCCGACTCTCGCAACACCATCCGCACAGCCTCATTCCTCACGTCGCCCTTCGCAATGCGTAAAGAACGCTCAGCACAAGCGGAGGAAGTGCCTCTGGCACCCGCACCTTAAAAGCGCTTTTGCCCCTTTCTCGCCATTTGCTCATCGCGTCGCTGTGATCAATCCAACTGAACGTTCAGTTGCACAGACGCAATGATATTATTATCTGAACGATTCGTAAAATATACCATTACACTATTTGCATTGGTATATTTTTGGGCACTTGTTTGATTGCCAAAAAAATATTCCCAAAATGCGAAGCTGTACAGCATGAGAATTTTCTCGAGGCGTTAGCCTCCCATTACTAACGGCTTCGCTGGCGTCACTGACTATGTTTAACGAAGCTTCATGAGAATGAATTTGACGCCGCATCAAGCGAAATACATTGCTCACGATTTGACGTTGCAGCATGCCGGTTGCGGCATAGATCGTCTGAGTCAGGCCCTCTTCAACGCGAGCGTTGATCTGAATCCTCACCAGATCGAGGCAGCGGTTTTTGCGCTTCGCTCCCCTTTGTCAAAAGGAGTGCTGCTTGCCGATGAGGTGGGGCTGGGCAAAACGATTGAGGCAGGAATCGTGCTTTGCCAGTATTGGGCTGAACGCAAACGGCAGCTACTGGTCATTTGCCCTGCCTCCCTGCGCAAGCAGTGGGCGCTCGAACTCGACGAGAAGTTCAACCTGCCCGCCTTGGTGCTTGACTCCAAAACCTGGCGCGAAGCACAGCGCAAAGGCCTCGCCCCGCTGCGGCAAAAAGCCGTAGTGATCATGTCCTATGCCTACGCTACCCGGATCAAGGAAGAAGTACGGTCCATGGCTTGGGACTTGGTAGTCATCGACGAAGCCCACAAACTGCGCAACGCCTACCGGGAAAGCAACAAGATCGGCCAAGCCATACGCTGGGCCACGGGTGATAGCCGCAAGCTGCTGCTGACCGCCACCCCGCTGCAAAACTCCATTCTGGAACTGTATGGCCTGTCAACGCTGATTGACGAACGTATTTTTGGCGACCTCAATGCCTTTCGCAGCCAGTTCACAGGAATTGGGGCGGACACCGCAGGCCTGCGTAATCGGCTGGCCGGCTTTTGCAAGCGCACCTTGCGCAAAGACGTAACCGAGTACATCAGCTACACCCAGCGCAAACCGCACACCCAGAAATTCCGCTCTACCGACGACGAGCACCGTTTATACGAAGCTGTCAGCGACTACTTGCTACGTGAAGACAGCTACGCCATTCCAAAGCGCCAGCGTCACCTGACTGAGCTGGTCTTGCGCAAACTGCTGGCATCCAGCTCACTGGCCATTGCCGGCACCCTTTCCGTCATGAAGCAGCGGCTCGAAGCCCTGCGTGATGAAAAAATCCAGCCTCAGGACGACTGGATCGAGACCTTGGTCGATGAGGAAGAGATTGAGGAAGACCTGCTCGACGAGATCCTCAGCGAAGACGACACCGAAGAAGCTGAACCCGTCGATCCCAGCAAGCTGGACCGCAAACGCCTGAGTGAAGAAATCCAAGAGCTGGACCGCCTGATCGGCTGGGCGCGCGGTATTGGCACCGACACCAAAACTCAGGCATTGCTGCAAGCCCTGCAAGTCGGCTTCAATGCCATGGCCGATACCGGCGCCAGGCGCAAGGCACTGATCTTCACCGAGTCCAAGCGCACGCAGGAATACCTCAAGCGTTTTCTGGAGCAAAACGGCCATGCCGGCAAAGTGGTGCTATTTAGCGGCTCCAACAACAGCCCCGAGGCCAGCAACATTTATGAGCACTGGCTTACCGCCAACCAAGGTACCGGCCGCATCACTGGTTCACGCGACGTGGACATTCGTGCGGCCCTCATTGAGTACTTCCGCGACGAAGCCGACATCCTGATCGCCACCGAGGCCGCCGCCGAAGGCGTGAACATGCAGTTCTGCTCGCTGGTGATTAACTACGATCTGCCCTGGAACCCTCAACGAGTCGAGCAGCGTATTGGCCGCTGCCACCGCTACGGGCAGAAGCATGACGTGGTGGTCATTAACTTTTTCAACGAGCGCAACCATGCTGACCAGCGTGTGCTCGAGCTGCTCGACGAAAAGTTCAAACTCTTTGATGGTGTCTTCGGCGCCTCCGACGAAGTGCTAGGCAGCATCGAATCTGGCGTGGATTTCGAAAAGCGCATCCTGGCCATCTACCAGACCTGCCGCACCCCCGAACAGATCGACGCGGCTTTTGCCGAGCTGCGCGCCGAAATGGAAGCGACCATCCAGGCGCGCATGGAAGACACCCGCCGCCAACTGCTCGAGAACTTTGACGCCGAAGTGCATGATCGCCTCCGACTTCAACTGCAAGACACCCGCACTCACTTGGACCGCTTCAGCCGCCGTTTTTGGGACTTGTCCTTTCACGTCCTGAAAAACCGCGCCAAGTTCGACAAGGAGCATCTGTGCTTTGACCTGAAGTCCCCATTGCCACCGGATCTGCCTACCGACATTGCAGCTGGCCGCTACCACCTGATTTCCCGCCACCAGCCGGGCGCGCCCGAACATAACCCCGTCTCACAAGCCGCAAGCGAGCCCAGCCAGGAAGGCCACACCTATCGCCTGTCCCATCCGCTGGGTGAATGGGTCATCAAGACCGCCAAAACAGCTGACACCCCCGTGCAGCGGCTGGTATTTGACCCTGCCAACAACGAAGCACGCATCACTGTCGTCGAAAGCCTGCGCGGTCAGTCAGGCGTCATGACCCTTCAAAAACTTACCGTGGACAGTTTTGAGCGGCAGGAATACCTGCTGTTCTCCGCCCTGACCGGCCAAGGCAAAAGCCTTGATTCGGAAACCTGCGAAAAGCTCATGGCCACTGTGGCCAGTGTCGACAGCAGCCCCATCACCCTGCCCTCAGAAACCATCCAACGCCTGCAGGCCGATGCCAAGCGCCATGCGGACGCGACCATCGCTACCTCTCTAGAAACCAATAACAAGCATTTTTCCGAAGCGCGCGATCGGCTGGATCGCTGGGCCGATGACATGGTGCAAGGGGCAGAGCAGGCGCTGAAAAACACCAAAGAACAAATCAAAGTCGCCCAGCGCGAAGCCCGACAAGCCACCACGCTCGAAGAGCAGCAAGCGATACAGGACCGTATCGCCAAGCTCGAACGGCAAAAAACCCGGCAGCGCCGAGACATCTATGACGTGGAAGACGAGATTGATGCCAAACGCGAAGAGCTGATTAATGAGCTCACCCGCCGCATGACCCAAAAGTTAAGCAGCGAAAGCCTCTTCACCATCGCATGGAGCGTTTGCTGACACAGGCAAGAAGTTATCCGAGCAAGCCCCTACGACAACGTAAAAACAATAGGGAAACCATGTATCTCAAAAAACAAAACGACGAACTTGGCTACAGCCCCGATGCCATCGCACAGCGACAGACCGAACTGCTCGCGCTGATAAGCCAAACCGTTCCTGAGGTAATGAGTGATAACCAGCTTGACATAACCAAGCTCAAAGACCTGTTGGGGCAAGAGCGCATTGCCGATCCGAAGGAGCATTACGAACTCAACTGGGCCGGCAAGACTGCTGCGAGGCGCGAAATACAGAAAACCAGCAGCCTGACCGTGCTGCCTGACGCCAGCAATCCTGACCACGCTCAACACATGCTGATCGAAGGTGAAAACCTGGAAGTGCTGCGCGTGCTGCAGAAAAGTTATTACGGCAAGGTCAAGATGATTTACATCGACCCGCCCTACAACACGGGCAGCGACAGCTTTGTATACCCGGACGATTATTCAGAAACGCTGGAGGAGTATCAGAAACGCACTGGCGAAAAGAGCGCGGAAGGATATTTGAACAAGCAGAGTCTTTGGAAAAAGAACAGCAAGGAAAGCGGCCAATACCACAGCGCATGGCTGTCGATGATGTACCCGCGCTTGTATTTAGCACGAAACCTCTTGCGAGATGACGGAGTTATTTTTATCAGCATTGATGAAAACGAAGCTTCGAATCTGAAAATTCTCGGATGCGAGATTTTCGGCGAAGAAAATTTTTGCGGCGAAATCATATGGAAAAATAGCAGCAAGAATGATCAGGCCTATATTTCATATCAGCATGAATACATCTTGTGCTTCACTAAGAACAAGACCGAAAATTCTGGGGATTGGAAAGAGAAAAAAGAAGGTATTGAAGAAATTTACAAGGCCTTTGACTCCTTCAGCAGAAAACATCGTGAAAACTGGAAGGAGATACACAAAGAAGCACTAGCCTGGTACAAACAATTCCCTGAATCTAATCCAATTAGCGCGAGCAAGCACTATTCTTGGATGGATGAAAGAGGTGTCTATTTTCCCGACAACATTTCAGGACCAAATTATGGGCAATATAGATATGATGTATTTCATCCAGTAACCGGCAAAAAATGCAAAGAACCGTCGAGTGGCTGGAGGTTTCCAGAGGAAACGATGCGACAGCGCATCATGGAAGGCTTGATACACTTTGGCGAAGACGAAACCACTGTACCAAACAATAAAACGTACCTAAAGAATACTGAGTACCAGAGCCTTACAAGCGTCAAATATAGGGATGGGAGAGTCGCATCCAAACAATTGGCAAATTTAATGGGCGGTAGTTACTTTACGAACCCTAAAGATGTAGAAGTTCTGAAGTCATTATTCAAAGCCATTAATGTAGAAAAACAAGACGTTGTTTTAGACTTCTTTGCCGGAAGCGGCACCATTGCTCACGCAACAATCGAATTAAATCTTGAAGATGGCGGTGCTCGTCAAAGCATTTGCGTACAAATGCCAGAGCTTCTTAACGCCGAGAGTGATGCTTATAAAGCTGGGTACCGTACTATCGCAGACATCACTCGAGCGCGCATTGACAAAGTCATCGCCAAACTCAAAGTCGAGCATCCCGACAAAACTGCCGATCTGGCTTGTGCTCATTTCACACTAGCCCCATCCAATTTCAAGGTCTGGCGTAGTGATGTGAGCGATCCGCAAACCCTTCGCGATCAATTGGCTCTGTTCCAAAGCGCCGAAAAGGCAGACCAAGCCAAGCAGACCGACGCGCAAACCGCCATGCTGACCGAGCTGCTGCTGAAACACGGCCTCGGTGCCTTGGGTGTGCATGCAGTTAGCAAGCCCAGGCAAATCGCCGGTGTAACGGTTCACCGGGTGCTCATGGCCGATGACCAGAGCATGTGGCTCTGCTTTGAAACCTATACCGAAGCTCTCAAGGACGAAATCGCCAAGGCAAAGCCCGCACAGGTAGTGATGCTCAATTCCTGCTTCGTGGGCGCCAAGGCTGACGAGCAGCTGGCCAACTTGCAGCTGGAGCTGGCCGGGCTGGACATTGGCCTGACAGTGATCTGACGGAGGGCTGCATGTCGCAAACAATGAAACTGCAATTCAGCCATCAGGCTTATCAGACAAGAGCAGTCGATGCCGTCGTGAAGGTGTTCGACGGCCAGCCCCTCGCCCAAAGCGACTTTGCTCTGGCTGCGCAACAAGGCAGCGTGGACTACGCGGGCGATGGCAGCATTGGCAACGCCTTGAAGCTCTCTGATGAGCAGGTGCTAGCCAATGTGCAAACGGTGCAGAAGGCCAATGGCGTACCTGTGTCGGCTGAATTGGTGGCGTCGCGCTCGGACAATGGGAAGGATGTGTTTTGCCCGCTGAACTTCACCCTTGAGATGGAGACTGGCACCGGGAAGACCTACACCTTTATCAAGACCATGTACGAACTGAACAAGGTCTATGGCTTCAAGAAATTCGTGGTGGTGGTACCTAGCGTCGCCATTCGCGAAGGCACGATGAAGAACCTGGAGATTACACGTAGCCACTTTGCAGCGGACTACGCAAATGTGCCATGCGTCCCTATTCTCTACGACAGCAACAAGCTGACGGAGCTGCGTCATTTCGCCCAGAGTGATGCGCTCAGCGTGTTGGTGATCAACATCGATAGCTTTACCAAGGACAGCAACAAGATCAATCAGAAAGGTGAACGCGCTTTTGCGCCAATCGAGTACATCAAGGCGGTTCACCCGATTGTGATTGTGGACGAGCCGCAGAACTTTGAGACCGATGTGCGGCGCAGTGCACTGATGGACCTGAACCCGCTTTGTACGCTGCGCTACTCCGCTACCCACAAAAATACCTATAACCTGCTGTACTCGCTCAACCCTGTGCAGGCCTATGACCTGGGGCTGGTCAAGCAGATCGAAGTGGACGGTGTGCAGGCTGATGAAGACCACAATCAGGCGTTTATTGAGCTGCTGAGCATCGATGCCAAGGCTAAGGGCATCACCGTCAAGGTGCGCATTGATGTGAATGACAGAACCGGCCCCAAGCGCAAAGAGCTGACTCTCAAACTGGGCGATGACTTGTATGCCAAATCGGGAGAGCGCAATGTTTACCAGAACGGCTATATCCTGAATGAGATACGAGCCGACGCTGGCGAGATCGAATTTTCGGGCGGGCGGATGCTACGGGTGAATGAAGCGCAAGGCGGATTGACGGACGATGTCATGCGCTTTCAAATCGAGCGCACGGTGGCCGCGCACTTTGCAAAGCTCAAGAATGTGCAGGCCATTGGCGTGAAGGTGTTGAGTCTGTTCTTCATCGATAAGGTGGCAAATTATCGATCCTACGATGAAGACGGCAATCCATCCTTGGGCAAGTTTGGCGTGTGGTTTGAAGAGGCCTACAACAAGTACGCTAACAAGCCGCAGTATCGTGGACTGATTCCGCATAACGCAAATGCGGTGCACGACGGCTATTTCTCGGGCGACAAAAAGGGCAAAGGAGCCAAGGCCAAGACGGTCTGGGTGGACACCTCGGGTACTGTGGCAAAGGACGACAGTACCTATCAACTGATCATGAAAGACAAGGAACGACTGCTCAGTGCAGACGTGCCACTACAGTTCATCTTCAGCCACTCGGCCTTGCGCGAAGGCTGGGATAACCCGAACGTTTTCCAGATCTGCACGCTCAATGAAACCAAAAGCGCTCTTAAAAAGCGCCAGGAAATTGGTCGTGGCCTGCGCCTGTGCGTCAACCAGAACGGGGAGCGTATCCAGGACAAGCGCGTCAATGTGTTGACCGTGATCCCGAACGAGAGCTACGAAGCATTCGCCAAAGCGCTTCAGCAGGAGATTGAGGAAGAAGCCGGAGTGAGCTTCAAAGGTCGGGTCAAGAATGCACGAGCCAAAGCCCGCATCCAGCGCAAACCACTGTCTGCAGATGAAGAGGTATTGTTCAAGACCATCTGGAACAAAATTAACTACCAGACTCGCTACAGTGTGCGGCTGGATACGGCCAAGCTCATCAGTCTGTGCACAGAAGCTTTGGCCGACTCCAATCAGTATCCGAAGGTACGCCCTCCGAAGATTCGGGCCAACAAGGCAAAAATCGTCATGCGCCGGGAAGGTATTGAAGGCCTGCATATTGGCACCGGCGATACTGACGCTACGCAATTCGAAACCAGCGTGCCGGATGTCTATGCGTATATCCAGAACCGCGTACATCTGTCCCGCTCGACGATCTTTTCCATCCTCGATGGTTCCGGGCGGATGGATGAGCTACTGGTCAATCCCCAGGCTTTCCTGGATATGGCAATTTCTGCGGTGAGGACCTGTCTCCAGGCGCTGATGGTCGATGGCATCGAGTACCACACCATCAACGGCCGCCACTACGAGATGAGCCTGTTTGACGAAGAAATCGAAACCTATCTGAGCAGCGTGTATCCGCCGGCAAACGATGACATGACCACGCCTATCGAAAAGACACTGCTGCAGGCGCAACCGATCGACGAGCAAAAGGCGCCGCTAGGTGATGCGTTCGCCTGCGTGCTGAGTGAGAGCGATACCGAAAGCCAGTTTGCCCATGATTGCAGTGTCGATCCGCGAGTCAGGTTTTTTTTCAAGCTGCCCAACCGCTTCAAGATTCCGACCCCTTTGGGCACTTACAACCCCGATTGGGCTGTTGTGCTAGAAAATGACTCTCGGGTGTACTTTGTTGCTGAAACGAAGTCCACAACTGTGAGGGCGAATCGCAGGCCTGCCGAGAACTTACAGATTGCATGCGGGCGCAAGCACTTTGGCTTAAACAATGACTTGGTGTTCAAGGACGTTACGAGTCTGGATGAGCTAATCGCTTGATTCCCTGCCCGCGCTGTGCAGCAATGCCGGCATTCATCTCGTCGGTGCTTGCCGGTCTTACCTCGGCATTCCGACCGTCCCAGACAAAATAGCCGTCAGCCGGCGGGGATTTCATCGTCTCAAGGATTTCCTTGCGCGTTACCCCGCCAGCGCATCAAGCCCGCTTGCCTGATCCCGACTATCCAAGGCGAGTAGGAGTCAAGCATGACAATGACAGCCCATTATTTTCACTCAAGAAAACATGCTTCCCGGGCGTTTTCCCAAACTGACAAGTTCCGCAAAAACCATTCTCAATTGACTAACGATTAGTCAGTTTTCCTCCGGAATCTTTCCGAAAAACAATATAATCGAGGGTTCTACGGATGGCTTCAATGCAAA
>JACCDH011012939.1_pt1 | contig 10309 bp, 10 predicted proteins | sample 7442481 | NCBI WGS metagenome assembly JACCDH01 (sample SAMN15323433, study PRJNA562643) | freshwater metagenome | isolation source: river surface water | place: USA:Blue River Watershed | collected 2017-08-15
ATCGATGAAGCGCTGGTCCACCCCTTCATAACGCCCGCACAGCAGCACGGCGCCATGGCCTTGCGCCATGGTCTGCACGCGCTCTTGCGTCAGCGGTTTGCCGGCAGGGCTGAACAGGATGACCGGGGTGCGAGCCAGGTCGGCCCGGTCCTGTTCGGCCCGGATGGCGGCCATGCAGCGCACCAGGGGCTCGACCATCATGACCATGCCGGGACCACCGCCAAAAGGCCGGTCGTCCACACGACGGTAGGTGTCATCGGCATGCTCGCGCAACGGCCACAGGCGCACATCGACGGCCTTGGACTCGAAGGCGCGACGGGTCACGCCCACGCGGGCGAAGGGCTCAAAGAGCTCCGGGAACAAGGTGATGACGTCAAAGCGCATGGGCAGGGGCCTGCGCGCTGGCAGGCTCAGTAGTCGAGGCCCCAATCGGCCACGATGAGCTTGTCGGCCAGGCTGACCTTGTCGATGTAGGCCGACACAAAGGGAATCAGGCGCTCGACCGCGGCTTGCTCGCCTTCGGCCGGGATCACGCAGCGCAGCACGCAGTGCGGACCGGTGTCCAGCAGGTCCACCACTTGTCCCAGGGGGGCGCTGTCGCGGTTGACCACATTCAGGCCGATCAGGTCGATCCAGTAGAACTCGTCTTCATCGGGCGTCGGGAAGGCCGTTCGCGAGACGAACACGCGGGCGCCCTTGAGTGCTTCAGCGCCCGAGCGGTCTTCCACGTTGTCGACGGTGGCCACGATGACCTCGCCCTGCTCCTTGGCCTGTTTGACCGTCAGGAGGATGGGGTGGGCCAGTCGGGGCGTGGCACGCGCACCACCGGCTGCCGGTGCGGCAGGGGTCGATGTCGGCCGACGCACGCCAGCGGCAGGCTCTGCCGGGCGCACAAACCATTTCTTGGTCCCAAAGAGCGCCTGGGGATCGGATGAGAAGGGTTGCACCTTGATGCCCCCCTTCACGCCCCAGGCGTCGACGATTCGCGCCACTTCAATGGCGTCATCAGGCCAGGCGGTGCCGTCTGCCAGCACCAATCCGGATGAAGACGCCATGGCGCGATCGGTCATCCAGCTCAGGCAGCGACGGCTGGCTTGGCTTGCTTGACCAGGCGGGCGACGGTGTCAGACACCTGAGCGCCTTGACCGACCCAGTAAGCCAGGCGGTCGTTGGCCAGACGCAGGGTCTCGGCTTGACCGGAAGCCAGGGGGTTGTAGAAACCCACGCGCTCCAGGTAGCGGCCGTCACGGCGGTTGCGCGAGTCAGCGACGACGATGTTGTAGAAAGGGCGCTTCTTGGAGCCGCCACGTGCCAGTCGAACTACGACCATGATGTGTCCTTCAGATCAGTTGGCGACAGACACCCCGGGGAGACACTCGCGGGTTGGCCGTCAGTTGAATCGCGCGCCCTGCTTCGAGGGTATGCTTCGATCCATCGAACCGGCCTGACTAGATACGCGCACCCTCAAAGGGATGCCCAAGCCGGTAAACCGCACATTATAGCCAGCAGTTCACCCTGTGCGCAAACAGTGCTTCACAACGGCCTGCCCCACCGACCAAGATGTACAAATCCAAGACCCTGGCCACCTGGGTGGCGCTGCTGGGCGGCCCCCTGGGGCTGCACCGCTTTTATCTGCATGGCTTCAAGGATGTGATCGGCTGGCTCTACCCCGTGCCGACGCTGCTGGGCGTCTACGGGGTCCAGCGCGTGCAGGCCCTGGGGCAGGACGACCACATGAGCTGGGTGCTGCTGCCGGTGCTGGGCCTGATCATCGCGTCCACCATGCTGCAGGCCATCCTGATCGGCCTGACCCCGGACGAACAATGGCACCAGCGTTTCAACCCGGACCTGGCGGGCCAGCCCGAGGCGCCGACCAGTGGCTGGGGTGCTGTCATTGGTGTCGCGCTGTCGTTGCTGCTGGGCGGCGCCGTGCTGATGGCCTCGATCGCGTTTGCCGGCCAGCGCTACTTCGAATACCAGATCGAAGAGGCCCAAAAGCTCAGCCAGTGACCACCTGCGGGATAATCCAAGTTTTGCGTCTCCACAGCTCTTTCACCTGCCATGACTTCAGCCACGCCCAACACCCCCTTGACCTACGACCAGGCCGGTGTGAACTACGACCTGATCGACCCCTTGAAGGTGGCGGCGCAGCGTGCGGCAGCTGAAACCGGCGCCCACCTGGCCAGCCATGGTTTTTCTGAAGTGCTGGCCTCGCGTGGCGAGTCGGCCTACGTGGTCGACATCGGCCCCATGTACCTGGCCAGCATCGTCGAATGCCTGGGCACCAAGACCCTGGTGGCCGACGAAATGGCCACCCTGACGGGCAAGAGCTACTACGACAGCATCGCCCAGGACACCATCGCCATGGCGGTCAATGACCTGATCACCGTGGGCGCCACGCCCCTGGTGGTGCAGGCCTACTGGGCCGCAGGCGGCTCGGACTGGTTTGGCGACAAGGTCCGCGCCAACGCCCTGGTGGCCGGCTGGAAAAAGGCCTGCGAAGTGAGCAACGTGGCCTGGGGCGGCGGCGAGACGCCCGCCCTGGCTGGCATCGTGGCCGATGGTCGCGTGGACCTGGCCTCCTCCTGCACCGGCATCATCAGTCCCAAGGAGCGCTTGTCCGTGGGCGACAAGATGGGTGCGGGCGATGCGATTGTGTTCCTGGCCTCCAGCGGCATCCACGCCAACGGCCTGTCGCTGGCCCGCAAGCTGGCCGAGCGCCTGCCCCAAGGCTACCTGACCGACATCGGCGGTGGCCTGACCTACGGCGAGGCCCTGCTGGCCCCCACCACCCTGTATTCGCCGGTGACGGAAGCCCTGGCCAAGGCCGGCGTGTACCCGCACTACTGCGCCAATGTGACCGGTCACGGCTGGCGCAAGCTGATGCGCCACCCCAAGAACCTGACCTACCGCATCACCGCCGTGCCAGAGAAAACCGCGGTGCTGGCCTTCATGCAGAAGGAATGCGCGCTGGACGACCACGAGGCCTATGGCACCTTGAACATGGGTGCCGGCTTTGCCCTGTACGTGGCGGCCGAACAGGCGCAGCAGGTGGTCGACATCGCCCAATCGCTCGGCATTGCAGCCCTGATCGCCGGCCGTGTCGAAGACGGCCCCAAGCAGGTCGTGATCGAGCCTCTGAACGTGGTTTACGGCGCCGAAGAACTGCAATTGCGCTGACAGCTTCGGTTCAGCCGCAGAGCCGGGAAAGGCCTGCTTTATTGTCCCAACAAGAGAAGGACAACGCGAGAAGAATGGATTGAAGTTCCGGACACGGGTGCCGATAAAAGGTCATCGATCGGGTTTTTCACGGCGTCGGTGACGACCAGTGAACGTGATCGAAGTGTCCGGCCCTCCTTACAACAGGACAAGTCCATGCCAATCGTCCGATTTCTTCTTCTGCTTGCCGCCTTCCTTGGCCTCATGCCTGCTGCGGCCCTCGCTGCCGAAGCGCCCAAGGTGTGCGACTCTTGTCACATCGTTGTCTCCAGCCTGGACAAGCCGGTCAAGTTGACTGGCAACTGGCTGTTCACTCGTGACGATTTGCCGCAAAACAAGGACGTCAACCTTGACACCAGCCAATGGAAGCTGATCAAGGCGCCTGGCCCCTGGAAAGGCGCATACGAAGACAAGAAGAACCACATGGTCGGCTGGTACCGTGGCACCTTCGAGTTCGCGCCAGAGCTCAAAGGACAGGAGGTGGTGCTGCTGCTGAACACCTACATGGCCCGCATGGAGGTGTTCGTGGACGGGCAAGAGGTGTACAAACGCCCGCACGACATGAACGTCGAGCGCTACTACTCGATCCAGGCCGCGCCGGTTCGCTTCAAGGTGACGCAAGGCAAGCACGTGGTGACCTTCCGCGTGGTCACGCCGCTGATGGCGGGCGTCTACGGCTTGCCTTTCGAGATGCACAAGTACGACCAGCACGACACCAGTCTCGTGCTGCACCAGGTTTACGGCGGTGAGGCTCGCGTCATCATCGCGTACGGCCTGCTGGCCTTTGGCTTGTTTTTCCTGGCCGTCTTCGCCAAAACCCGTTACGCGCTCTACCTGTGGGCAGGTTTGGGCGGCACCATGATCTTCCCGTTCTTCGCCGCACCGGGGGATTACTGGCTGAAGCTGTTCTCGCCTGAACCTTTGGTGTACCTGCACTACACCGGGCTGGTGGGCATCTTCTGCATCCTGATGTTCTGCCAGTACCTGTTCCTCGAGTTCATGCCCAAGCGCAATGTGGTCATCGGCGTGGCCTATGTGGCGCTGTGCAGCATCATCGGCTCGATGCTTGTGCACCCCAACCTGGACCTGTTCCAGCCTGTGCGCGCACTGCTGCTGGTCCTTTGCCTGGTGGGCAGCTTCCCGATCTTCCCGATGGCGTATCGGGCGATTCGTCTCAAAAAGGTCGGTAGCCGGACCATCATGCTCGCAGCGTCGGTCCTGATCATCTCGGGTTTCAACGACGTGGGCCTGGCCCTCGGCAAGATTGCCTCCGTGCCCACCATTTCCTACGGTGTCGCGTTCTTCATGGTGTCCGTGCTCCTGGTGGCCACCCGGATCTTTTCCCAGACCTTCATGGACAACAAGACCCTGGTGAAGGATCTGAAATCCATGAACGACAACCTGGAGGGCCTGGTCTCCGAGCGCACCGAACAGCTGCGCGAGAAGACCCTGGACATCCAGTCGATGCTGCAAAACATGCCACAGGGTGTGTTGACCATGACGGCCGACAACAAGATTCACCCCGAGTACTCGGCCTATCTGGAGACGATCTTCGAGACCAAGGACATTGCGGGCAAGAATGCGATCGAACTGTTCTTCGCCGACTCCAACATCGGCTCCGACACGCTGTCCCAAGTGGAAGCCGCCACCAGCTCGTGCATCGGCGAAGACAGCATGAACTTCGAGTTCAACTCGCACCTGTTTGTCACCGAGATCGACAAGACCATGGCCGATGGCCGTGTGAAGTCACTTGAGCTGGGTTGGTCACCCATCTGCGACGCCAACGACACCGTCGAGAAGCTGATGGTCTGCGTGCGCGACGTGACCGCCCTCAAGCAGTTGGAGCGAGAAGCCGGCGCGCAAAAGCGCGAGTTGGAGATCATCGGGCAGATCCTGGCAGTGAGCCAAGAGAAGTTCAACGACTTCACCGACGGTTCGATCAAGTTCATCGAACACAACCGCCAACTCATCGAAAGCGGTGAATCGAAGGACATTGAACGCATCAACCTCCTGTTCCGCAACATGCACACGATCAAGGGTAACGCGCGGACCTACGGCTTGAGCCACATGACCAACCTGGTGCACGAGGCTGAGCAGGCCTATGACGAGCTTCGCAAGAACGATGAAGCCGTGTGGGAGCCCGAGTCACTGCTGACACGCCTGAACGAAGTCAAGGTGCTGGTCGAAGAATACGCCCGCGTCAACGAACACGTGCTGGGCCGCAAAGGTCCAGGTCGCCGCGGCGCCGTCGAGAAGTACCTCATGGTCGAGAAAGACAAAGTGGAAGACTCTTTGCGTCTGCTGTCGGACGTAGACCAGACCGACCTGGTCGCCATGCGCGGCGCACTCAACCAAGTCAACCGCACACTGATCCTGATCGGCACCGAGCGCATGGAAGATGTGATCGGCGGCATCGTCGATTCGCTTCCCTCCCTGGCCAAGGAGCTGGGCAAGGAAGCGCCCGTTGTGCGCATCCAGGACCATGGCATTGTGGTCCGCACTCAGATCAGGGGCCTGCTCAAGAACCTGTTCACGCACCTGTTGCGCAACTCGATCGACCATGGCATCGAAACGGCCGATGTACGGGTGGCGGCCAACAAGCCGGCCGCCGGTCGCATTGACATCGATTTGTCTTTGGTCGATGGCAAGCTGCTGATCAAGCTGAGTGACGACGGTCGCGGCATGGCCCTTGGCAAGATCCGCGAGCGGGCCTTGAGCATGAATCTGATGACTCCGGAGCAAGCCCAATCGGCACCAGCAGTGGCCATGATGATCTTCGCGTCAGGCTTTTCAACGGCTTCGAAGGTCACCGAGGTCTCAGGCCGAGGCGTGGGCATGGACGCCGTCAAGGGCTTCCTGGAGAACGAGGGTGGCAGCATCAACATCCGCTTGCTGGGCGACGCAAAAGCCGACTTCTGCTCGTTCGAGTTGCTGATCACGCTGCCCGGCAAGTTCGCGGTCGTGCCTGAGACGAGCAGCCCCAGCCAGGCAACGTCAGCCAGCCTCATGCCTGGAGCCTTGACAAGCTGAACGGACTTGGCCTGATTGATCTCGCAACTGCTGGAGAAGACATGCTTGTCTCAGTTCTCTTATTCTTGACCGGTCTGTTGCTGGGCGGTGTTGGTGCATGGACCCATCTGCGTCGAGTGAGTGAGCGACGAGAGAGCGCCCGACAAGCGGCATTCGATGCAACCGAAAGCGATTTGCGCCGATGCATCCAAGAGCTGGAGGCCCATCACCAACGTGAGCAACAACGGGTGGCGCAAGACCAGGCCACCTGGTCCGAGCAAATGGGCCAGTTGCAGCGTGATCACCAACAGGCTTTGCATCAGTTGGTCGCTCGCACCGAAGACACCAAGGGCCGCACGCTCAAGAGCTGCGAATCCCTGGAAGAAGCCATCACGCAGTTGCACGGCCTGATCCAAACGTTCGAGCGCTGGCATGCTGAGATGAACACCTTGCTGGTGCACAACCGCGAGATGCACAGCAAGAACGACGAGTTTGCCTCCATCGTCAGCCAAGTCATCATCGTGGCGCTCAACGCCACGATTGAGGCAGCCCATGCGGGTGAACAAGGTCGTGGCTTTGCCGTCGTGGCCAATGAAGTTCGGGTGCTGGCAGGACGGGCGGAGAAGCTGTCCAAGGACTACCGAAACAACCTGTACAAGAATGACCTGATCACGACCACCACCTTCCAAGACCTCCAAGCTGGCGGCAAGATGATCGTCGGTGCCGTGATGGAACTCCAAACCCTCAACAACAAAACCAAGCAAGCGTTGGTGGTTGAAACCGCCTGATCAGACCATGATAAGCGCCACTGCCAAGGACGGTTTCGACCACTTGTTGACCACGGCGATGAAGTCCACACTCGTCGCTTCGTCGGAGGATCTGTGCGAGGTCCGCGTCATTGAAGACACCAGCGAGATCAAGGAAAAGAAGGTCGTCATTTTGACCATCTCTTCCTACTTGTTCCGCTTGATGGCATTTGTTCACTTCACCTTGAACGAACCGCTGAAAGCCCACCTGGCCAACATCACCCGCGCAGAAGTTGCCGACATGGACGAGCAGGCCTACTACGACGTGATCAGCGAGTGCGGCAACGTGTGCTGCGGCTCGCTGAACCGAGAGCTGGGGCGTTTCTACCCCCACATTGGGATGTCGACGCCCAACGTGCTGGATCGCAACTGCATTGACTATCTGCCGACACTGGACGCGGGCTACATCCGGCATTTCGAGGTGCGCATCAACGACTCGATCGTCATGCATGCCAGCTTGTGCGTCTGCGACTACGCAGACCTCGATTTCTCTGTCGACAAGACAGAGTCCACCGAGGACACGGGTGAGCTTGAGATGTTCTAAACCCCCTTGCATAGAAAGCTTAAGATGGGCGAGACCAAAAATTTGATCAGCAAAGTGCTGGTGCTGGACGGTGAGTCTGCATGCAGCGAGCGAATCAAGACTTTCTGCGAAGAGCACAATTTGGTGGGCGTCAAAGCCCACGAAGACAATGTCATGGGCATCCTCAAGTCCAATGTGGACTTGGGCGGGATCTTGCTCTGGGAGCACTACGGCGGACAGGCCAACGGCGGCTTGGTCTATGCGCGGGAGATCCATGCGATTCGGCCCGAGTTGCCGATCTTCTTGAGACGTGACCGTCTGGAAACGCTCGAGGGCTTCGACGAACTGGATGCCAAGCTTTTCTATGCAGCCTACACCGCAGAGGGCATCGAAAAGCTAGGCCAAATCATCCAGGAATCGATCTTCAGCCTGGTCTACCCCAATGCCCTGGTGCGGGGCATCAGCGAGATCACGCGCCTGGCACTGGAAAGCCAGTTCAAGGAGGTCCATGTCGAGCTTGACACCCCCTACATCGTGCGAGACCGGATCATCTACGGCGAATTGTTCAGCTTGATCCCGCTGGAGAGCACTTGGTGTCGCGGCTACATGATGCTGCAGGCCGAGGAGCAACCCTTGATGGCCTTCGTGAAGAACGACAAGACCTCCATCGAGGCCGACGGCGCCTGTTTTCGCGACATCAACAATGTGCTGGGCGAGGCCACCAACATGATCTGGGGCTCGTTCAAGAACCGCTTTGTGTCGAGCGAAAAGAGCTCGGGCTACCTGGCGCAGGTGCCGATCATCGTGAACCACCTTCACCGCTTCATTTCGTTTGGTTCGGAGGACCCGCAGCTTTGTTTCAAGTACACCTTGGTGGACCAAAACGACCCTAGTCAGTCCATCGTGATCTACCAACGGTTCGTTTTCAACCTGAACTGGTCGCCGGACAACTTCTCGGAGAACGAAACCTCTGTGGAAGACTTGTTTGATTCTGGCGAACTGGAGCTTTTCTAAATTCCGCTTTAAGGAGCAATGATCATGGCGCAAATTCTTGTCGTGGACGATTCGGCCACTGTGCGTAACGAAGTCACCGACTTCTTGAAGAAAAACGGCCTGGACGTCATCACCGCGGTCGATGGCCGTGATGGTCTGGTCAAGATGAAGGGCGATCCCAGCGTCAAGTTGATCGTCAGCGACGTCAACATGCCCAACATGGATGGCCTGACCATGGCCGAGAAGATCCGCAGCGAGCTGGGCAATGCCAACGTCAACATTGTGATGTTGACCACCGAGAACTCGCCCATCATGAAGGAGCGCGGGAAAGCGGCCGGCATCAAAGGCTGGATCGTCAAGCCGTTCAAGGGCGATGCGGTGCTGGCCACCTTCAAGAAGCTCGCCGGCGCCTGACCGACACACGCTGAGCGCTCAGGGCGCTCGGAAAGAACAAGGCGGACGACACTTTTGGGTGCGTCCGCCTTGTTGTTGGCGCGTCAGTTGCGAGTCAGTTGGGGCCCTACAGGGCCCCAGGGGCCGATCACTGGCCCAGCAAGGCCTCTTTGAGGTCGTCGTCGGCTGGCTTTTCGCCCAGCCAGATGCGCAGCAGGGCATTGTAAAAAAGAGGCTCGGGCATGGCTTCGGTCATGGGCTTGCCGTTGAGGGTCAATACCGTGCCTGTGCCGGGAACCCAGTCACCCAGGATCACATCACCCTTTTTCACGCCCGAGAGACTCTTGAAAGTGTCGCTGAACTTGCGCAGTTCGGCCGCCAGTTTGACCTTCTCGCCCGAATCCAGGTTTTTGTCGAGCGCGCCCATGAAGCTGGAGCCGACTTCTTCGCCGCTCAGCTCGCGCATCATCACAATTTTGAAGCGTTTGGGGCCTGGCGCTGCAAACACATCCGCGGCCCTGGTCTTCTTTTCCTGGAGGTAAACACCCAAGGCGTACACCTTGAAAAAGACCTTGACGCGAACGCCTGCGCCGCTGAGTACCAAGTCCTTGCCACCGACTTTGGTGGCATCTTCCAGCTTGACTCCAGCAACTTCGACGGCGCTGGCCGAGACGGCAGCCAAGCCCAACACGGCGGCAGCAATGAACGAGGAGATCGGTTTCTTCATGGTGAGCGGTTCCTGAAAGGGCAAAGGGGTGCGTGCATGACGCAGACTTCAGCTATTTCGGCGGGCTTGGTCCAGACTGAAGGCTAGAAAATCCGGGATCTGACGGCCGATGACCCTGTTGATGCGCGCGTTGTTTTGAACGTCCGCACGCCCCGTCATGACAGGGTTGACATACAATCGGTCGTGACGGGCCTCCCCGCATGGGGGCGCGGCCAAACGGGTCAGGTCGGGAACGAAGCAGCCCTAACCGTTAGCCTCCAGTGCCGGGGTTCAGGCTCGTCACCCTATTCTTTGATGCCCCATGCGTCGCGGCTGGGACCGAACTTCCGCGAAGTTCGGGGCGAGTGTCCACACACCTCACGCCTCTCGCGCCCATGGCATCCTCTCCCTCCAGCATCGCCTCTGTCCCGACCTCCACGGTCCGCATCGACCTGGGCGATCGCAGCTACGACATCCTGATCGGCCAAGGCCTGCTGGGCGACAGCCGCAGCTATGCCGGCCTGCCCAAGTCCAGCACCGCCCTGATCGTGACCAACACGACCGTGGGCCCGCTGTACACGGCACGGTTGCGCCAGGCCCTGAGCGCGCACCACGCCAAGGTGATGGACGTGGAACTGCCCGATGGCGAGCAGTACAAGG
>JACCDH011128400.1_pt1 | contig 10309 bp, 7 predicted proteins | sample 7442481 | NCBI WGS metagenome assembly JACCDH01 (sample SAMN15323433, study PRJNA562643) | freshwater metagenome | isolation source: river surface water | place: USA:Blue River Watershed | collected 2017-08-15
TGTACAGCCACTGAATCGGTTCTGAATAGTCGCGATTGGCGCTTGCTCACTTACCGGGATAACCGTTTCCATAGCATGGTGGCGCCAAGTGAGGCCGACTTGTTAGAAGTGTTAAAGTTTCTGATTGCTCGTAAATATTTATAGGGCAAAAAAAAAAGACAACCCGTAGGTTGTCTTTTTGAGAGAAATAAAAAAAAATTAATTTTCTAAATTTTGTGTGTCTGATGATGGTACGTTCTCCCTAGGTTTAGCTTGGGTGACAATCATTTTACGACCGTTAAGTTCGTAGCCATTCAGCCCTTCGATGGCCTTTAATCCATCAGCTTCGTTGGCCATTTCGACAAAACCGAAGCCTTTGCTGCGTTTGGTTTCCTGATCGCGTACGATCTTAGCTCCAATGACTTCCCCATAAGGAAGAAAAACATTCTTGAGCTCTTCGGTCCGCAACCTGTAGTTAAGATTTCCAATGTAAATTCTCATTTCAATAAGCGATTAAGTTTAATAGGAAACAAATGTAAATTTTGGAGGTGCAATTCCAAATTTGATTTTTTTTAACCTAAAAAATATCGCTATAATGAAATGATAATCAATTGTTTAACTGTGGTATTGTGAGTCTGTGGATAATTTACTTCTTACCCTCTAATGCGGTTTTTATCGACGAAAGTATATAAATCTTATGTTCTTTGGCGTTTCCGGTCGACGAAGGTAGGCTAAGCTGTATTTGCTTTTGCAAGCTAAGTAATTGATTGTGTGCTTTGGCCTTGCTAATGAAGTCGTAAACAGGAGATTCTGTTATAAAAGTGAGGTATTGAATGTACAGGGCCTGTAAATTCTGTCTGTACATGTTAATATCTCCTGTCATATCTGCGGCAAAAATGGCATTACTAAGGTCTTTAAAGACTTCTCCAATCTCATACTTATTGCCATACAATTTGCTGTCGCTAATTCTTTGTAGTGTGTTTGGATGTAAGATATGCATCAAGGCCATATTTTGAGCGTTCAATACTCTGTCAAGAATTTTTGGATCTTCTCCCGAAGCAAAAAAGTTAAAGCCTCTTCGTTGTTGTTGCAAATACGGCAGTAGATCGCTTGGAATTTCCATGGCATTGGGTGCAAACAGGTTGTCTGCCAGCAATTTCATGGCACTTTTCTGTGTTTCATATGGCACAGGGGTCAGTGGCTTTACAGTGCTTGCCTGATTGCTGAAACTTCTGTCGACATAAACACCTCCAATATATCTTGACACAACACCGGTTTGAATGGTCCACTCCGAACTCAATACGAAATAGCTGTTGCGCAATTCCTGATAGCTTCTATTTTGTTTGCCGTATTCGCTCAATAAATTGCCTTGCAGGGTTTTGATTAAGCCAATTCTTTCTTTAGCAAATCCGATGGCGTCGCTGCTCATGTCGCCAATCATCACACGTGGATCGATGGCCTTACCTGGAGCTCTCATATCATCGGCGTCATTGCCAAAACACAATTCTGGTTCGGTACTGCGCATCAATATTTTCTCGCGTCTGTTCTTATCCGCCTCGGCGTCATTTTCTTGATAATATCCAAATTCAATGGCCCACAAATCATATGGTCCCGGACGAGTGGTATAATACTGCGTTTTCTGTCCTTTGCGGTTGCTGAAATTCACTGCCGGATAATCCATGACACTGCCAGTTAAGCCGATAGCACTTGTTTTGGCGATGTCATATAGCGCATCAGGTGTGTGCAACTGACTGGCTTTCATGTTGTGGTTCAAGCCCATGGTATGTCCCACTTCGTGTAGTACCAAATAGAAAAGTGATTCTTTAATGAAATTGCTCACTTCCAACTCATCGGCATTATTCATTGCCAGATATTGTAAACCAAGGAGGTTTTGCATGTGCATGTGTTCGCCGGCCGCGCAACCATGTGGATCTTCAAATGGCGTCTGCTCAAGTTCTGTCAACCATTCCAAGCCAGCTTTGTCAAAAACCTTCTGAGATTTTAATCGGTTGGTGATAAACACCCATTCCAGCATGATGTCTGCTCCGAGAATTTCGCCGGTACGTGGATTGACAAAACTTGGTCCGTAACCGCCAAATGGAGGTTCCGGACTGCTGGTCCAGCGCAATACATTGTATCTGATATCCCCTGCATCCCAGGTGGCATCATCCGGTTGTTCGAAAATTTGAACGGCATTTTTAAAGCCGGCTTTCTCAAAGGCAATATTCCATTGCAAGATGGCTTCCTTAATGGTTGGTCGCAATTCTTTTGGTGTCGTATTTTCAATCCACCAGGTAATAGGTTTAACGGGTTCGGATAAAGCCGCAGCTGGGTCTTTTTTAACCAGTCTCCAACGGTGAATCAAATCGCGGTAATTAATGGCATCTGTGGTGGTCATGTCATTTACCTGAGTGCTGAAATAACCAATTCTTGGATCGTCCATTCTTGGCTGAAATCCGTCGTCTGGCATTTGGATAAAGCTGTGTTGTAATAATATATCAACGTATCGGCCATCAGTTATAGCATCGCTGGATGTTCCTCTGGATGATGGATCGTCGTATACATATCGCACTACGATATCTGTATTTTCTGGGTAGTTGCGAATATTGTCGTAACGGGTTTTGCTTTTGCTTAACATGCCCAGGTTGAAAGTGCCGGGAGCTGGCATGCCCCCACGTTTGATCTGGTATAATGTCTCTGTTAAGAATAAGTTATCGGCTTCAATCAGGTACTCGCCTTTGCTCTCGTCGGCGGCCACAACCTTCTCGCTGCTCATGATGGCTTGTGTGATGTTGGCATCAGCAGAGCGGGAAATCGCATTGGCAGGATCGAAATAGAAAGAGGTATTCTGAGTGATGAACTCAATCTGGTTGTAATATTTACGGATTGTGAAGATTTTATTGTCACGAAAAGTGCCTTTGTTATGACCGGTGGTGGTATTACCATTCTCGACATAACTGAAATAGATAAACTCTTTATTGATTTGTTCTTTTTTGATCAGCATCAACAGAGAACCGTTAGTAGTGTCACGGTACAAGGTGAACAATCCGTCAATTTTCTTACATTTTTTAACTTTGTCGGCAATGGTTGCTGGACTGGCAGCAGCGGCCGGAACAACAGGCGGTTTAACGGCTTCAGCTTCTTTGTTTTTCTTTCGTTGGGCTTGCAGGGAAACATGACTCATGCCCATTAGGCTTAAACACAATATGGCGATCGTTTTTTTCATTGGATGTGAATTTTGACGCAATTTATTGGTTTTATTTCACTATTGTAATTTTTTCGATAAAATACCAGAACGGCTATATATTTGCACCCGTGAAACTGCAACCTCTTTTAATTCTAACGCTAGTTTTGGCGGTCATCATCTCTTTCTTTGTGTACCGCAACATGAAAGCTGCACATATTCCGGAAATTCCTGCTTTAACCGATTTGGAAGGAAAAGCCTTTGATCCGGCAACTCTTAAGAATAAAGTGTATATCATTAGCTATTTTCAAACCTGGTGTGGCGATTGTATCAAAGAGCAACCTGAATTACAAAAACTGAAAGATCATTTTGGTGAGAACCTCGAAATTCTAATGGTCAGCGACGAGCCAAAGGATAAACTCTCTGGCTTCAAAATCCATTTTAATACCAGTCTTAATATTTACCATTCTGAGAAAAGTCTGAAAAAAGACTTAGGAGTTAGTGCCTATCCAACCACTTTTCTGTTTAGTAAAGAAGGCAAATTATTGGTGAAAAAAGTAGAAGGTATCAATTGGTACAACAACGAAATCATCGATATGATCGATGGTAGCTTGAATGCCTTTAAATAGGTTTGAATCCGTTCAGAAAATCGCGCACAGGCATGCGTTTCTTGCCTTCGTACTGCACATCTAAAATATCCAGAATTTTATCAGCACAATGTGCACGCAACTTGTCTTTGCCTACTATCTCTATTAAGCCTGGTGTTGTAGCTGTGTCTTCACTGATAGAGGTGGCGTAAACTTTTAATTTTTTGCCATGAAATTCGGTGAAAGCGGCAGGGTTGGGCGAAAGTCCTCTAATCATATTGTGGACTTCCAAAGCGGTTTTGTTCCAGTGAATCTGACAAGTTTCGGTAAAGATTTTTGGAGCTGTCGGAAACTCGCCTTGTGCTTGCTCTTTAAGTTGGCAGGTATCTGAAATTATAGCATCCAGAGATTTTACCACCAGCTCTGCTCCGTTGAGCATCAGCTTATCGTGTAAGGTGCCGGCATTGTCCTCCGGTAAAATTTCTACTTGGTCTTGTAAAATGATGGCACCGGTATCTATTTCGTGTTTTAAGAAGAAAGTGGTATTGCCCGTGTAAGTTTCGCCGTTAATAATGGCATGGTTGATGGGCGCCGCACCGCGATAGGCTGGTAGTAAGCTGGCGTGCAGGTTAAACGTACCCATTGGAGGCATGTTCCATACCACTTCTGGCAACATTCTAAAGGCGATGACGATTTGAAGATCGGCTTTCAATGCGCGTAAAGCTTCAATAAACTCAGGTGCTTTCAATTTTTCTGGTTGCATTACCGCCAGACCCAGTTCTAATGCCGCTTTTTTAACAGCTGAACTTTGCAATTGGTAACCGCGACCCGCGGCTTTGTCTGGAGCAGTTACTACTGCCACCACATTGTAACCAGCGGCCACAATGGCTTTAAGCGAGGCCACTGCAAAATCTGGTGTGCCAAAAAATACAATTCTTAAATCTTCTTTTCTCATCTGCCCGGCAAAATTACTTTGAATTACTGTCATTTTTTAAGAAATAATGCAACATTCACAGCACTTTATGCGTCTAAAGTATTGTAAAGCTAAAATTGTTGTATATTTGAGTAGTTTTTGAAATTAAGAGCATCCCATATTAAAACACTGATGCTGTGTCTCTTTGTTGCTTCGGCAGAATTAATGGCACAATTCAGACTGACCCCCAACAAAGGTCAGTGGGATTCGAACATTCTTTACCGTGCTGATCTCCGCTCTTGCAAACTCTTTGTTACAGAAGGCGAACTCAGCTATTTGTTTTACAATTCACAACAATTGTCTGAAGCTCAGCACCACCAACAATTCGATTCAACGCTGGATGTTCATGTGCTCAAAGTCAAATTTGTCAATGCGAACAAAGATGCGGTGTACAGTGCCCAAACGCCTTATAGCGATTACGCCAATTACTTCATCGGCAATCAACCGAAACGTTGGCAATCTAAAGTCAGCAGCTACAGAAAACTGTATATCAGTGGGATTTATGACCATATCGACTTCGAATTGTTTGAAGACAAAGCCGGATTAAAATACAATTTTATTGTCAGACCCGGTGGAGATGCCAGCGATATTCAGTTGCAATATGCCGGTCAAGATTCTTTGTATATATCTGAAGGCGTTCTAAAGGTTAAAACCCGCTTTGGGTATGTTTCCGAACAACAACCCATTGTTTATGAAATCACCGACAGAGGCGAGAAAAATATTCAGTCAGCATACCAACTGGATGGGCAGATATTGCGATTTAATCTGGGCAAAAAACGCTCGTCTTCCAATGTGATTGTCATTGATCCTGTCTTGGTATTCTCCACATACAGCGGTTCTCAGGCAGATAATTTTGGATATACCGCTACTTTCGATCACAATGGCAGGGGTGTAGCCGGAGGAACAGTATTTGATTTTGGTTTTCCTACCACTGCCGGTGCCTATCAAATCGGATTTGCCGGTGGTTTGTCTGAAAACAGACAGATTGGTTATATAGAGCGCGATTGTGGCATTACTGTCTACGAAAAGGATGGTAAAACCTTGCTGTTCTCAACCTATTTGGGTGGTGTATTAAATAACGACCAACCGCACAGTATGATTGTAGATTCGTCTAATAATCTGCTGGTAATGGGTACCACCAAGTCATCCGATTTTCCAATTGGTATCAGTCCCGCTTTCGATGCCACTTTCAATGGTCGCTCTGATATTTTTGTGGTCAAGTTTTCAGGTGATGGCACCAGCATCATTGCTGGTACATTTGTTGGGGGCTCAGGATTTGATGGTTTGAACGGCGACCGCGCTTCTGGTGCCATCAGCGATTTGTTGTACAATTACGCAGACGATTTTAGAGGCGAAATTATTGTCGATAGCAACGATGTGGTCTATGTGGCAACTACCACAACATCTTCTAATTTTCCCATCGTCAATGGTTTTGACAATAGTTTTGGAGGGGGGCAAGATGCTTGTATTTTTCAATTAAGTGCCGATTTGTCTACCATGCTTTTCTCCAGTTTTATTGGAGGTAGTGGCGATGATGCGGCGTATGGGATAGATATAGGCACACACAACGATATTTATATTACGGGCGGTACTACATCTTCATCATTTGGGTATTCTGCGCCAGGTATGTCCTCCAGCACCAACGGTGGTCGGGCAGATGGATTTGTCATAAGAATGGATAGAAGTTCTTTGGCTTTAACAGCGCATACCTTTGTGGGTACCGGGGCTTACGATCAAAGTTACTTTGTGAAAGTAGATAAATACGGAAAGCCTTTTATTTTCGGTCAGTCTGAAGGTCAACATAACATGTCCTCCGGTGTTTTTGGCAACCTCAATGCCAGAATGTTTTTGAAGAAATTTAACTTTAGTTTAACGGCGGTTGAGTTGGAAACCACATTCGGCCGACCAGCTAAAACCAAGCCTGATATTTCGCCAACCGCTTTCATGATTGATGAATGTGAAAGAATTTTCATTGCAGGTTGGGGAGGTATTGATCTGGGCGGGTTCAATGGCGGTGGTACCTCCGGAATGCCCATCACTGATAATGCTTTTCAGAAAACGACGGATGGCGATGATTTCTACCTGGCAGTGTTCAGTAAAAGTTTCAGCGAACTGCAATATGCCACCTACATCGGAGGTAAGAGCACGTTCAATCAATCGGCCCATGAACACGTCGATGGTGGTACGAGCAGATTCGACAAGAAAGGCGTCGTGTACCAATCAGTTTGTGCCGGTTGCGGCGGACAAAGCTTATTTCCAACTACCCCAGGTGTGTGGAGCAATACCAATAACTCTGATAACTGTAACAATGCCCTGTTCAAATTCGACTTTGAAAATCTCAATAGGAAACCAGTGGCCAGAGATTCGATGTTTGTACTTTTGGCCAATGATACGCTGGATTTTACTCTTGAGGTGTCTGATCAAGACATGACCGATAGTCTGCGAATCGTATTGGACGGTGATTTTATGTACGATAAGAACTTCCCACATCCAGTGCCATTCATTAAAAGTATTACTAAAGTGCCTGGTAAAAATACCATACGAGCCAATGTGGTGTTTTATCCCAATTGCTTGCATGCAGGATTGGATACTATTCGTTTGAAAGTTAAGGTATATGATCAAGGTTGTCCAACTCAGGATAGCAATCAGGCTATTGTAAAGATCGTAGTGAAAGATCCACCATTAACCGTCACACCAGAAACTTTTTGTCTCAATTTTAATGAAGATGGTACTGTCAAATTGAGTTGGAAAGCTTTTGCTCGTAATCGATTCTTTGGATATGTTTTGTTAAATCGCATCAACCCCAATGGCAGTGTTAAAACCTTGGATACCTTGTTTAATACCAATGCCGGCGAGTACAGAGATAAGCCAGGCGTAGATGCCAGAGATGTCAATGTGGCTTATTACATGGTTGGTTACAATATTTGTGACAAACCTTATGATGCCGGTATAAGGATTAATACCACTAAAGAGTTTAATACCCCAATTGATTCGACTTATCTGACCTATGCTACTGTCGTCGAAAACAAAGCCGTGCAGGTGAATTGGTTTCCAAGTAAAGAAGAAGATTTTGAAAGTTATGATGTATTCAGAGCCGATAATATCAATGGTGTATCGGTAGGTTATCGAAAAATTAAAACATTATATGGTTTGAATGACACCAGTTTTACCGATTACAATACCAATGTGGCGACAAAAAGCTACTGTTATAAAATTGGTATCAACGACAAATGTGGTCATATCAGCGTGCCAAGTAATGATGCCTGTAATATTGTGCTGACCGGTAAGGTAGGGCATTTGTATTTTGATCTCGATTGGCTGCCATACAGAGAATGGATAGGAGGTGTAAAGAATTATGAATTGATCAGAAGGGTAGACACAGGTATCTTAAGAACACTAACTAATACCAATCTGTTGCGCACATACCGAGATGATGATTTGGATTTGTGGTGGGGGGCGTATTATTACGCTGTCAGGGCCCACGAAGGCTTGAATGACAGTATGCAGGGATTCGATGCAGAAAGCTATTCTAACGAAATTCGCTTAATCCAACCTCCTATGGTATTTGTGCCAAATGCCTTCTCGCCAAACGACGATTTCACCAACGATGTATGGGGCGTATCTCATGCCTTTGTTAAGGAGTTCAGAATGCAGGTTTACAACCGATGGGGAGAAAAGGTATGGGACAATGATTTTAAAGGCCATCAATGGGATGGTAATACCAGAGGCAAAGGCGCCAAAAACGATGTGTTTATCTGGATCGTCACCTACAAAGGTTGGGACGGTAAATTCTACACCCAGAAAGGCACAGTAACAGTAATGCCTTAAACTTTCAAGGTATTAAGAAAGAATACGAAAACGCGTAATTTAAATGATCAGAACTAGAAGATACCTTAGTGTCTTCTGTAGATAAATTGGAGTGGCGTCTATTGGAAATACTTAACTCGCGCATTTCTTCATCATTAGAACTTTCCCTCCAAAAACCTTTATCAAAAATATAAATTTGGTATTTGAAGTAGTTCTTAGTTTGACCCATTTCTGTGTTGCTAATTCTGAAAAACTTGATGCCAATGGCATTGTCAAAATGAACAAACTCTGATTCATTGGTAAAAGTGAACTCGCGGGTTTGATAAAAGTTGTAATCTTTGCCATTGATTTTAGCGGTTTCCATCTTGAATACGACTTTAATTGGCCCATCATAAGCAGACGATTTAGAAGGGTTTTGGAGTAGAAAAACGAAAGTATCCCGTTTAACTGTATCCGATGGAACTGAACCGAAATAAGTGTCCGGATATGGACTATCAGCAATAATTTCCTTGTGCGAACCACAAGCTGATATAAGCAGAAATATCAAAAGTGATAAGGAGGCAACGGATAATTTCATAATGATAATTTTTAAAGCAAATATATCAAAAAACGGGAAAAAGAAAGTGTTGCTGAGGCATTTTTTAATCAATGTTGATTTTGAAAAAAATGGTTTATTATTGCATATTACATCTTATGAAAAAAATACTACTCTTATCGGGCCTGTTTCTGGCATTGACAATACAGGGACAAATGCTTTACAAATTAAGTCACTCAAACGGAACCTATGCGCCATTAACGGGAGGAACAGACATTTCTGTAGCGGCTTGGGACTCAACACATGAAGTCATACTGCCATATTCATTCAAGTTTTTTGACAAAGGTTTTAACAGTGTACTGATCAGCAGTGATGGCGTATATTTTACAGATACCGGCATGGATTATATTTATTACAGCAATGACGATTTGATGCCTCAGGATAAAGATTATACCAAGTCGAAAATTAAATTTGATATTTTAGGCGATGTTGGTGACAGGATATTGGTAGCAGAATACAACAATATCAGAGAGTTTAATCAGACAGATACCAATAAAGATTACCGGGTAAACATACAAATATGGTTATACGAAAAAGCCAATAAAATCGAATTTCATTTCGGTCCCAGTTCTGTAACAGATCCATTATATACCCAATTTTACATGGGCTTAACAGATACAGATGGTGAGCCATTTTATGGCGTTGACAGCGTTTCAGGAAAGTTGGATCTGGTAGATGCCAATGATCCCGGATTTAACGGATTGAGTGCATTTCCGACCATTGGACAGATTTATACCTTCTCACCAATCAACGGGTCAAGCATTAGAAATATTGATAAATCTTATTATTTCTCAGCCAGTCAGAAAGGCTTTATTGTACGTTGCAACGACGCATTTGAAATGGATATCATGGATGCCAATGGCAGAAAAGTAAAGAGCTGCCAATACACTGAAACCAGACAGCTTCAGAGCTTTCAACCCGACTTGGGTGCTGGCGTCTATTTTGTCAATATCCGAATAGGAAATCAGAATTTTACAGAGAAAATATTGCTGTATTAGATGTGGAACAAAGCCAAATTTGAAATCATTCAAGAAACTTATAAACCACTACTTGTCAGCTCATTGTAAAATTTGAGTAGAACAATTCTAAATTAAAATAATTGTTAATAAATACTTTTTACATTGCATAATATCTCAATATATTTGCGGACTAATTAGTATTGTCATTTTTCAGTCATAAACACA
>JACCDH011536833.1_pt1 | contig 10309 bp, 10 predicted proteins | sample 7442481 | NCBI WGS metagenome assembly JACCDH01 (sample SAMN15323433, study PRJNA562643) | freshwater metagenome | isolation source: river surface water | place: USA:Blue River Watershed | collected 2017-08-15
AAAAAATAAACTAATATTTTTTTGTTTTATTTATAAAATCAGATAGATTATTATAAATATTAGAATAATCCAAATTATTACTGTAATGTTTTAAAAAATTACCCAATTCATGAATTTTATTATTTATATGTCTATTGTATAAATATACTATATCAAAACAATTTCTAATATAATAATTATAATTATATTTTAATTTATAATGATAAATATGACATTCTATTTCAATATTATTGGTAATTTTAATAATATCTCCTGGTTTAAATTGTAAATCAATATTATTATAAATTTGTTCTAAAATAATATATTCAAAATCTGATTTCTTATTTACTAAAAATAAAACATCAAAATCATCTTCAAATAAATAATTAGTATTAAGATTAAGATATTTTATTTCGTAATTTTTATTATATAATCCTAAATAAAAACTCATATATTATAATACTTATTTTTTATAATATATTTATATCAATTTTTTATTTAGGACTTGATGGTGGAACTGGAGGAATAAAATCAGAATATTTTTTGTATATTGGTTTTTTTAATTTTTCCATCATTTCAAACTTGTCTAATTCATCAAATTTATTTTTATTTATATATCCATTTCCAAAACATAAAGTACAATTATAATTACGAATATTTTTTTTATTATAAACTAATGGCTCTATAAAATCTATAGTTTTACAACCAGTGCCTAAGCAATTATTACAAATATTTTTAATATTCGACATTTTATATTTATAATAATAAATATAAATATAAAATATATTTCAAATTTTTATGCTTTATTAAGATTAAAAAAAGGAGCAATATACTTATTAATATCATTTTCCAAATTACCGGAATCAATCGACATTATTATATCTATTATTAATTCTACTTCTTTTTGTTTACTATATTCACCATTTCCCATTTTTTGCAATAATTGACGTTGATAATCTAATAAAGCATTAATACATTTTTTTATTAAGGGTTTCATTATATCTTTACATATTTTAATGCCATTTTTATCTACTATCCAAGTAGGTGTATTCTCTATTAATTCTCTTACAATATAATTTAATCGAGAACAATCAGTGGAATGAAATGATTGATTTTCTGGGTTTTCTTTTTTATAATATTTTATTATATGGTCTCCTAATAATTTATCTAATGATTTTTGTTTAGCATTATAAATAAGAATTTCCGTTAATTGCCCTTTTTCTTCGGCATTTTCAAAACTTAATTCATTAATATTAAAATTATCTAATGGAATTAAAACAGGTGTATTTTTAAATTTATCATTCGCATAATTAAGTGCACTCATAGAAATATTTTGCATTGCTTGTGTAGTAATTTTATTATTATCAGTCGTTTTGTTTAATAAGATATTAGCATTGTTCATAAAATTAGTAAGTAATTCCGTTTTATCACGTTCCATTTTTTTATATAATTCTAATTTTTCTTGTTCTAATTTATCTTTTAATTCTTGTTCTTTTTTCATAAATTCCATTTTTAATTTTAATTCTTTAACTGTATCACTTTCTGAATCCGAACTATTATTACATGTTTTTTTATGACGATAATAACTGGTTTTATGAATAGTTTTAAAATCACAATTTGTACAGTTAAAATATTTGCTATAATTTTGGTGCACATATAGTGTGTCCTTCACGTGCACTTGTTGTGTACTAGATGTATACTCATGTGTACTAATATCTTGACTAATGTCTTTTATATTAATTAAATTTAAATGTTTTTGTGATTTTTTATGAATTGAAAAGTTGCTACTATACTTGGTTTTATAATTACAATATTTACAATAATAATCTGGCATAAATACTATTTTATTATATTATAGTTTTATATAATAAATTATAGTTTTTGCTATAATTTATATAGTAAAAAATTATAAACTATAGTTAATTCGCATGATATTCTTTTTTTAATTAGGTTTCTTAAAAAAATATAAATTTATTATAAAAAAAATTTCACAAAGTATTATAGTATACTAATTTTATTATGCATATAAATTATAATTCATAATTATAGCAAAACTATAGTAATTTTTACACACAAAGTTTATAAAAATATGTGTGTAAAATTTCGCGCGCGCATTAGATTTTATAAAAGAATAATAAATTTATAAAAATATTGATATTTATATTTATAAAAATACAAATAATTATAGAAAATATGAATATTTTATTAACAACTGCAATAAGTTATACAAACGGATCTCCTCATATAGGACATTTATATGAAATTATTTTAGCTGATTTTATAAAACATTTATTCATTATAAAAGGAGATAATATTAAATTATTAACCGGAACAGATGAACATGGAAAGAAAATAGAAGAAAATGCAAAAGCAAATTCTCTTAAACCTAAAGAATTATGTGATAAGTATTCTGGCGAATTTAAAAATCTTAATGATAATTTTAAAATTAAATATAATAACTTTATTAGAACGACTGACGAAGATCACATAAAATTAGTTCAAGAATCATTAGAAAAAGTAAAAGACGATATTTATCTAGGTTCTTATAAAGGTTGGTATAGTATTCGTGAAGAAACTTATATTAGTGAATTACAAGCAAAACTAACAAATTATATTGATCCTATTTCTAATAAACCTTATGAATTAGTAGAAGAAGAAAGTTATTATTTTAAACTTTCAAAATATAAAGATGAATTAATCAATTATGTTAACGAACTTAATATTCAAAATCATATTAAATTGGAATTACTAGAAAAATTAAATGATTTACAAGATTTATCAATTAGTCGAACATCATTTGAATGGGGTATTAACTTTCCAAATGATCCTAAACATATTGTATATGTTTGGTTTGATGCTTTGCTAAATTATCTTACGGGAAAAATAAGATTATTTGATAATGAACAAGTAAATCCTATTCATATTATTGGGAAAGATATTTTATGGTTTCATGCAGTAATTTATCCAGCGATACTAATGGCTTTAGATTTAAAAGATCTTTTGTCAAAAGATATTGTAGTTCACGGATTTATTACTGATTCAAACGGATTAAAAATGAGTAAAAGTCTAGGTAATGTTATTAATGTAAATGATTTAATTACTAAATTTGATATAGAGGCAATTAGATTTTACTTTTTATGTAATACAACAATTGGAGAAGACTTATGGTTTTCTGAAGAAGCTTTAAAATTACAATATTCAAGTGAACTAATTAATTCTTTCGGTAATTTATTCCAAAGAATATACAAATTATTAATTCCTATTCAAAATGAAATAAATCAAAAATTAGATAATATTGAAATCAAATATGATGAAATTAAAAATATTATTAATACAACAATCAATAATAAATTTGATATAAAATATTATATTAATATAACCAAAAATAAACTTCATGAAATCAATAAAAATTTAACATCAGATGAACCTTGGAAAAAACCATTAGATGAAAAAATTAATATTCTTAGTAAATATATTATTAATATTGATGAAATAATGATACTACTTTATCCAGTAATTCCTGATAAAATTAATGAACTTCGAAATTATCTTGGATTAAATAATATTGAAAGTAATATTTTGGAAAATAATAAAATCAAAATTAATATTAAAAATAATAATATTAAAGCATTTATAATAAAAAAATAATAAAATTATTAATCAATTTTTAGTTTATTTATAAAATCTTCTAATTTAATTTCACCAATACCTCTTACATTAATAGTATTATTTTTAAGTTCTTTTTTACCAAGAACAATAATATAATTATAATGTAAAACTTCAGTATTTAAAATTTTCTTTGAGATAGTTTCTTTATCATCAATATAATCAACATATTTAATATGATGTTGATTAAATTCTTTCTTTATTTCTTTCGCATATTCTATTAAATCTTCAGAATCATTAACAGTTAAGATAGCTATTTGTCTTGGAGATACGAAGAAAGGAATATCGCCTTGTTTTGATTCAAGGAGAATAGCTATAAATCTTTCAATAGATCCTAAGATTGCTCTATGAATCATTACAGGGCGTTCGTAACCTTCTTCGGCTTTAAATTCCAAATTAAATCTTTCAGGAAGATTAAAATCTAATTGAATAGTAGCTAGTTGATGTTTTCTATTAAGAGTATCAATAACAGTAAAATCTAATTTTGGTCCATAGAATGCTCCATCACCTTCATTGATATGATGATTATCAAATGTACTTATAATATTTTTTAGAATTTCTTCAGCTTTATTCCAATTTTCAAGATCACCTATATATTGTTCTGGTCTAGTAGATAATCCAACACTAAATTTCATTTCAAACTTATCATAAATATATTTAATAAAATCAATTACACCTTTAATCTCTTCTTCAATTTGAGACATTCTACAAAAAATATGTGCATCATCTTGACAGAATCTTCTAACACGAGTCAGACCAGTTAATGCTCCATGAACTTCATTTCGATGAAGAACACCAAAATCGGCTAATCTAATTGGAAGATCTCGATATGATAGTGACATTTTATTGAATATAATACAATGTGAAGGGCATCCCATTGGTTTAACACTAAATTGCCTCTCAACTTGTTCATTTTCACAATGATGATTTTGATGCTTTTCAATTACAAACATATTTTCTTTATATTTATGCCAATGTCCTGAAGTTTCCCATAACGATTTATCGAAAATATTTGGAGTAATTACCTCTTGATAACCACGTTTTTCATATTCATTTCTAAAAAAATTCATAAGATTATTATATAATATAGTCCCTTTTGGGTAAAAAAAAGCAGATCCAGGACTTTTTTCATCAAAAAAGAATAATTTTAATTGGCGACCTAATTCATGATGAGTTTTTAATTCTTGCATTTTTTAATATATTCTGTAATATTAAAAATAGTTATAAAATCAATTTTTTATTTTCTGGATAATATATCAATAGCAATACATTCCCCAATAATTAATCCTGCATTATTTGCATTATTGCCATGAATCCCACCATAAATTCTTGATATACCACTTAAATTTGCTAATTCTCTCCAACTATTAAAAGTTAATTTTACGGCACATGTAGGAAATTTAAGAGTACTATCAGTATGTATTACATCACTAGTACCGTTTTTCAACATTGCTACTTTAACAGTATTAACATAATCATTATTTGCCAATAATGGGGTAATTAAACCTCCATGTTGATTAGTAAAAGGAATAAAATTAATGGAATTAAAAGATTGTGGGAAATATTTTTCGAAAATAGTAGCAGCGCCACTACTGAATGTGGAATGACCAGAAATATAATCAGGGAATGGTGGTGTTTGAAAGTTTTGTTGTTGGAATGTTTTCCAAGATTTACAATTAACTATTGTACCATCAAAAGTAGTTACATTTTTATTATTTAATAATCTAATTTCTTGAATTGGTCTTGCTTGCATATATTTAAATTTAACACCCCATGCAACTACACTAGACATAAACATAGTAGTATTAAGTAAGTATAAAAATTCAAATGCTAATATAGGTTGTATATTTATTGATTTAATTGTATATAATGCAATTATATTCCAAATACCAGGTGGGGTTACTTTACCACCTTGAAAATATTCAGCAATCATTCTTTGTGAATCATCAAGTGATTCATAAAATTTTAAAATTTCAGCAATTTCTAATTCTCTATTTTTATCTTTATTTGGTACATTATAGTTATCATCAGCTATTTTTATATATTTATCTAAAGAAATATTTTCAACTGATTGCACATTTCCCCAATAAGGTGTTAAATATTTTTGTATTGCATTTCCATGTTTTAAAGGTGTCCATGTATGAGGATCCAAATTAGTTAAATTTTGAGAAAAATCATTAACATTAATAAATAAATTTTGATTTGGAAAGTGAGCTAAAGGTACAGGTTCGTTTGCTTTTTTATGATTATCATTATGTCTTCTATCTAAAAATAATTTTAAATTATCAACAACGCGTTTTGAAATTATATTTATAGAATAATTAGGAGCAACTAAAGCTGCATTATCTAAACCAAGTTGATTAAATAAATATATCATTGATTGTTGTATAATAACATCAACTGCATCCAAACTACTTTCTCTAATATAAATAAATTTTAATTCAGGCTCTGTTAATTTAGTAGATTTAATATTTTTGAAACTAGCATATGCATAATACATAATAGTAGATACTAAATATTGGAATCTTGCAGTAACAGTTGGACCAAATTTATTTACACTTATAGTATTTAACATAATATTTAACCATTTTTCAATTAATACTATTTCAGACATTTTTGTATATAATTACTTTATATTTTATATTTATAACTATATGGAAAATATAAAAAAAACTATAGTAATATTTTTTCAGTATCAATTCTTTTATTTTCATTAAGAATACAATTATTAATTGTTTGTATAGAATAATTATTATCACTATACCATGTTCCAATTTCATAATAATTATTAAAATTTAAATATTGAGGTTCAACTTCATTCATTAATTGTATTAAATGTTTACTTACAAATAATTTATCTTTATCAGTAATTGAAAATTTCAAATCATTTATATTATCATCTCTCCAAGAAATTTCATATCTTTTATCATTATAATCATTATAATATTTAAGTACAAAATTATCTAATTGAACATAATGATAATTATTATCATAATATTCTGCAAATCTAATTAAATTAAATAATCTATCAATTATTCTATATTTTATATTAGTTTTACCATAAATTAGACAATTAACTACACTAATATTTTTAATATCTTGATTAATAGATATATTATTTGAATAATTAAAATAATCTGTTAAATTACATTTATCTAAATTATTTTTAATATATTTTTCAAACTGCGGTATTGTTTGATATATCCATGTTGATTTATTATCATAATCATTTCGATGATTATAAAAATTTTGTTTTTTATCATCTATAATAGTATTTTTAAGTTTATTATCTTTATTATAAAAAGTAAATTGTAAATTTTTAGAAATTTTATTATTTTGATAATTAATATGTTCTTTTAGTTCAGTAATTTCATATCTTTTAAATTCGTTTGTTCTTTTATCAAAATTATTAATTAATAAATTAATAATTTTTTGATAACCAGAATTATTATTTCTATCATTATATTTAGTCATTTTAAGTTCTAATGGATGTAAATTAATATTTAATGGAAAACTATTTTTTATTGCAATACCATTACAGTAATCAAAATCTACATAATTAACATAACTATTTCTATAAAAGTTATTTTTAATTTCGTTATAATTCATTAATTCTTTTTTATGGTCAAATGCACCCATACCAAAAGGTGTTGAATCAGATATTAATGCAAAAAATACATCAAATGATGATATTTGATATTGTCTAACTAAATTAGTTATATTCCAAGTATAAAAGTTATTTGTGTAAAAGGTATTATTATAAATATCTTGAATAATATCATCTTTAAATTTATTATTTATCAAAGATTTTTCTATTAATTCAATATTATTTTTAGCTTGTTCATTATAATAACTAAGATCAACATCGCGATTATATTGTTTAATTAAATTATCCAATAAATTATTATTTATTACAGCATTAGTAATATCTGATGGTTTAAATGATAATGAATTTTTAAATGATTCATTATTATAGTCCAAATGTAATTTAATAAAATTATATTTAATATATTTTGGTTGAATATAATTATTAAAAATATTAATTCTTTTTAACATTTTTTTGATTATAATTTAATTAGTATTTTTTAATTAAATCAATTTTTTATAAAAAAAATTATGTCAAATTTATTATATGTATATTATAATTTTTGATAGCTTTATATGTTCTAAAACCAGCAATTAACGGGGATGATAAATATGTTCCATATGCAAATAAACTTAATAATATACCAGATGTAACAGGTATATCAGGAATTGGTAAAATATGTGTATTAGTTAACATATTAAATGTTGGTAAACCGAACATAAAAGTATATAATGCAAATTCGTTTTTAAGCAAATAATTTTCTATCAAAAATTTAGAAATACCGCCAATCATTATACTTTCATTAGAAGTTGCTTTAACTAATAATGATGGATGAAATTTATTAATTAATTTATTTAAAATATAAATAGTCGCCATTTTAAGTTAATAATATTATTCATATTTATGTATAATATTCATTTTTTTTTAAAAAATTGATAAAATAAAAATAAATAAATAATATATAATATAAAAATGTTAATAACAAATAGTATTACAAATAATAAATTTGATATAAATGAATTACCTGAAAATATAAAATGGTATAGTTGTGGTCCAACTATTTATAATGATTCACATATTGGTCATGCACGGACATATATTATTTTTGATACAATGGTAAAATATTTAAATAGTATTGGAAAAAATGTAGATTATGCTATGAATATAACAGATATTGATGATAAAATAGTAAAAAAAGTGTATAATATCTATAAAGAAAAGTATTTAAATGATGAAATTGATAAAAACAAGTTATTTGAGTTATATAATGAATTTATAAAAAATCAAGAAAATCGATTTTTTGAAGATTTAACGAAATTAAATATCAAATTACCAAATAAAATAGCGAGAGTTTCTGATTTAGTTGATAAAATGATTAATTTTATAGAAAAACTAATTGATAAAGGATTTGCTTATGAATCAAATGGATCTGTTTATTTTGATACTGAAAAATATTATAATAAATATCCATCAATAATGAGTATTAATAATGAAAATAATATTAGTTTGAAAGATAATTTTAATAATGAAAAGAAAAATATTAAAGATTTTGCACTTTGGAAAGGTGAAAAAGAAAATGATATTTCTTGGAAGTCGCCGTGGGGACACGGTCGATTAGGATGGCATTTAGAATGTTCGGTTATGATGAATGAAATGTTAGGAGAAAATGTCGATATTCATAGTGGCGGCTGTGATTTAAAATTCCCTCATCATCATAATGAATATTTACAAACTACATCATATTTTGATAATCCTAATTGGATAAAATGTTTTATTCATTCTGGACATTTATATATAAATCAAGAAAAAATGAGCCAAAGTATAGGAAATTTTATAACTATTCGAGAATATTTAGAAAAATATACTGCTAATCAAATAAGAATATTATTTCTATCAACTTCTTGGAATGGAACACTTAATTTAACAGATGGGGTAATAAAAAATGCAATTGATTATGATAATAAAATTAATAACTTTATAAAAAATTTAGAATATCATAAAAATAATAATAAAGAAGAAAAAATAAGTGAAAAATTAATTAATATAATTAGCAATTTTGAAATTTATAACAAAAATAGTTTTAATAATGATTTTGATACACAACAAATATTTGTAAATATGATGGAATTTATAAACGAAATATATAAAAATAAATATATGGAAGTAAATGCAAGTATAATTTTAGAATCGTTTAATAAAATTATTAATATATTAGGATTAAAATATGATAATAAAGAAAAAAATCAAAATATTGAAAAGTATATAAATAGTATAATAAATTTAAGAAGTATGATTAAAAATATAATTAACGATACAAAAGATAAAGAAATAAAAAAGAAATTATTTGAAATTACAGATTATATACGCGATATAGAATTACCAAATTTAGGTGTAAAATTAGAAGATAAAAAAGAAATAAGTAAGTGGTTTTTTATTTAATTAAACTAATAAAGGAAACTGAATATTATTAGATTGATTATTGTTTAATGACATATTATATAGATCATTAGAAATAACTAAATAATCTCCTTTTTTACAAGTATTTGGAATCAAAATTTTATCTCCACATATTGTACTAGTCATACTATCATTAAAAATAAAATCTAGCGTAGTAGCTGTTCCATCTAATGATTGATTACGAAAACAAAAATTATAACAATAATAATAATTTTTATTATTTAGAAGATATTCTAATGGTGCTTTTGAATATAATTTAACATATTTTTCATTTATTTTATCTATTTTATAAAAATTATAATTGAACCATTCTGAATATCCCATATGAATTTGACTTCTTACATGAAGAATAGAAGTCCAATTTAGGAATTTATTCGAATATATTTTCATTTTTATATATAATTGATTTAAATTATGTATAATTAAATCAATTTTTTTAATATAAATAAAATATAGTTATTAAACTAAAATAAAATGTATAGCAATAATATCTAATTTTAATTCTTGTTCATTATAATATTGTTTATAAATATTAATTCCATCTTCTATAGAATTAACATTTGGTAATGTTTTTTTTAATCCTTCTTGAAGCAAATATTCTTTAAAGTTTGTATAATAACA
>JACCDH010243414.1_pt1 | contig 10308 bp, 5 predicted proteins | sample 7442481 | NCBI WGS metagenome assembly JACCDH01 (sample SAMN15323433, study PRJNA562643) | freshwater metagenome | isolation source: river surface water | place: USA:Blue River Watershed | collected 2017-08-15
TAGGGAGCGCTCCCGACGATTCGGGACCTCGCGGAGTACCGCCCGTGTGGACGCATAGCTCAGTTGGTAGAGCAGCTGACTCTTAATCAGCGGGTCCTAGGTTCGAGCCCTAGTGCGTCCACCATTTTTCACAAATAATTCAATGATTTAGCCGGTAGCAGGATCAATCCCTGTTGCTGGTGAAAAGTTATAAACAGGTATAAACTGTTTGAGATAAAAAAAGGGCAGGCCAAGCCTGCCCTTAATGGCTCCGCTCTTAGGTCTGCTCCTCTGAGCCCTACGCCGTTCAATCTATGCAACTAGCTCCATCAACTTACCGTAATCGGTAACAACATCATACTTCACCCGATCTTCGGTGAACCGCTGGTTGATCTCGTCGAAAAATTTCCGGGCACACTCGATCTTCGTTTTCTCGATCTCCCGCAACTTCATCGAAGACATCGTGCCTTTGGTCTCAGCTACGAAATAGATGTGTCGAACGCTGCCCGCCTTAAACGATATGGCCCAGTCTGGGTTGTAATCCCCAACCGGGGTCGGGATCAGGAAGCCCCGCGGCAGCTTGGCGTACACAACGACCTCGCTGCTCGTGTCCAGCTCTTTGACGAATTCTCTTTCGACATCTGAGTCCGTGATTGCGTAGTCATAGACATGGTTTTTGAGCTTTGCCGAGGCGCGTGAGAAGTCTTGGCCGGTCTGGTTCGCAGTGAAGATGTCGACGTCGTAACGCTCCTCGACTTCATCGTAGGCCAAGCGCTCGATGACCATGGCAGCCTTCTGCTCGGCGATGATCCGTGAGGCCTCGGAGATGAAGTGTTCGGGGTTCATCTTGAACTGCCCGAATACCGCAGGCTCGGTCTGGCCAAGGATGGTTGCGGCCGTATCTCGCGTCAGCTGCGCGCTTTCGGCGACCTTTCCGACAAGGTCATATTTCACCAACGAATGGATGGAACCTCCCTGTTCGGTAGTCGTGGCCGTAACCGCGAAGCCTTCACCGGTGCGGAGCTGCTCGTCGGTCAGACCGTCGTTCTGTTTCCCTTCCTGAATCGTGTATTGCAGCGGGGTAACGCGCAACTGTCTGTCCAGCGCGCTGACGCACTTCCTGACAAGTTCCGAAGAATCGAATTCGACACGGTACACCGCCTTGCGATTGATCCGCGCCCACAGTTCCTGGAACTCCTTCTTGTCGAAGTTCGCATTGAGCGGATTGGTCTTGGGCTTGCGGCCATCGCCCACTTTGGGCAACTGCGCGTCGCTGAATACGCTGTCGATCAGCTGGAACACCTGATCCGCATAAGGTTTCAGCTCATCGGGCAATTCCGCCAGCTTGCCGGTGGCTTTTGCCTCATGGTAGGTGCCTGCAATCTGGTCAGCAGGGTCGGTATAGTCGTTTTTGACCAGATATCGGTAGATTTGCTTCGCCATCGAACCGGTCACCTCTAAGGTGCCTTGCTCCGTGGTGATCGTCTTGCCAGTGAAATAGGCTTCAGTTGCCAGTCGCGGACGCGACGAGAGGGTCTCCGCAATTTCCCTCTGAAGGCCGGTTACGAAGTCCTTGTAGCTCTCGCTGGCCACCACGGTTAGCACGTTGATTTCGTGCACCACGGCCGGATGATCCATGCGGTCACCGTGCTGATCGACACTAAGTCGAAGTCCTCGACCGACCTCCTGACGGCGCGAAATGGTGTTGTCGCTGTGCTTCAGCATGCACATGACGAAGACGTTCGGGTTGTCCCACCCTTCACGCAGAGCTGAGTGTGAGAAAATGAACCGGGTAGGTTCGGCGAAGGAGAGTAGGCGCTCCTTGTCCTTAAGGATCAGGTCGTAGGCATCCACATCATCGGAATCGACCGAGCGGGCCCCAACGGCTGGATCCTGCAGGCGGTTCGTCTTCTTGTCGATCGCGAAATATCCATTGTGGGTCTTGGCCGGGTCTATGCCGGCAAGGTACTTCCGATACGCCTCGTTATCGATGGCAAGCTCCGCCAGATACTCGGCCTTTAGCAACTCGTACTCTTCCTCGAAGACCCGGGCATATTCGCCCTTCTCATCGGCCTGGTCGTAGTCCCGGTACTTCACTACCTCGTCGATGAAAAACAGCGACAGGACCTTGATGCCCTGTGCGAACAGCTGCTTCTCCTTGTCGAAATGCGCCTTAATCGTCTCACGGATCTGGATGCGACGGATGTCGCGTTCGGAGACGTCACCATTGGCCTCACCAGCCTGCAGCACGAAGCCGTTCGTGAATTCAACCGTATCGTCGACAGCGTCGATCTGGCTGATCGTGAACCCGCGATACTGGTCCAGCTCGCCAGACTCGACGAACAGATCGTCGCGGAATTCCAACCGCCGAATCTGGCGCTTGATTTCACCAGACTTCAGCTTCACCTCGAGCTCGATCCGGGCAACCGGGGCCTTCTTCGAGATGTCGATGCCTTCGAGATAGAGGTAGGCATTTGTGCCTGCGAGCCCGCGGGTCTGGATGCCGCGCACGGCTATCTTCTTCACCAGCTTCTGATTGTAGGCGTCCAGTGCGTCCAGCCGGTGAATTCGGCTATGCTGGGTCTTGTGCGTAGCGGAGTAGCGTAGGACCATCAGTGGCCTGAACTTCGGCAACGCTTCCATCGTTGCCGCACCTTCCATTTTCTGTGGCTCGTCCAGGATCAGGATTGGCCGGTTGGACGCGATGATGTCGATGGGTTTGCGTGACTGGAAGTCGTCCAACTCTTCATAGATGCGGCGGTTGTCTGCACCGCGTGCGGCAAACGCTTGGATGTTGATCACCATGACGTTGATACCGGCATCGGAGGAGTAGCTCTCCAGTTCGTGCAGGCGCTTGGAGTTGTAGATGAAGAATCGGGCTTTCTTGCCATAGCTCTCCGTGAAGTGATCGGCGGTGATCTGGAGGGACTTGTACACGCCTTCGCGGATAGCGATCGATGGAACCATTATGATGAACTTCGACCAGCCGTAGCGCTTGTTCATCTCGAAAATGGTCTTGATATAGCAATAGGTTTTGCCCGTGCCGGTTTCCATCTCGACGTCGAGGTGAACGCGGGTCGCGGCTAGAGCATCGCGGCGATAGGTCGCCGGTGCAGCAACGCGCTGATTGTTCCGATCGAGCGCCATGAATTCGTCCAGCCGTTGCGCGACAGGGAGGTTCTGCCGGCGTTGGACAGTCTGGATATTCTCGAGGATCTGAGCTTCGCTCAGCGCGAAATCTGCGTTCTTGAATCCCTCCTCGAAAGCGGTCGCTTGTGCCTTCTGGCCAGGGTCGATGCGGTAGGTCAGACCATCAACCTTAGGTTGACCAGCGAAACAATCCACCACCGCTTCAACAGCGTTGGTCTGATAGGGCTGGACCTTGAACTTCAGCTTCATGGGTACAGCCTCAGATTGCTTTGATGTCGGTTGACGGTGAAAGCTGGCGGAAGATCTGCTCGACGTTGATCTTCACCGCATCCGAGACAAAGCCGTTGTCGCGGAGGACGACACGCAAAGGCTCGCGCTTCGCCAGCTCCTTCACCAGCTCCTCGGTCACGCCACGATCAAAACAGGCGACCAGGGCGTTGTCGTCGACGAAGAACACGGCCTTGCCCTGCACCGTCTCACGGCGGATTGGCAGCGTAAGGTCAACGCCCCAGTCAACCAGCACCTGAAACAGCAGGTCTTCGGACGTGCGGTCCTCCTTCACATTATCGACCATGTCGAGCAGGTCAGACTGTTTCAGCTCATCGGGACGGTAATAGACGTCTTTCATGTTTGACGTGTCCACCTTGAGTACCCGGAAGCCGACGTCACGGTTCCAATCAGGGTGGCACTCGCCTTCGAGGATCTTTTTACCAGCGCGACGGATGCGCTCTTTGGCGATTTCTGCAATCGTAGTGAAGCCATCCTTGAAAGCGTCTGAGGTAGGATCGGTCGTTTCAGGGATTTGGACCGTTATAAAACGACGGTTCCCGCCATCACTGGCGTTCAATTGCATTGTAGCATGCGCCGTGGTCCCTGAACCCGCGAAAAAGTCCAAAACGATTGAGTTAGGGTCATCAGCTCCTTGCTCCAACAGCGTTTGCAGAAGGGAGAGCGGCTTAGGGAAATCGAAATACTTTTTTCCCATTAGGTCCGTGACTTCTCTGGTGCCGTTAGTGTTGTATCCAACAGACTCAGAGTCCAACCAAGTTGAGAATCCGGTCACCGAACTTTGTAGGTCGTTCAAGAATTTTTTCTCGCGAGGACGCCCCTCAGGTCGAGCCGGAAACAGTATCCTTCCCTCAGAAATCATCCGTTGAACGTTTTCCTTGCTTTTGGACCATCCGCGGCTTGGATTCGGTGGATACGCGATGTTTGTGGCTGGATCGATAATGTCGTAATGCAAGTTAGGACGCTGTGTAGCGGTCGCTAAGCCAGATAAATCGATGCTAGCCCAAGGCCCTCGCGGGTCGTTGTCGGGATTCTTATACTTCTCCGTATCGATCCCTCGTCCTTTTAGTCGAACATCTGAACTCTTGCCGAAGGCAATGATATACTCGTGATCGAACGATACACGGGAGTAATTTCTATTGTCGGTCGTCTGACGACGACGCCATTGGAACACACCGATGAGATTTTCTTCTCCAAAGATCTCACTGCAGACCTTTCTGAGATTATCCACTTCGTTATCGTCGATAGAAATAAGAATTAAGCCATCTTCCCTCAGAAGAGAGCGGGCAACCTTGAGCCTTGCGAAGATCATGGACAGCCAATCAGAATGCATTCGACCGTTGGCTTTCGTGTTGGCAACAAGCCTGTTGCCCTCTTCGTCGCTCTGACCGGAAAGTGCGAGATAATCCTCAGAGTTCATGGAAAAGTCGTCTTCGTAAATGAAGTCGTTTCCAGTATTATAGGGTGGATCAATGTAGATGACCTTGATCTTGCCTAAAAATGATAGCTGGAAAATCTTCAGGGCATCGAGATTGTCGCCCTCTATGAATAGATTTTCAGTCGCCTCAAAGTTGACGCTCTCGCCGAAGCATGGCCGCAAGGTTTTAGCGATTGGCGCATTCGCGAGCGCTAACGCCTCCCGTTTTCCCGGCCAGTCCAGCCGATACCGCTCCTGCGGCCCTTCCACGATGTGGCCGCTCAACTCTTGACGCAGCTGATCGAAGTCCAAAGCCAGACGCACCGCTCCCGTCGTTTCGTCGCGCGCCTCAGTCACGCAGCCAGGGAACAGATCGCGGATCTTGGCGATGTAGTCCTGGCTTAGGTCGGGGCTATGCATCTTGAGCTTATCCATGATCGTCCTCTTGGTAGTTCGCTACAGCCGTGCCGGCGGTCCCCGCCGTCAGCCGCTCAAATTCCTGCTTGGCCGCGCGCAGCTCGGCATTTATCGCCACACGCTTGTTGAATTGCTTTTCGCGCGCCAGCCGCACTTTGATCCGCTCGACCTCACGCAGCTGCGACTTGATCGACTCTGCGAGTGCAATGCGCTCTTCCAGCGAGGCGGGCTTTTCGACCGCGGAAGCGAGGTTCGCCGCTTCAGCCATGCCTGGGACCAGCCGGTTCGTCTGTCCCGTCACTAGGGACTCGAGCAACCGCTCGTACAGCGCGCCCATGTTCAGCGCCACTGGAAGTGGCTTTCTCTGTGTTTCCTCAGGCAGCCAGTCCCCTAGGAAGTAGTCGCCCACTACCCAACGGGTGCTATCGGCCTCGCTCGGCCGCTTGTAGGCTGCGGCCAGCCTCACGCGGCCACCATGGACCACCTCGAAAATCAGCGGAAAAGGAATGGCCTTGTCGATCGCACGCAGCACGTCGTGGTCCAGCGACGTGGTGCGAGCTGCGATGCGGAACACCTGAATTTCGGCTACTGACTTCGTGGCCGTCAGATTGACCGTCTCGGGCGCCAGCTTGTGCGACCAAACGATCTGATCCACCTCGCGCACGAAGAGATCCTTCAGCGCGGTGTTCGCACCGGCATGATCGTAGATCTTGCTCTTGGGGATCACGCGTCCGAAAGCGGCAGCGCGAGGCCATTCGTAGAGGATCATGCCCCCCCCTCGATGACCAGGAATGCGATCAGCTCGAAATCGTCCAGCCCTTTAATAGTATGGGTGAGCGCCGTTGTGCGCCCGCCGCTGAAGAGGCTGTCGATGTCTTTCTCTTCCTTCACCTCTATCATGGAGCGGATGGCGCTGGAGAGCAGGTCAGAATATCGCCCCATTTGGCGCCCATCATCTGTCCGCTCATTGAAGATCCGGCAGACTTCCCGGATCGGTTCAATCTGCCCCTTACAACTGGTGCGGATCAGATCGAGCAGCCGTTTGACCTCGGTATGGTCAGCAACAATTTCACCGTCGTTGCCGATATAGACCAGGTAGAACGGATGGAGCCGGTTCTGCTGGTTTACATTCACACTGTCATGGATGTTCTTCAAGGCGAAGATGACGCCTGGATGCAATCCAAGCTCTGGCTGTGACGGGACGATGGCGTGCATGCCGAAGGGCACGCTGTCGAGGTCACCGTGCTCCTTAACGTAGTTGAGCAGATCCATGCGGAAGTCGTTCAGGCCAAGGTCGGTGATGGAAATGCCGGCCTTCACGTCCTCAAGCTCGATGATTTCTTCCTGCATCCGTTTCAGCTGTTCTTTGCGGTAGGCAATGTCGCTAGACTTGGCGGTCAGAACATTGTCGTCACCAGTCGCGGTAACGTCCGCAATCACCATACGGTTTTCGACGCGCTCCTTTAGATTGATGTACTCGTCGAGCGTGATGTCGGGCCAATAGTTGACCAGCTGGATCTGGCTGTTGGGAGAGCCGATACGGTCAATCCGGCCGAAGCGCTGGATGATGCGTACCGGGTTCCAGTGGATGTCGTAGTTCACCAGGAAATCGCAGTCCTGAAGGTTCTGGCCTTCCGAAATGCAGTCAGTGCCGATTAGGATGTCCAGCTCGCCCGGCTCATTGGGCAGAACAATAGCCTTGTCCTTCGAGCGAGGGGAAAACAGCGTCAGCACACCCTGAAAGTCGTAGGATTTCTTCAGGGTGGTCTTCGGTGAATCTGATCCGGTGACCTTGCCGACGTGCAGCCCTAGCTGCTGCGCGAAGGGCGCGAGATTGTCGTAGAGATAATTGGCGGTATCGGCGAAGGCCGTGAAGATTAGGACCTTGCGGTTACCGGCATTCAGCGGCGCTTCGACCTTCTGACCGATGAGCGAGAGCAGGTGCTGGAGCTTCGTGTCGTCCGCGGGTGTCACCTTATCCATCGACGCAATCAGGTCGTCGATTAGAACAAGGTCGGCAGCAAGGTCGTGCTTCCATGACGGCAAATCCATGTCGCCAAGGCTGATCTGGACTTTCTTGCCTACGGTGAACTCATCAAGACCGGCCAGATCGTCGTCTTCAGGATCAAAGGCGCTCATCTCCGCGAGATGGTCGCTGACGCTGCCTGCGCGTCCAGTTCGCTCAAACTCTTCAATTGCGCTCAGCGTGCGTGAAATGTTGCTGCCGAGGGACCGCAGCGTTAACCGGAATGCCGCGACCGAACTCTCGAGGCGCTTCAGAAGATTGGTGGTCATCAGCGCCTGGAGACTGCGCTCCCGGTCTGCCTGGCGCAGCTTTCCGCGGCCGCCTTCGACCTGCGTGTCGTAGATTTCTTCGTACTTCCGCAGACGGCTGGAAAGGATGTAGCTGATGGGTGCATAGACCGCGAGCTTGAGCACCGACAGCTGCGTGAAAATGTCGTTCAGCCCCATTACGTCGGGCCGCTGTGTAATCGGGCAATGGAACGACAGCGGCTTCCGGCGCTGCGGAAATTTGCCGATATCCTTCGTGTCGTAGAACGTCTCGATGTGCTTGCGGGACCGGGCAATGGTCACAGAATCGAGCAGTTCGAAGAAATCGAAGTCCAGCGTCTTGAGGATTGACGCTGCCGTCCGCTCCTCGGGGGGCAGCGACGTCCATTCGTTGAAGGCCTTCTGAGCCCGGCGGAAGATCTCTTCAATGCTGGTGTCGGTCTTCAGGTTCTTGCTGAGCGACTCGGACTGCCCCTCGTAAGCCAGTGCGAGCTGGTTGCGCAGATCGGTGAAGCGGTTGTTCACCGGCGTTGCCGAAAGCATCAGGACCTTGGTCTTCACGCCCGCGCGGATGACCTTGTTCATCAGCTTCTGGTATCGCGTCTCCCGATCCTTGAAGACGTCGTTGTTTCTGAAGTTATGGGACTCGTCGATGACGACCAGGTCGTAATTGCCCCAATTCACCCGGTTCAACGGGATACCGAAGGATTCACCGGAGGTACGGGACAGATCGGTATGGCACAGGACATCGTAGTTAAAGCGATCACCGGCGAAGATGTTGGTGGTCAGATTGGTATTGTAGTTGCGCCAGTTGTCCGCGAGCTTCTTGGGGCAAAGCACGAGGACCGACCGGTTCCGCAGCTCATAATATTTGATCACTGCCAGCGCGGTGAAGGTTTTGCCGAGACCCACAGAGTCGGCCAGGATGCAGCCGTTGTAGGTTTCGAGCTTGTTGATGATGCCGGTCGCTGCATCCTTCTGATAATTGAACAGCTTGTTCCAGACCAAGCTATCTTGGTAGCCGGTCAAGTCGTTGGGCAAGACATCTTCATCAATCTCCTCGAGGAAATCCCGGAAGATATTGTAGAGCATCATGAAGTAGATACGTTCGGGCGCATTCTCCTGATACACGGACTCAATGTGGTCGCAGATGGCGGTTGTTACGTCCTGCAGTTTCTCTGGATCCGACCAGATCTGATCAAAGAGCTGCAGGTACATCTGCGCGTGGCTCGGGTCGTCGAAACGCGTGACGAAATTCGAAACCGCATCGCCCTTTTGGTAGCCCAGATCGACCGCCGTAAATCCGCTGATGGGCATGTAGGCCACTGCATCAGCTGCGCCCCCTACATGCATGAACTGCTGCATCGGCGCCTTTGTCCCGTTGGACCGGAACTTTGCCTTCTTGCGGATCCATTCGGCGCATTCGCGCGCTACGGCACGCTGCGTCAGCTTGTTGCGAAGCTGGATCTCGAATTCGGTTCCATAAAGCCCGCTCTCCCGTCGAGCTTTTGGAATAAAGAACTCCCTGCGTTCTTTGGCCAGACGATCGGTTGCGCCGTTCGGAGTGAATGTAGGAGCGGTAAATATAAACTGAAGGCTGTCGATCCTGGAGAGCTCGGACTTGAGCGCCTCGTATGCATAGATCGAGAAACAGGAGGCAGCGACTTTCACGCGCGCGCCCTTGGTCAGGACCTGCTTGAGATCGTCACCCCAAAGATGCGAACTGTTATCAATGATCTGCATGAATCGCCTCCCGATTTAGCAGAACGATCTGCTGATCCTGAGGCTTTCGGGCTGATGGCTCAGTGTCCAGACCGAGCCTCTTTAGTGCGTAATAGAGCAAAGCTTTTCGAACAGGGATTGTTACAATCCCCCCCTGCATTCCATAGTCGAGTTCAACGACCCGCTTCTGGTTTGGGCTCAGCTCTGGGTGTGGTCCCACCTCAAGCTCAATTATCTCCTGCCAAGCCGTATCATCATGCGCCTGCTTGCCAGCGGTTTTCGTTTGGCGTGTCTCAATAATACGTGAGATTACGAAGTCTCGATATTCACAGCTCTTCTCACAGAAGGACCTGGCGTGCCAACGGAACCCATCGAATGCTAAAGCATGCGGGGCAATCCAGCGCCACACGGGATCAGGCGACGACATAGATTGATAGCGCACCTCGACAGCTTCTAGCCGCCGAATAGCGATTACAACCGAACGTAGCACAACAGGATCGACACCTCGGACTGGTGCTGGCGTCGCATCAAAGTTTGGAAGGTTACCGATCCACGCATCTTCAGGCGCGACAATCCCTTCAGCAACTGAACGCACTTGAGCCAGGTAGTGCGAGGAGTCTGGTTTCAGGAATAGCGGCTTGAACAAGTGGGAGCAAACATAGCTCTTGCCGCTTTTGTCGTAGACCATGTTGTCCGGAGCAAGGGCAATGTAGCGATTAAGGTCACCGGAGGCTTGATTGGGTGACACACCAAATTTGTCGATCAGGTCGCTGCGGTTGACGTGCCCCTCCCAGAACAAGCGAAATTCGATGAATTGAAGCTTGTGCTCCACTCCCCACCTTAAACTTGGCTTGCTGTCGTTCACCGCGCTATCCGAATCAATTTCAGGAACCTCCCAGAAACTTGACAGGTTCGCGTGTGAGTGACAACCTCGACCCAAGATCGAACATGGGCTTGGGTGGAATGGCGCACATCAAATTGAACCAGGGACTCAAGCGGATCGAGGTTTCGAAGCTGGAAATCGAAAACGAGCTGGCTTTCGA
>JACCDH010997501.1_pt1 | contig 10308 bp, 9 predicted proteins | sample 7442481 | NCBI WGS metagenome assembly JACCDH01 (sample SAMN15323433, study PRJNA562643) | freshwater metagenome | isolation source: river surface water | place: USA:Blue River Watershed | collected 2017-08-15
CGTGCCTTTCTTCTCAGTTAGGCACGGGATAGAGATGTCTCCCTGCGCTGGCATTACCCAGATCAGGTTTGACGGTCGAAGACTTACAGTCTTCCTCTCAGTCCGGTTTACCGAACTCCCGTGTCAACACCCAGTATAAGTAGCTTTAGGTTTTAGTGATTCCCGGCAGCCGCTTCAGCCGATGCGCTCTTGGCCCTTAGTGGGACCTCCTTGATAAACCAGCTCAGGACGAACGCCACCAATACAACGCCGCCTGCGATTAGGAAAACATCGAGCGATGACTCGACGAAACCGATTCGGAATGGAGCGGTAAGTCGATCGTCTGCTCCAATCAAGAAGGAGGAGTCCTCCGAGATTGCATCAGCTCCAGACTGGTCACTTAGCAGTTTGAGAATCTTTTCATTCTGAGGGTCGGCAAGGAGTTCCTTGTCTGCCAATGCTTCGGCGAAACCCTTTTGAACTTCTGGCTTCTCGAAGGCCGTCAAGACCTGATCCTTGAGCTGGCTGAAGAGAATCGACATGAATACCGCAACACCCAGGGTTCCGCCCATTTGACGGAAGAAGGTCGTTGTGCTGGTTGCAACACCAATGTCCTTGGCTTCAACCGAGTTCTGAGAGGCAACCATGGTGGTTTGCATCAGCTGGCCAAGCCCAAGACCAATCAACACCATCCCAATAGATACAACCCAGATTGGCGTGTCTGCGGTGAGCAATAGGAACATGTAGGCATATCCCATGAACAGGGTGGCGGTTCCAGTATTGAAGAAGATGCGGTACTTACCGAGCTTTGAGGTGACGCGGCCCGCTGTGATGGTGGCGGTCATCATGCCAGCCACCATCGGCAGCATCAAAAGGCCAGCCTCAGTTGGCGATGCTCCGTAGGCAACCTGAATCACCAGCGGCAGCACGATCATGCCGCCGAACATCCCGATACCAATTACGAAGCCAAGGATCTGAGTGCGGGCGAAAGTCTGGCTCTTGAAAATAGAGAATGGAATCAGAGCGGCATCACCCATCCGCTTTTCTACGATCAGGAATGCGATGATTCCGAATACTCCCACCAAACCGAGCGCAATTGTGGGCAAGGAGGTCCAGCCCCAGCTTCGACCCTGTTCGGCGACCAGTAGAACCGGAACAACTGCCAAAACGATTGTTACAGCACCCCACCAGTCAATCTTCTGAGGCCTTGGGTTGTGAGGAACGTGTAGGAATTTGAACACCATGAAAAGTGAGATGGCACCGATTGGAATGTTGATCAAGAACACCCAGCGCCAGCCGTCAATGAAAAGCAGTTGATCAAAGCCTGCGAATGCGCCACCGATGATTGGTCCAAGTAGCGAAGATGTGCCAAACACAGCCAGGAACACACCCTGGTATCGAGCTCGCTCCCTGGGCGGAACGATGTCTGCGACGATCGTCAGGGCCAGCGAGAACAGACCGCCTGCTCCGAGTCCCTGTAGGGCTCGGTAAAGCGCTAGCTCAAACATGTTGTTGGCAAGACCTGTGGTTACAGAACCCACCACAAAAATCGAGATAGCCACCAAGAACAGCGGACGACGGCCAAAGATGTCTCCGAGCTTTCCATAGATGGGCGTGCTCACTGTCGAGGTGATCAGGTAGGCAGTGGTTGCCCAAGCTTGCATTGAGAGCCCGCCTAGATCATCGGCGATGGTTCGCATAGCGGCCCCCACTACAGACTGATCTAGGGCGGCAAGGAACATGCCAGACATTAGACCAATTAGGACTATCCACACTTCACGGTGAGACATTTCACCAGTGCTTTGATTTGCGGCTTCCCGCTTTGGTTTCGAAGCCAAACCTGCTCCAAGTTTTAGGGTAATTAGGTGCCTCAGTCTACGCCTCTGTACCGCCGACCAGCCTTCGTGTTCGGTCCGCCTTTGGTGATGGCGATTGCTGGCGTGACACTGCTAATCCAAGCTGCTTTTGGTGCAGGAACGCTTGGGGTTGTGAAGCAGAAACTCGAGGCGCTTGCTGACCTCGAAACCCCTGCCTTCACCATTCGAGAATCGGATTGGATTCGAGCCAAACTCAACGATCCAAACTCAGTTTTTGTGGTGGTGAACAAGCACCGTCAAATCAATCCAAAGAGTTTTGAGCCGAATGACCTTGTCAAAGTAGAGAACTCAAAGACTCTTGACAATTCGAGAAAGCTAGTGCTTTCTCAGGAAGCCGCTTCAGCGCTTCAGGAAATGGCAAAGGGTCTCAGCGCCGCTGGCCAAGGAAAACTGTTCTTGAACTCCGCCTATCGCTCCTATGACTATCAAGCAGAACTTTTCATTGGGAAAGCCAGACAGTATGGCAAGGCAGAGGCGCTTCTAAAGAGCGCAAGGGCCGGATTTTCCGAACACCAAACGGGCCTCGCCGCTGACGTTTCAGTTCCAGAGCAGGGCTGCGCAATCCTGGCATGTTTTGGAAACACCCCAGCTGGTAAGTGGATCGCAGAGAACTCATGGAAGTACGGCTTCATTGTTCGTTATCTGGAGACCACAACGTCTATAACTGGCTACGCCTACGAACCTTGGCACCTTAGGTACGTCGGAAAGGAAGTCGCACGTTTGTATCACTCAAATGGAATACAAACCCTTGAGGAATTCTGGGGTCTACCCCCAGCTCCTGACTATTTGGCGGTAACCACCGAATCAACAAGCAACTGAGCCTCGCTAAGAACCTGATCTAGGTGAGCATCACCCTGGAAAGACTCACCGTAGATCTTGTATACGTTCTCTGTTCCTGATGGGCGAGCGGCAAACCAAGCGGATGCCGTCGAAACCTTTATGCCACCGAGTGCTCCGCCGCTGCTGGCCTTGGCCTCAATGGCGGTAATGCTCTCTCCAGCAAGTTCTGACGCGGAGACGTCTGCCTCGGTCAACTGGGCAAGTCTTGCCTTTTGTTCAAGCGATGCCGGTGCATCCACTCGCTTGTAGCTTGGCGCACCAAACTCTTGCGTGAGTCGCTGGTAATGCTCAGACGGAGACTTGCCGGAAGTAGCTTGAATCTCGGCGGCTAGGAGGCAAAGAATTAAGCCATCTTTGTCTGTCGACCATGCCTGTCCATTCCGTCTGAGGAATGATCCTCCTGCAGATTCTTCTCCACCAAAACCCAAGCTTCCGTTTGATAAGCCTGGAACGAACCATTTAAATCCAACTGGAACTTCAAGTAGTTCTCGACCCAATCTATTCACAACGCGGTTGATCATTGATGACGAGACCATCGTCTTGCCAACCGCTGCAGAGCTTGACCACTGTGGTCGGTTCTGGAACAGGTAATCAATCGATACTGCCAGGAAGTGATTTGGATTCATCAGGCCGTGGTCGCGGGTGACGATACCGTGCCTGTCGGCGTCGGCATCGTTTCCGGTTGAGATGTCGTATCGAGTGCGATTTTGAATCAGCGAGGCCATCGAGTGTGGGGAGGAGCAGTCCATTCGAATCTTGCCGTCCCAGTCGAGTGTCATGAATCCGAACTGGTAATCCACATCTGGGTTTACAACCGTGAGATTCAGGTTGTATCGATCTGCAATTTCGCCCCAGTAGTGAACTGAGGCTCCACCCATTGGATCTGCTCCGATGGATACTGAGCTCGCCGCTATTGCCTCCATGTTCAAGACATCATTGAGTTGCGAAATGTAGTGCTCGCGATAGTCAAATGGTTTGGACTTTGCTGCTGCTCGCTTTACCTCTCTGAGTGAATTCGCAATCAGCTCATTCGCGCGCTTGGCGATTACGGAAGTTGCATCCGAATCTGCAGGTCCACCGTGAGGAGGGTTGTATTTGATGCCTCCATCAGCTGGAGGGTTATGGCTTGGTGTAATGACGATGCCATCGGCCAGCGAGCTCGTGTTTCTGTTGTGGTCGATTATCGCGACCGAGACTGCGGGGGTTGGGGTGTAGCCACCGCTCGCATCCACCAAGGCCTAGACCTCGTTCCCGGCGAGCACTTCAAGAACACTTTGTTGAGCAGGTTCGCTGAGTGCGTGAGTGTCGCGACCTACATAAATTGGTCCAGTGATTCCCTGGGACTTTCGGTACTCAACGATTGCCTGAGTAATTGCGAGGATGTGCTGTTCGTTGAATGAGATTGAGTCAGCGCTTCCTCGGTGACCGGAGGTTCCAAAGCTAACTTTTTGCTCTGGCACAGAGACATCTGGAACTAGGTCAAAGTAATTGGACACCAACTTGGAAACGTTTATCAGGTCTTGCGCTTGCGCAGGCTGACCGGCACGTGGATGCATTATTTACCCCTTGCGATTTTGAGAAGAAAAGCTGCGTAACCAAATGAAAACCCAAATCCCACTAGGGCATACAAGATCGTGAACCAGCTGAACTCTGCGGGAATCAACAGAGTCAAAAGGCCAAGAGCAAACGCGCTCACAAGCATGACTCTTGCCGCCCACAAAACTCCCTGATCAGTTCCGACTCTTGAAGTGACCAGCATGTTGCCGGTTAGTGCTACGAGAGTTATCGCGATCATTCTTAATGACCAGCTCAGCTCATTAGAGGGAGCAAGCGCCAACAGCTGCGCAAAAAGTTCTGGCGCAATCAAGAGTGCAAGCGCACTGAATCCAAAGGTGATGCCACCCAGGAGCAACACCGTCCTGAGCTTTTGGATGCCAGAACTATTGGACATAACAGCATGGTATTGCTTTTGCTCGCTGTGCGCCTCCCCTAATCTTTATCTATGTCTAAGGCAATTCGCATCGCTTACTTAGGTCCTGCCGGCACCTTCACTGAAATGGCTGCTCGGCAAATCCCCGGAGCCCAAACCGCTGCGTTTTTGCCAACCGCTTCGGTGCCTGAGGCGCTCGACATGGTGCTGTCATCAGCAGCAGATCGCGCGGTAGTGCCGATTGAGAACTCAATCGAGGGTGGCGTATCCGCTACCTCTGATGCACTAGCTCAAATGCCGGGTGTTCAGATTTATGGAGAGTACTTAGTTCCAGTCCAGTTTCACCTAATGGCAAAGCCAGGAACTTTGATCTCACAGGTGAGGGATGTCCTTACTCATCCCGTCGCTTACGCGCAGTGCCGCAACTGGCTTGCCAAAAACCTAGATCAGCACAGCCACATCCCGGCCTCCTCGACTGCATCAGCTGCCAAGAGCTTGTCCGGAGGCTTTTCGGCTGACGCCGTGATTGCCGCAGAGGCGGCCGCTGAGCTTTATGGTCTCGAGATTTTGGTTTCCGACATTGGTGAGAACAAGCACGCTCAGACCAGATTTGTTGAGCTTGGTCTAAGTGGTAAGCCGGCTCCAAAGACTGGTTCTGACAAGACCAGCGTGATTGTTGAACTACCGGATGACAGGCCCGGTGGCCTGCTGGAAATGCTCGAACAATTTGCCGCTCGAGGCGTGAATCTCTCTCGCATCGAGTCCAGACCGGTTGGAGACCGCTTTGGTCGCTACCGTTTCAACATCGACGCTCAGGGTCACATTGAAGATGAGGCAATCGCTGAAGCTCTGATGGGTTTGCATCGATTCAGCCCAAGCCTAATTTTCCTTGGCTCCTACCCAAGAGCCGACAAGAGCGAGTCAAAGCATGAGGGTAACAACACCAACAGCGCATACGAACAAGCTAAACGCTGGCTAGATTCGCTTCGCTAACTCGGTAGGGGATTGTGGCCTCAACCACCACTCCACCTGACGTATTAGCGATGCTCCAATGCGAGGTCAATTCGTTTAGCAGATCTGAGCCAATACCCTCGGAACCTTTTGAAACCTTGGTTCCATTGTTCTTTGCGGTGATTTCAACGTTGCCATCCTCTAACCGAATATCAAAATCGATTCGGGTTGCTTGCCCATGCCTAAAGGCATTACCAACAATCTCTTTGACGATCTCGACCGTGCAAATCTTTGCGGTTTCATCAATGGCTTCCAACGCATTGTTGTCGAACTTAATTTTGACTTGGCAGACACCCTCCCAAGTGGTGATCAAGTCTGCGAATTCTTGTTTGACCGACTGCCTCTCAACCAACCCCTTTTCAAGAGCGACTTTGGCTTTTTCGATATCCGCCGCCACCAGTTGCAATACAGTCTCGGGATTTTGATCTTTGAGCTTGAGACGAGAGTGCGCGACCGTAAGTGCTCCCTGAACTGTGCCGTGAATGACGAATGACCAGTTCCGCTTGGCAATCCACACAGTTTGCTCTACCAGAGCAATCTCGCGAGCTAGCTCATCATTTAGGTCCTGCAGTTTTTGTAATCCACGCTCTTGGCTGGTGACATAGGTTGCTCGGATAGCGATGGAAAAACTTACAAGAACGACTAAACCTGCGCCGGATTGCCGAAGGCCCACCGCTCCGGGAAACAGCTCAGCAACACTGAATAGATACAGCCAAGTTGGTGTCAGCATCACGCCAGTAAGCAGCAGAATGATCAGCATTCCAAGAGCAAAAGGCGGCTCGTATTGCTCTGGAATTGCCCACCGAATTAGGCCCCCTAGCGGGAGCATCGAGAAACTAAATAGCAGTAGGGTCATGGCAAATGTTGTTCCACCCAATGCGTTTGCGGTGGTTATTAGGTTCAAATTCGCAAACAGGAATACCAGGTTGGGTCGGAAGCCTCTTTTCAGCGGCAGATTCCTCGGCCCGGTTGGCAAAACCGAAAACTTTGTACCCTCCCCATCGGATTTTGCGAGTAGCTCAAACCGAGTCCAAATTTCCTTACTAAGTGGACGAACCTCTTGCTCGACTAGTTGACGCAGTCGATCGGCACTTTTTGCGACATCAGTCTTTGCTAGCAAGCTTTTGACCTCGTCTAACTTGCCCAGCAGTGCCTCTTGGGCGCGATTTCTCAAAATCTGCTCGGCCTGCTGCGCCGCTTGGGCAGCGAGCTCGCGGCGGCGAATTAGCTCAGCACGAACGCGCTCGATTTCTTCGGCACTTTTGGTGAACAGGGCCTGGGCCGTCATTACATAGGCAACAACCATCGCGACCAAGACACCCACTGTGAAGTCACCTGGGAGTCTGCGGGTATCGATAGCCGTTGATGCTTGTGCCCAATGAACAAGGCTAGATTCAAAAGCCAGACCTCGAATTAGTTGCGATCCACCGACCAGCACGAGAAGTTTTCCATTGCTGCCATAAAGATCCGGGCTCAGCCTTGAGAGCACGCCGTGACCCACGAAGTAAAAGAGAAAGAAGGCAAGCTCTGCAAGGAGTAGAGATGGAACTAGCTCAGCAAACGGAACTCCTAGGCGAGCTTCTTCATAGGCAAAACCTGACATCAGGTGCAGGACTGGGAACCAAATGAAGAATCTCCAACTCAGTAGGTTTACCCCAGCGAGCTGATTCCAAGACGAACTGAGCACCCCTAAAAAGGAGGTGAGTTGTTTGGCAAGGGTTTTCACTTTGGCAAACCGGATGCCTTTATATACTCCAGCGCTGCTTTGACTCGGCGCTCCGAACCACCCTGTTCGTCGATCCCAAGTGCTCGGTAAGCACGAACCAAGAGCAATCTGACAGCTCTGACAGTTGTTCCTCTGAGCTGAGCAATCTCTTCGTTGGATTTGCCAGCGGCCAGGAGGCGAATAGTTTCTAGCTGCGAATTGCTGAGTTTTCTCAGACTGTGTCCGCTAGATAAATCATCCCTGAGGTGGCGGGTGCGTCCGCGGGCTGTCTCCTCTATGGCCTTGAGCAACACCTCTGGATCGGTTATCCGATCCTTGCGCAGGTATGCGCTTCCGGCAGGTAGATGCTTGGCCGACTTACCAGCAAGTCGTGGCTCGGAGACATTAGTCAAGAATGCTATTGATACAGCTGGGGATTGGAACTTGATTGAGCTGGCGACATCGATGCCATCGGGTCCTGAACCAAGGTCGACATCCATGAGGACTAGGTCAGGGTCGAAGCTTTTGGCGAGCTTGGTCGCCTCCGCTCCCTTGTTCGCAACCTCAACCTCATGACCGGCTGCCTCAAGGGTTTGACGAAGGAGTGCGGAGATGAGTGGCTCATCATCAACCACAAGAACTTTTAGCCTGTAATCCACAGCTAAAGCATGCCACCGAGCCCTAGGAATCACACCAACTGGTGTTCCTCGAGAGGAACATTGAGCACTTCGTAAATCCGAAGCTGCCAAGCCATCAAAGTCAATAAAGGTAGGCTTTAGACCGTGATTGACCTAAATTTGTTGCGCGAAAACCCAGAAGCAATTCGAGCCTCCCAGAGAGCACGTGGTGCGAATGTTGACCTGGTTGACCAAGCCGTCGAACTCGAGTCCCAGCGCCGTCAGTCGCTAAACGATTTTGAAAAGCTTCGTGCCGAGCAAAACGCTCACGGCAAATTGGTGGCAGCTGCTCCTAAGGAGCAGAAGGCAGAACTAGTTGCTCAGGCCCAGGAGTTAGCAGCCAAGGTCAAGGCAGCAGATGCAGCTGCCGCTGCAGCGCAAGACGAGCTCGACCAGATTCTTCTCAAAATCGAGAACGTCGTAATCCCGGATGTCCCGCAGGGTGGCGAAGAGAACTTCGTGGTCATCAAAGAGGTCGGCACTAAGCCACAGTTTGCATTCGCTCCCAAAGAGCACTCCGACTTGGGTGAGCAGCTGGACATCATCGACCTCGCTCGCGGAGCCAAAATCTCCGGTTCACGCTTCTACTTTTTGAAAGGCTTGGGAGCCAGACTTGAACTTGCTCTCATGCAGCTTGCACTTGACCAGGCAACCGAGGCAGGATTCACCGCACTCATTACTCCGACATTGGTTCGACCAGAGGTAATGCAGGGCACCGGCTTTTTGGGAGAGCACTCCGCGGAGGTTTATTACCTCCCTGCCGACGAGCTCTTCTTGACCGGTACCAGCGAGGTTGCGCTAGCTGGTTACCACAGTGACGAGATTTTGGATGACCTTTCGACTCCAGTCCGCTACGCGGGTTGGTCAACCTGTTACCGCCGTGAGGCAGGTTCACACGGCAAGGACACCAAGGGTATTTTGCGAGTGCATCAGTTCAACAAGCTAGAGATGTTTAGCTACTGCCGCCCTGAAGATGCTGAGCAGGAGCACGCAAAGCTGCTTGCCTGGCAAGAGCAGATGTTGCAAAAGTGCGAGTTGCCGTATCGAGTCATCGATGTTGCAGCGGGAGATCTTGGGTCATCGGCTGCGAGAAAGTACGACATCGAAGCTTGGGTGCCATCACAGCAGACCTACCGTGAGCTGACTTCAACCTCGAACTGCACGACCTTCCAGGCGCGCCGACTCAACACCAGATATAGAGATGAGTCTGGTAAGCCAAAGACCGCTGCAACTTTGAACGGCACTCTTGCCACCACGAGATGGATGGTTGCGATCTTGGAGAACCACCAGCAGGCCGACGGATCGGTATTGATTCCGCAGGCGCTTCGCCCGTATCTCGGTGGTATTGACCGCATCACTCCAAAGGCTTAGCCGGATGAGCTCACCCTGGCTCATTGGCCTAGACATCGATGGCACCCTCGTGCACGATGACGGATCGCTTTCAGAGCGAGTGAAGCATGAGGTGAAAAGGGTGCAGTCGCTTGGTCACAAGGTTGTGATCGCGACCGGACGAGCTGCAGCGAATGCCTACCCAGTGATCAAAGAGTTGGGCCTTGATGAGGGTTTCGCAGTTTGCTCCAACGGAGCGGTGACGATCGAACTTGGCGGCGCTCGCGGATATCACGTGGTTGAGGTGAAGACCTTCGACCCTGCCGAGATTCTTGGCCTGCTAATTGAAAAGCTTCCAAACGCTCACTTTGCGGTTGAGGATGTAGATGGCAGCTACCGGTTTAACAAGCCCTTCCCAACCTATTCACTTGGTGATCAAAACTACGAAGCGGATCTAGATACCCTCTCTCACCACCCGGTGTCACGTGTCGTTGTTCTTTCGCCCGATCATGATGTTGAGGAATTCTTGGGCATCATTGCGGACATTGGTTTGCAGTCGGTCTCCTATGCAATTGGTTACACCGCATGGTTAGACATTGCTCCCAAGGGGATAGATAAGGGTCATGGCCTTGAGCGACTGAGGGTTCAACTTGGAATCCCTGGAGACCAGGTTCTAGTAATGGGTGATGGGCGAAACGACATTGAGATGTTTCGCTGGGCTAAAGATTTGGGCGGGTATGCATTCGCGATGGGGCAAGCCCCAGACGAGGTCAAGTTAGAGGCAACGGCAGTCACAGCATCTGTTGATGATGATGGAGTTGCTCAGGTACTTGGCTCAATTGAGGGGCTGCAGTTTCTCGATTAGCCCACTAAACTTCCATGCGGAGGTCTGTCCGAGCGGCCGATGGAGCTGGTCTTGAAAACCAGTGGACAGCAATGTCTCGTGGGTTCGAATCCCAC
>JACCDH010069764.1_pt1 | contig 10307 bp, 10 predicted proteins | sample 7442481 | NCBI WGS metagenome assembly JACCDH01 (sample SAMN15323433, study PRJNA562643) | freshwater metagenome | isolation source: river surface water | place: USA:Blue River Watershed | collected 2017-08-15
ATTGTTCTTCACAACAACAAGCGCAACAAATGTTTCAACATAGTGCTCAGCAAGCACTCCAACGGCTGGCTGATCCGCAATTATGTGTTTCGGGAGTTTATCCAAACATCGTTTTACAATTAAGCTGGCGGAGTCTCATCAATCAGAATCGGAGTGTTGGCAGTGCTGAATGTCTGCGGTATGGGCCTTATCATCAAGTTCAAATCAAGGCATCGTTATCATGAAATTCCGATGCCTAGGCTGGACGTTAACCGGGATGATGGTTGCTGTAACTGTCTGCACTCTGTTGATTTTGTTAGCTACACAAACTTTTTTATTTAATCAACTCAGCACAAGACAAACCATTCAGCTGGCTCAACTTCAGCAGACAGGACAATTTGTCTTGGGCCTTTTTCAACACGAACTCCGCAATGCCAATTTTCTCGCTGGGGTCATGCAACTTCCAGTAATGCCAGCCAACTTTACCATGGTCAGTGATTGTCGCAACAGTGGTGATTCTGGCAGTTTTCCGTTGCCGCACCAGTCGTTTTCACTGTTACAAACAGGAATTGTTGGCGGCAGCAATCAGCTCAATTGTTTGAGTAACGCTATCAATCAAAGTGGTTTTATCCAGATCAAACGTTTAGCAGGCGAAAGGGTGAACCATACAGCGCTGCGGAGCAATCGGGCCTATTTGGAAATTCATCAAGGACAAACTCGTTTTGTCTTCAATAATTCTGCTGATTTATCTGACAACGCCCAGTATTGGCCATTCCTCCACCAGGTTTTTTATTTAGCACAACAGCGACAAGCGGGCAAAACCGTCCCCGTGTTGATGCGCAAAAGATTAATTCGGCAACAAGGCGGCGGCTTAACTATGGATACTGAAAGCGTGATTGAAGGGGTCGAAGCAATAGTCTTTGAGTTAGGCAGTGATACTAACGGCGATCAAGTTGCTGATGTGTTTACTGAACCAAATTCGATTCAACCTCCAAAGGGCTTGGCTCATGGAGTGCGAGTGAAGCAAATTCGGTTCCATATTTTAGTTCGAAGTGTGGAACCTGATCCGACTTTTACCAATAACCAGCAGTATCAGTTAGGGCCAAGTCGGTTTGATGCGCCAGGAGATCACTACCGACGATTACAGATCAGTAGTGCCGTGACATTGTTAAATTAACTTGAAAAGGAATGCATATGAAAGCAAAAGGATTTGTCCTCATTTTTTGTCTATTTTTTGTCGCTTTAATGAGCTGGTTGTTGTGGTCAGTTTTGACGGTCAGTCAATTGAGTCATTTGATTGTTGGTGCAGGTGCAAAACAGCTTCAGTACCGCTTGTATAGTGAACAGCAATTGCAAGGTTTGAGCAAAGAGTCGCAACCCGCCTTAAACCCAAGGCAACTACCGAATTGTCCTGCGCAATATGCGGTTTGGCATAATGCGCCAAATTCATGTGAGATTATGCTGATTCAAAGTGAGTCAATTTCAGAGATGCCCAATCAAGGCAGTGTGTTGGTGAAAATGACAGTTCGGGAGATGCAATAATGAAAAATTTCTTGCTGATCTCAGGACTTCTGTTGCTTGCTCACCCAGTGAAAGCTTCAGACATATGGCTGGAACATCAGCCAGGACAACCTTGGCAACGGGCAAATACCGCACATCCCCCGTTGTCGATGCAAACCTGGTTATTACAAAACCAGATCGATGGCGATTGGGTCGCACTTTTAGACAATCAACTGAAACAACATTATTGTAAAGATGAACTTAGTGGCTTAGGTCCACAATTCACCCGCAGTCATTTTATCCCCCGTGACGATCAAGTGTTGCTGAGTATTGCCATGCAGCGACAACTGAATCAGTCAAATAGTTTGCAGCGAGAATCCTGGCTGCAGTTGACGCCAGCTCAAGCCCGTTCTGCAATCCCTATGTATTTAATGACAGATCGCAGTGCCGGTTTAGTCAATGCTGTGATGGTTCCTGAAAATGGGGCGCCTCAGACTTTATGGCAGTTCAACTTTTTACCCAGTCAATCCGCAGAGATTTTAGCGGCGCCTTTAATCTTAACGAGCGTTGATTTACCGGAGCGACGAACGGTTCTGATATTACCGGCAAAAAATGCATTAGGGTTGCAACTGGTTGATCCTCATTCAGGGCGAGTCGTTACTCTAGAGAGTGACAGTAATTCCGAGTTCATTCATGCGACCGCAATGCCAGCGGTTTTGGATACCGATTTGAATGGTGCAACAGATAGGATCTACCAAATTTCTGAAACCGGTTTGCTCTATCAAATCAATTTGGATCCTAGTGAACGATCGAGCGCTCGTTTAGTCGCAGATTTGCGCACTGGCAATGCACGGTTTGTCGATGGTTTAACCGCGACCCAAGCCCGTTGGCCGGCGGCGGACGGTTGGCAGCAAGGTGACGTGATCGTTGCCCAAGCTCTGCGCGATGAAAAACAACAACTATTTGTCATTAAAATCTCGAACCAGCAACAGCAACCTATTGTTTATGAGCAACTGAGTAAGCGTTCAGTCGCCAATCCTGACCCAGACGCAGAATATGGTTGGCGCTACGAATTGAATGGGTTAACAGCGGCGATGCCCAGTTTGATGGCAGGAGTTCTTTATCTTCCATTGCAAGATGGTTCGACTCGTTGCGGCGGAAATGCCAGTATGGATCGTTTGCTGGCTTTACATCTCTACAATGGCAATCAAGTGTATGACCGGACTGAATTTCAGTTCAGTGAACCTTTGTCCACCCAGTTAAAAATTATCCCGCAACAGCACCGCTTTCTTCTCAAAGCGGGTGAACATTTAGTCACTGATGAAATGAAAGGAGTCACAGTTGAATGTCCAGACTGTGTCGCAACGCTTGATGCGTCACAGTTTCCGAAATGGCAGCGGATCGCCAGTTATCAAGTTGAGCAAGGAGCTTATTAACAATGAAACATAATTACGCATTTATGCTTGTGGATGTTTTGGTCGTCATCGCAATTATTGGCATCTTGGCGGCACTGATTGTGCCCAGCTATCAACAATATGTGCTGGCGAGTTATCGCTTAGAAGCCAGTGCTGAATTGTTAAGGCTGTCAGCCTTACAAGCCAATATGCATGCCGAACATGGTCGTTTTAGTAACAATTTGACCGAGTTAGGTTTCAATGAGTCTAATGGCGTCACTGAATCAGGTCGTTACAGATTGCGCGTTCAGTTATCAGACAGAGGATATCAACTATTTGCTGATGCAATTGGTCCGCAAGAACAAGATATCGAATGTCTTCGTTTTATTTTAGAACATACCGGTGTCAAGGGGAGCCAACCTTCGCAGCATTGCTGGGGATATTAGTCTCAGTGAGACGCCTAATTAAAAACAATACTCCCTGTCATGCACAGGGAGTATTTTCGATAGAGGTTTGACTGCGCCCTGCCTGGCTGAAACTGAGCGTGAGATGCCAATCGTAGTTCTCTGGACAATATTGAAAAGTTCCATTCTGTAAGCTATTGAGGCTACCATCTTGGCGAAATTGCAATAATGTTCTGCTGTAACGCAGTTGATGAGCTTTCGGCGGAGATTGGATCACTCGCCAAACTTTGGTGGAACTTGCACTATGAGTGTTTGAAATATCACCGCTAAAAATCTCAATCGGGATTTCTGTCCAGTTACTTTGGCATTGGTTGCCTTGACGCGGACAAATACTCAGAATCTGACCTTCACTGACGGCTTTTATCCGCGCCATATTCAGCGTTTGTCGCAGCTGATGCATGTAGCTTTCAGCTTGATGTCTCGCCAAAAGTTCAAGAAGCGAAGGGATAGTGATTAGCGTTAACAAAGCAACCAAAAAGAGGACTATCAAAAATTCGGCGAGTGTAAATCCATCATGAAAGGGGAATCGTTGTTGATTCATCTGCAGAGCATCCTTGTTCTGAGTGATAAAAGTGACATACAGCAACCTTGCTGAGATGAACCCATCAACATCGCTCGAGTTCATTGCCCTTCAACCTTAGCTATAAATCGCCAGTCCTGCAAGCGTGGTTTCATTGTGAAAAGTACTAAAAATCGTTAACATAGCGCCCAGTTTGAGTATTGAGCGATGAAGCATGTCCCATCCAATTTCTATCAGTCTGGTGCAAGAGCGATTTACGGTCGGCGCAATTGCGGAAAATACCCAAAAAGTGCTCGATTTCACTCGACATGCCAATACCGATATCGTCATTTTCCCTGAATTAACGTTGACGGGTTATCCTCCAGAAGACTTGCTGTTTCGCAATGATTTGCTGCAAGCAATTGTGGACAGCTTGGCTAAAATCGCAGAGGCAAAACTGCCAGGAGTGATTGTTGTTGGCCATCCTTGGCGAGAGGGCGAACAGCTATTTAATGCGGCTTCCGTGTTTATTGATGGCCAATTGCAAGGGCGCTATTTCAAGCAAGCATTGCCCAATTATGGTGTTTTTGACGAACCTCGATATTTTGCCACCGGTCAGCAAAGCTTAGTGTTCGACTATAAACATCACAAATTTGCCGTATTGATTTGTGAAGATGTGTGGCAGGGGTTTCCTGCAGCAGATGCCAAGTCACAAGGCGCGGAGTTTGCTTTAGTCCTGAATGCTTCGCCTTTTGAAATCGGTAAACTGTCTCAACGGCAACAGCTATTACAAACCTTAGCAACACGCTTGCAAATGGGGTTTGCATACGTTAATCCGGCGCAGGGTCAAGACGAACTTATTTTTGATGGGGCTTCATTTATCGTCAATCCCGATGGCGAAATTGCCCTGCAAGCCCCTTCGTCGGAGACTGGGATTTATAGCACTTCTTTACAGCGCCATGATCATCATCTGTATGCAAAACCAAGCTTGCTAAGCCCTGCATTATCAGTTGAGGCTGAAGTCTATCAAGCTCTAGTGTTAGCAACTCGGGATTACATTGAGCAAAACGGCTTCAAAGGGGCTGTGTTAGGATTATCCGGCGGGATTGATTCGGCATTGACCTTAGCGATTGCGGCTGACGCCATTGGTGTCGATAAGGTTCAGGCTTTGATGCTACCGTTTCGTTACACCTCCGATATGAGCATCGATGATGCGACAGAACAAGCCCGGTTGATGGGGATTGAATTTGATGTCGTGTCGATTGAACCCATGTATGACAGTTTCATGGCGCAACTTTCACCTTTATTTGCAGGCAAACCGGCCGATACCACCGAAGAGAATTTACAAGCACGCTTACGCGGCGTGTTGTTGATGGCGCTCTCAAACAAAACTGGACGGATTTTGTTAACCACGGGCAATAAGAGTGAAGTTGCTGTCGGTTATTGCACGCTCTATGGCGATATGTGTGGTGGTTTTGCCGTGATCAAAGATGTACCGAAAACCTTGGTATATCGCTTGGCTGCTTATCGCAATACGATTTCAGCAATTATTCCGCAACGGGTCATTGACCGTCCGCCATCAGCTGAATTAGCGCCTGGTCAGACTGACCAAGATAATTTGCCACCTTATGATGATTTAGATGCAATGATCGCTGCTTATGTTGAAGAAGATAAATCACTGTCCGAGATTGTGGCGATGGGCTATGCTGAAGCAACAGTGCGACGGGTATTAAATCTAATTGATTTTAATGAATATAAACGCAGGCAATCGGCGGTTGGACCTAAAATCACCCGTCGTAATTTTGGCAAAGACAGACGCAATCCGATCACCTCGGCGATGCGCAAACAACGGTAATTCAGCGTATGAAAAAAATCGAAGCCATTATCAAACCCTTTAAATTAGACGATGTGCGTGAAGCGCTTGCCGATATCAATATCACTGGCATGACGGTGACTGAAGTGAAAGGTTTTGGCCGGCAGAAAGGCCATACCGAACTGTATCGCGGTGCTGAGTACATGGTCGATTTTTTGCCAAAAGTGAAACTGGATATCGTGGTTGCTGATGATCAGGTCGACCGCTGCGTCGAGGCTATTTTGCAAACGGCACAAACTGGCCGGATCGGCGATGGCAAAATCTTTGTCTTCGATGTGGAGCGCGTGATTCGGATCCGCACCGGTGAAGAGGACGAAGAGGCAATTTGAGTCCAGTGAACGTGGCCGTCATCGACACTCATCAACCACACAATCACCACTCAACTGAGTTAGTTTTGTGTCGTTATTGTGATTTGTTGCAAGAGTTGCCAACACTGGAAGATGGCCAAGAAGCGCATTGCGCTCGTTGTGGGCATGAGCTTGATGCGCGGCAACGCGAATCGGCATTAAGGCCCATTTTGTACGCACTCAGTGCGTTATTTATGTTGTTGCTAACCAATTTATTCCCTTTTATTGGTATGGATGCGGCGGGAAGTGTACGAGAAATGGATTTCCTCGATACATCAGCTGTATTGCTCGATGAAGATTATCCTTGGTTAGCCCTATTGGTTTGGTTATTTATCCAAGCCATTCCCGCTTTTTGCATGTCAGCGATTATCTATCTGAAATTAGGCATGTATTTTCGACTCCCTGCGTTAGTGCAGGTCGCTCGTATGTTATTTACGCTGAAACCATGGAGTATGGTGGATATATTCCTGATTGGTTTAATAGTGAGCTTTGTCAAATTACTCACCCATTTTGAAATTTCACTCGGCATGAGTTTCTGGGCTTTCTGCCTATTCTGTGTCTTACACCTTCGCACTTTTCAAGTGATTGATCGCCATGAATTATGGTCAAGAATTGCACCGGCGCCGCAACCCATTGCTGGCAAAGTCGCGGGCATGTCAGGCATGAGCCAAGGGTTAAAAGTTTGTAGTTGCTGTACCGCATTGGTCCCAGTCACTGAGAAATATTGCAGTCGTTGCAAAACTCGCGTGCATCAACGCATACCGAACAGCGTACAAAAAACAATTGCGCTTTTAGTCACTGCTTCGATTTTGTATATCCCTGCGAATACCTTAGTGATGATGGAAACTGTTTCATTAGGTGAAAGCATTCATTCGACGATTATCAGCGGTATCATTTTAATGTGGTTAGAAGGTTCTTATCCGGTAGCAATCGTGGTGTTGTTAGCCAGTGTCGTGATCCCGGTCGCCAAAATTGCAGTGATGTTTTGGCTCGCATATCTGACCACTTTGCCACTGAGTCAACGCAGTCACCACGGCACTTGGATTTATCCTGTGGTCGATTGGATTGGCCGATGGTCGATGGTTGATGTGTTAGTGGTGGCTATTTTAGCCGCTTTAGTCCGTTTTGATGCCATGGTCGGAGTTTATCCTGGCGCTGCGACTTTTGTGTTTGCAGCCGTTGTGATTATCACCATGTTTGCCGCAATTAGTTTTGACCCTAGATTACTCTGGGATCCGAGTCCAGCAGAACAACAGTCTTTGTTAACACAACAACCTTTTCCTGAACAATCAGCCAATTTGAAGCCAGTAGAACAAATGGAGCAGCAGCGTGAATAAAACGGCCCAAGTCCAAGCCAAGGTTCGGCAAATCAGTCAGTGGTCCCCCATTTGGATTGTGCCTGTGGTGGCCGTGCTGATCGGTGCGTGGATGCTTTTTCACACCTATAAAAACCAAGGGCCCAGCCTCACGTTACTGAGCAGCAATGCCGAAGGCATTGTCGCGGGTAAAACGCAGATTAAAAGCCGCAGTGTTGATGTTGGTAAAGTCATCTCGGTTGAGCTTTCCCAAGATTTAAAACAAGTCGTGATCCGGGCTCGCATGAATCCCGGGACAGAAAATCTACTGAATGATGAATCGCAACTGTGGGTCGTGAAACCAACTGTTGGCCGTGGTGGCGTGAGTGGACTGAATACGCTGTTGTCTGGTGCATATATTGAATTGCAGCCTGGTAAAGGCGAAAGTAATAAATTTTTCTTCGAGTTACGTGAGACGCCTCCGATAGCACCGCCGGATGCAGCAGGAGTGCGAGTGTATCTGACCAGCGGTGATGCCTCGGCCTTGGCGGTTGGTGATCCTGTGTTATATCGCGGTTTTGATGTTGGAACCGTCGAGCAAAGTGAGTTTGATACGACGCTGCGTTCAATGCGCTATCAATTGTTTATTCGTGCGCCTTATGATGCTTTAGTAACAGAGAATGTCCGATTTTGGAAAGCCAGCGGTATGGCGCTTGATATGTCGGCAGAAGGGGTGCGCATTGAAATGTCATCCATCACTACTTTACTCAGTGGCGGGGTTACTTTTGATGTGCTTGATGGTTGGCCAATGGGGGCTCGCGCGCAAAATAATACCAAGTTTCAGCTGTTTGAAAGCAAAAAAAGCATTCAAGACGGTCTTTATAATGAGTATCTGGAATATGTGATGTTTTTTGAAGAGTCAGTGCGAGGTCTGACTGTTGGCGCGCCGGTTGAATACCATGGTGTTCGGATAGGAACTGTCGCTGCAGTCCCATTTTTCTTTAATAGCAAAAATCCGCTGCAACTTGCGTTTAAACATGGCATTCCAGTGTTGGTGAGAATTGAAACCGGCCGCATGTATGGCAATTTAAGCTTACCGCAATTACAACAGCAGCTAGATCTGGCGGTCGAGCAAGGCCTAACGGCTGTATTAAAAACAGGGAATTTATTAACCGGTGGCCTGTATATCGAATTGGATCATTTTGAAAAAGCCACAGTGAGCCAAGGATCAGAATCAGCAGAAAAACCGTTAGAGGGCGCCGCTTTGTCACCGCCTGAGCAAAATGCAGCGCTTCAGGCGACTACGACAACCAGTACTGAGCTGACGGCGTCTCATGCTGTTGCCACGCCAATGGTTGAGCAGAGCATCCCAGAATTTAGTGGGTATAAGGTGTTACCAACGACCCGCAGTGGTCTTGGGCATATTGAGCAAAAAGTGATGCAAGCACTGGATAAAATTAACAATTTACCGGTCGAAAAAGTGTTGGCAGACAGTTCAGCAACATTGCAAGAAACACAAAAATTGATGCAGCAAAGTCAGCAGCTGCTGCAAAGTTTGGAACAGCTGAGTAAACAAGAGGCAACACAAGCCTTGCCGGCAGAACTACAGCAAAGCCTTGTGCAGCTAAGAACCACCTTAGCAGGCTTAAGTCCTGGCTCACCGGCGTATGAGCGAATGAATAGTAATCTACAAGCAATGGACAAAGTATTACGGGATTTGCAGCCGGTGATCCACACCTTGAACCAGCAGAGCAATGCATTGATTTTAGGTTCAGATCCGCAACCAGATCCTGAACCAGCAAAAGGAACCGAACAATGAAAAAACCTTTGATAGCTTTGGCGCTGTGGCTTACAGGTTGTAGCTCAGCTGTCACTTTAAATTATTATCAGTTGCCGCAATCGCCTGAGCAAGCTTTGTCGGTGAGCACCAGTAATTCAGCAACAGCACAAAGCCAGCAACCTGTGGTGATTGTAGAACCTGTGATGGTGGCGAATTACCTCAACACCAACTCTTTGATCTTACAAACTTCTGACGTTGAATTGCATCGCACCACCCAACATCTATGGTTAGATGCGCTTGATCAGCAATTGAATCGGCTGTTAGTGAATGCATTACAAAACCAATTACCCAATAAGTTAGTCACATCACAGGCTTTGCCAGTCGCTGCTGACAGCAGCCAACGGTTATTAGTGCAGGTTGATGAATTTCATGGCTCAGCGCAAGGGAAAGTGGTTTTGCGTGGCCGTTACTCAGTGCTTTCAGGCCCTCAGGTGAAATTATATCCCTTCCAAATCGAACGCTTACAAGCGGAAGAAGGGTATCCTGCGATGGTGAGTACCATGGGACTCGCGGTTGCTGATTTAACACGGCAGATTGCTGCAGCTTTGCAATAAATCATCTCTGTCGTGCCCGCCATGTTCGAGCGCTAACAGTGCTTTGAACCATGAAGTCAGGCAGCAAATGACAGAGTAAATAGAGATTAAAGAGAGAGTAAAGAGAGTGCAGATGAGCCGGGGAGCAGAATAAAGCAGTTTCAGACGCTGAATTCTACGCCAAGCACCACCGCTTTGCTGGCGCCAGTGACGGCAGGAACGTTGCCTGGGATCTGGTTATCGAAAGCATAAGCTAACCAGGCAAATGCCATGGCTTCAACCCAATCGGGATGCACGCCTAACTCGGCAGTGGTGCTGATCCGACACTGGGGTAATAACGCCTGTAAATCAGCCATCAACACTGAATTATGGGCGCCACCCCCACAGACAAACACTTCTTTCACCATAAATCGACTGATTGCCAAAGCCATGGTGCCTGCACTAAAGCGGCTCAGCGTTCGTTGTATATCGGCATTCGTGTAGCTGTGAATGTTGCTATCGGCTTGCAAGCGTTGCAGATGCTGTTCTAACCAGGCGAGATGAAAATATTCACGGCCGGTACTTTTGGGCCCTGTCAGCTGAA
>JACCDH011670278.1_pt1 | contig 10305 bp, 13 predicted proteins | sample 7442481 | NCBI WGS metagenome assembly JACCDH01 (sample SAMN15323433, study PRJNA562643) | freshwater metagenome | isolation source: river surface water | place: USA:Blue River Watershed | collected 2017-08-15
CGGCTGGAGTGGCATCTGCAAGATCCTTATCAAAGTATCCTTTGAAGGCAGCTTTTACTCCGTAGTATCCGCCACCGAGATAGACCTGATTTAGGTAAAGAAAGAGAATTTCCTCTTTGGTAAATTTTTCTTCTATCTTTCGGGCGAGAAGAAGATCTTTAACCTTTCGGGAAATGGTTCTTTCTTTAGAGAGAAGAAATGACTTCGCAACTTGTTGGGTGATGGTTGATCCACCTTGTACCAACCGTCCCTCTTTCATGTTCACGACAAACGCACGAACAATTCCTAAATAGTCGATTCCCTCATGATGGAAAAAATTATCATCCTCCGCAGCGAGAAAAGCATCGACGACTTTTTTCGGAATTTTATCGAATGCTACAACATCCCGGGTTTCCACTCCGATATCAAGTAGTACTTCCCCATCCCTAGAAAGAATCTTTGAATTCATAGGTGGATTGTAATCTTTCAATGAATTGATCTGAGGAAGGTCCATGGAGATATAGAAGAATATACCTATGAGAGAAGCGACTCCAAAAAGAAGGAGCACGGCCAATGCAGCCAGAGTCTTAATCAGACGTTTCAAAGACAATCCTTCGTTGTGATTTTAAAGACTATTTTAAGGGAATTCTGGATTTATGAAAGTTTACTCTTTGTAATCTATTTCTTTGAGACTATCGCTCAGGATTTTAATTCTTTTTTCAGCGGATTGAAGTGTCTGGCGGCACTGCTTATAGAGTTCAATGCCCTTTTCGAATTTTTTCAAACTATCATCCAAACTCACTTCACCCGACTCAAGCTCTCGGACAATTTTTTCCAGCTCTTTCAGTGAATTTTCAAAATCCGGTGAACTATTTTTCCCGCTCATAGACAATTCCGTCGTTGGTTTGACACTACTTCGATGAAGAGATCATCCCACAACGGGCCTTCTTCGACAAGGTATCATGGGCTTAGCTTGAGTGGTGGAAATTGCCCATGCTAGGTTTCTGTCACCTAGGTTGCTAAAATTTGCCTACGGGCGAATCTGTCGTCCACTCCATCAAGAAGAAGGAGTTCATGAAGAACATCTGGGTTCCCTTATCAGGCCAAGTGGCCCAACAACAGAAAGTTGAAACCATTGCTAACAATGTAGCGAATGCTAACACCGTTGGTTTCAAAAAAGATCAGCTTGTTTTCAAAGAGCATCTGACTGCACTGACAAAGGGTGTGGACGATATTGATATACCAAGGAAGGAATTCTCCCCTGCTGATTTTTATCACACGCAAGGAGCCGAGAATTCCATGGTTTCCGTTGATGGAAGTTATACCATTTTTGAACAGGGGCAATTGCAACCGACTAGCAACCCACTCGATGTCGCTCTCCAAGGTGAAGGCTTTATGGAAGTCATCACTCCTAACGGAGTGAGGTTCACTCGTAAGGGAAATTTTTCCATCAATCGCGACGGCGAACTTGTAACAGATCAGGGATTTAAAGTTCTTACCGCCGTAGCCGGAGTACCAGCAGGTACAAGAGATCCAGCCTCAGTCAGCTATCCTAGTCCAGAGAATCGTGTTGTCCGTATACCGACAGATGCAAAAGTCACAATTACCAGAGAAGGTGACGTCATCACTAAAGACGGGCCGATCGCAAAAATTTCAGTCGTTGAATTTGCCGATAAACACGCTCTCAGAAAAGAAGGGAGCTCACTCTTCATTACTCCGGATGAAAACAATGTGATCAGAGATGATGTGAAAACAATTGTTCATCAAGGTTTTCTAGAGGGCTCTAACGTAAATGCCATTGAAGAAATGTCTGAGCTGATTAAGGCTCACCGCCATTTTGAATCGATACAAAAAGCAATTAACGCCTACGATTCGATATCCGGCAAAGCTGCCAACGATATCGGGAAGTTTTAAGGGGGATCTATGATGAGGGCCTTACACACATCTGCTACCGGCATGGCCGCGCAGGAATCTAACGTCAACACGATCTCTAACAACATTGCTAACGTTAATACGACCGGGTTTAAAAAAGCCCGCACCGAATTCGACGATCTTCTCTATGAAACAATTCAAGAGGCCGGTGCAAAGTCTTCCGGTAATTCCGAATATAATGTCGGACACCAGGTGGGCTCGGGTGCAAGAGTTTCTGCAACAAGAAAAATTCATTCTCAGGGAAATCCCCAGATGACTAACAATCCCTATGACCTAATGGTCAACGGGGAAGGGTTTTTCGGAGTCATTGGAACAAATGGTGAATTAAAATACACCCGTGATGGAAGTTTTAACGTTGATTCACAAGGTAATCTCGTCACAAGAAACGGCCAGAAGGTTTTCCCGGGCGTTGTTGTTCCACCTAACACACTTAAGATCAGTATCTCTGAAGCTGGACTCGTTGAAGCTTTTACACAAGGATCAGTTGAACCGGTTCAGCTAGGTACTATTCCCGTTTTCACCTTCGTTAATCCAACAGGTCTTCGCTCTGAAGGAGGAAATCTCCTCGCTGCGACAGTCGGCTCCGGACAGGCGATTCAGAATAATCCCGGAGAGAACGGTTCCGGCGTCCTTATGCAAGGGGCGATTGAAGCCTCAAACGTTAATGTGATGAATGAAATGACGGATCTGATTAAGGCACAGCGGGCCTACGAGATGAATTCCAAAGTCATGGGTGTAGCAGATCAGATGCTACAGACCGTGAATAATATCAGGTAAAAAATGAAATTCATTTTCTTCATTCTTTTCTGCGTACCGGTATCTTTCGCATGTGAAGTTTCCATGCCGCAGAGACTGGTCGTTCTTAGTGATGAAATTTCAGGACAGAGTCCGTTGAATTTCCAGAACTGTTCAACTGAGGCAATGGATGACTTTCATAGGACTCTCATCGGAATGGAAGGAAAAATTTCCGCTGAGCAGATGAGTGAGATTCTTTCTGGCAAAGGTCATCTGGTGCAATTGAATCAAACGATGATTCAGGTTCAGCACCTAAAATCATTTATCCGCGATCAACTCATTGTCCCCGCAGGTGTTCATGTTAAGACAACTCATTCGGTGAATAATTCCAATTTCATGACTCTTGCACCTGGTGATCAGCTTCAGATTAGTTGCTCATCCTGTTTATGGGGAACTCGCCAACCTTTGAATGTATCCATCTCGGGTTTCGATGGAACGAGAAAGGATTTTATTGCTATCGCAGATTTTGGCAGGATGGTCCGGGCCTTTCGCCTCATAAAGCCAATGAATTCGTTTTCTGATGTCACCGTTTATGACATTAAGGAAGAATTTACAGAAGCAGTTCCTCATACTGACTACATTTCAGAAGTTCAGAATCTCAAGTATTACAAAACGAATAAGCCAATAAAGAGTGGGGAGTTTTTGAAAGTTGCAGACCTCAATGCCTTGAACATCGTCAGGGCCGGGTTAAAGACTGAGGTTATTCTTGAAAGCGCGATGATCCGAATTAAAACTTCGGGAATCAGCCGAGGCAATGGCGCTTTCGGTGATTTTGTCGAAGTCTATCATCCTCAGAAGAACAAAAAGTATCAAGGCAAAGTCATTGATAATAACAAGGTACTCGTAGAACTATGAACCATTTTATAATATTCACACTTCTTCTTTTCAGCTCGTGCTCAAACTATGTGTCCAATCTCCACACCCAAATCGATCGTGACGAAAAGATGGCAAGTGGAGTTCGCCCAAAAGCGAGATCGAGAGATGGATACTGGCGAGACAGATTCCAGCCCGAACGTGACAAACGTCCAATAAAAAATCCTACAACATACAGTCTGAATGACGGAGGTCCTTCTGGATCAGTACGTCCGCCAATCAAACGTGAATATCGACCTCAACGTTATCAAGCGGATGATTTCAAAGATCAGGACAGCGATGGTAGTCTCTGGGCCAATCAGGGATCATCGTCTTCGCTCTTTACTTACCAGAATGATAAGCACACGGGAGACATGGTCATCATAAATGTTCTGGAGAATCTCAGGAATCAGATTTCCGCGGAACTTAAACGCACATTCCCTGATAAGCCGGTGAAAAAGAAAGAAAGCGACAAAGACAAGAAGGATGATAAAGCTACAGCCAGTACACCTGCCCAGGCTCCTCGCGACCAAGATCAGGAGATGGACATGAAAGTATACGATAAAATTTCCGGTACTGTAGTTGAGGAACTGAATAAAGATTACATAGTTCTCAGAGGGCGGAAGGATGTAATCTTTAAAAAGGAAAAAAGATCCATCGAAGTCCAAGCGCTTGTCTCAAGAAAGGACATCATGGAGAATGATTATGTGAACTCCGACCGTCTTCTCGAGTCGCGAGTCTTTGTCCTAGGAAGGGAAAATTAAATGAACAAATTCCTGCCTCTCATTCTTTGTGCTTTGAGTTTTCCGGTTTGGGCCAATCAGAGCCGAATCAAGGATCTCGTGACAATCAAAGGTGTGCGCGAAAATCCACTTATCGGCTATGGGCTCGTTATCGGATTGAATGGCACGGGTGATGGAGGCGGAGAAATTACGAATACCTCGCTCAAAAAAATGTTTCAAACCTTGGGCCTTAACCCACAAAAAGAAGTGACTTCGAAAAACGTTGCAGCTGTTATCGTCACAGCTAAACTTCCTGCTTTTGGAAGAGTTGGCCAGGGATTGGATGTCACTGTTTCTTCAATTGGTGATGCTTCTTCACTCGCTGGAGGAACACTTCTCGTAACTCCCCTTAAGGGTGGTGACGGACAAGTCTATGCAGTTGCACATGGTGCCTTATCCATTGGCGGGCTTGATAAGGGAAAAAAAATGCCAACAACTGCTCTCATTCCTGAGGGTGGAACAATCGAAAAAGAACTCGAGCTCGGGTTCAATGATAAGAAAGCTATTCGCATGGCGCTTCACCGTCCGGATTTCACCACTGCGGCCCGCGTAGAACGTACAATTAACCAGGAACTCGGTGGAAAGTATGCCACTGCTTCTGACGCTACAACCATCGATCTCATCATACCTCAATACTATGAACGGAAGGTTGTTGAGCTTCTCGCTAATGTTGAAAATTACCGTGTAGTCGCTGATACCGCTGCAAAAATTGTTATCAACGAGCGGACAGGAACCTTGGTTGCCGGTGGGGATATTGTTCTGAAAAAGTCGGCCGTCAGTCATCGCGATATGGTTCTGGAAGTAAAAGGCGGACAAGAAGGATCAGCTAGTAAATCTATTCAGCTGATAGAGCAGTCCACAACAATCAACGACTTAGTTAAGGCGCTTAACGCTCTCGGGACTTCGCCCGAAGACCTGATTTCAATCTTTCAGGCCCTCAAAAAGAATGGCTCTTTAGTAGCAGAAATAGAGCTAATCTAGGTCCTAGGTCAAATTTGCCCAGGGGGGTTTTTCTCTAACACCCCCCCTTTAAAAAATGATACACTCTAATGAGAATCTCATCAGGATGATGAGGTCAGAACACCAGGATGGTAAGAGTGAAAATCGGCACCGATCAAAAATCATTTCACGCCGCTCAGAAATCCAATCCAGTTAAGCCTTATGAAGAAATTGCTGAAGGCATGGAGACGAGTTTTACTTCGCACATGCTTGCAGAGATGAGAAAGTCTGTTCCCAAAGAAGGAACGGATTCACCGTCTATGGATTATTACAATTCCTTGCTCGATTACGAACGCGCGCAGATTATGGCACAATCAGAAAGTGGTCTGGGAGTGAAGAAAATTATCCTCGATCAGATTGTTCCGCAGAATATGAAGCATTATCTCAAGAAGAATTCGCATCCGGAAGTGACTCAAGGATTGACCGCTTCCACGAAGGAGAAAACATATGAGTAGCATCGACACACGCCCGTCATTCTTTCCAAGAAGCCGGAGCGCTCAAGCTGAAAAGGCCAATACTGGCAGACAGGTTGAGGGTGCTGAAAAGAACACTACTGACCGCGCGTCTGAACTTACAGCTAAAACTGCAGGCGATGCACGCGTAAATATTCCTGAGGGTGTGAAAGATTTCTCGCGCATCAAGAAAGCGGCCATGAGTGCTCCTGAGCAAGACAACTCGGAGAAAATCGCACGACTTAAGGCCCAGATTCAAGCTGGTACTTACGAGGTCGATTACGATGGTCTCGCGGATAAAATTTTAACATCAGAGTTTTAATTTAAAGAGGTCCATGGATGGATACATCGACTCAGAAAAAAACACTCTACTACCAGCAAGCTGTGCTTATCTGGGAAGGTTTCTGCAGACTCCATAAGGAGTTGTTCGATCTTACCGCAGATGAATACATCACCCTTCTGGCCAGTGATATTGACAAGCTTGAGGCCATGCTCCCCTTGAAGGAAGAAATTATCTCACAAGTCGGAGATCTCGAAAAAGAGCGCGCTCACCTCATAAAGATCATCAATGACTCAAATTTGTTTGACGTTACTATCACTCGTGCAGGTGAACTCCTGGATGCTTTTGCAGATATTGATAGCAAGAGTGGCATTCCGGCATTGAAAAACCTCAATGCTCTACTCATTGATATGATTCATAAGATTCAGGAGCAGAATAAGAAGAACCAGATGTTCCTGAATAAAGCAATGCATTCCCTGAATGATCTTAAGCAGGGATTCAAAGGCAAAAAAACTTATACCACCTATGGTGCTGACGGTATGACCCGTCAGCTAAATCGTTAGGCGAAGAGGATAAGCGTTGAGTGACTTGCTTAACATTGGTAAATCGGGATTGTTCGCTTCTAAGCGGGCCATGTCGACTACTTCGCACAACATAGCGAATGCCAATACTGACGGATTCTCCCGTCAGGAAGTCAGGCAGGAAACCAGCTACACGCTTCCTGAAGGTAATTATGTCCTCGGTACCGGAACACAAATTCAAAGTGTGAAGCGTCAGCACGATGAGCTGGTAGAAAAGAAGCTTAATCAATCTCTCACCGGAAATAACTTTGATAAAGAGCGTGCCTTACAACTCGGTCACGTAGAAGAAATTTTCAACGAGATCAATTCTGAAGGCATGAACAAAGTTCTCAATAGATTTTTTAACTCTATGAGAGAACTTTCCAACCAGCCAGAGAATGAGACAATTCGTAACGTAGTTAAAGAAAATGCCAAAATTGTAGTTGGTGACTTTCATCGGATTCAATCAAGCCTGGACGATGTCCGTGGTCAGATTAATAAAAAAGTCGCACTTGCTGTTGATGATATTAACATGCTCACTAAGACAATCGCGAAGCTCAATAAAGAAATCAATATTGAAGAAGTCACAGACTCTACTGCAAATGATCTACGGGATCAACGTGACCGCGCCATCCGCACACTGGCTGAGTACTTCCCTCTTCAGACGCATTCTGACGATCAAGGCCAGTTTGTTGTAAGTGTAGAAGGAGTTGGTTCTCTGGTCGCTGGCGGAATCACTCAGGAACTGAAAGCTGGATCGGCTGTTCAATCTGGCCAGAACTCGGCCGACAAAGGGAATGTTGAAATCTATTTCGCTTCTCGTCCGAGTGTTAATATCTCTGATAATTTGAAAGGGGGCTCACTAGGTGCGCTTCTTAAAACCCGCAATGAAGAAATCGTTCAACTTGAAAAGCAGGTTGATGAGCTCGCGCATGGACTCGTCTATTCGACAAATGCCATTCACCGCCGTGGGTTTGCCAATCATCCAGTTCCTACAGATGCTCAGGGAAATCCCATCCCCAATGCAGCTGGCAGACAAGTTACAGGAATTAATTTCTTTAAAGAGCCACTGGATATGAAGCGCGCTGCTGAGTACATCGACCTCTCTGATGAGATTAAGGAAGATGTAAATAACATAGCCACCGCGCTTGAAGCGAATAAGCCGGGTGATAACCGGATCGCACTCGCTATCTCTAAGCTTCAACACGAGAAAATTCTAGGAAATGGTACAACGACCTTAGAAGAGCAATACCTGAAGTCTGTGGGCCACATTGGTCTTCAGGCAGGAAAAGCAAAGATTAATGAAGAGCAATCTGGAGGAATTCTTGCACAGGCAAAGTCTGTGAAAGAGCGCCTGGCAGGCGTTTCGCTTGATGAAGAAGCCGCAAATATGATCAGATATCAGAATTCTTACGAAGCATCAGCGAAGGTCATGAGAGCATCGGATGAAATGTTTAAAGCAGTATTAAATTTACTGCCATAGGATATAGGGAATGAGCAGAGTCTCAGAAAATAGCTCGGTAAATTCAATCAACTATGCTGTTGGTAAAACCAAAGGCAAGGTTGAAGATTTACAGATGAAAGGCTCGACCATGAAAAGGGTCTCAAAGCCATCAGACGATCCAGTCGCGAACGTCGAGCTTCTTGCTATCCGCTCTCAGAATATCGATGCTGATCAGTACATGCGCAATCTCCACTTCGCTCAGACTCAACTGAATTACACCGAGAACGTTATCGAGGATCTGACTAACATACTGATCAAAGCGAAGGAACTCGCCATCGGTGCAGCTTCCACTATTTATAGTCCGGAAATCCGCGAAGGTGTTTCGAAAGAAATTCATCAGCTAAGACAACAAGCACTCTCTCTTGCCAACAAACGTATGGGCAATCGCTATCTCTTCGCTGGTCATAATGTCCTTACGCGCCCGTTTGATACAGAAGGAAAATATCACGGCGACACAAATAAGATTAATATCGAGATTAATAAAGACGTTTTCATTCCCGTTAACATCCACGGGAAAGAACTTTTCTTCTCCAAGGGAACAAAGCCTCTTGATAGAAACGATATCAATCTCAAAAAAGAAGAAGTAGATCTCACTGTTCCGCAGATGCGTGGCCTTGCAAGTGCCGAGGAAAATAAAGAAGTCGAAGTAAGTGTATTCGACGAGCTTCGCGCTCTCGAGAATGCCATGCTCACTGACAACCCAAATATCATTCAGGGTCTTCTGGAAAAATTTGATACAAGTCTCGAAAGAGTTGTGAAACTCAGAACAGAAATCGGGGCCCTCTCGAATACTGTTTCCAATTCAGAGAATAATATCGAGAAGACCAAGCTTCTTAACGAGTCGCACAAATCGAAACTTGAAGATGCGGACGTTACGGACATCTTTGGAAATCTGCAAAAAGAGCAAAGTGTCCTTAAGGCTACTTACCAAGCTAGTGCAAATCTCATGAATACCAATCTCATGGACTTTCTCCGTTAGGAAATTCTTACAAATTCTTAACAAAATCTCTCAAATTCGCTTGTATTTCCCCTAAAATAATATTAAATCAACGCATCAGTAAAAGTTTATTGAGTTAGTCATATTCTTGACACCGAAGACAAGGATCACCAATGCTAGTTCTGACAAGGAAGCTAGGAGAAAGCATCGCTATTGACGACAATATCAAAATTGTCGTCGTGCAAATAAAGGGTAAACAAGTTCGTCTTGGAATTAAGGCTCCAAAAGAGACTAAAATCCATCGTGAAGAAGTTTATCAAGCCATCCAAGACCAAAATACAGAGGCTGTGCAGGCCAGCATGTCTGACATAGCTCGCTTAGGTGAAGAGCTGAAGAAGAAATAAATTCCTCCTTGCTCATTTAAGCCGTTGACTGATACCATCAAAGTGCTATGGTAATAATACCTTACCATTTCATTTTGGAGGAATTCCGTGAAAATCAAAACCACTAGATTTGGGGAACTGGAAGTTAACCCAAACGATGTACTCACCTTTTCAGAGGGTCTTCTTGGTTTTGAAAATCTCAAGAAATACTTCGTTGTTGATCCAGGTGATAGCACTCTGATTCTTTGGCTTCAAAGCACCGAAGATGAAAAAGTTGCCTTCCCAATTATCGAGCCAAAGATCTTTAAGCCTGATTATATTGCAAAACTTCTTCCAGCTGACTTAAATGGTCTCGAACTCGAAACACTTCAGACTGCAAAACTATATAGCATCCTAACTATTCCAGCCAATGTGACAGAGATGTCTGCAAACTTGAAAGCTCCGGTTGTTGTAAACTCGACGAAGAAAGTTGGTAAGCAGATCGTTCTTCAGGATTCTAAACTTTCTGTGAAGCACGAGATGTATCGCGAACTCAAAACTTATATTGTTAGTTTCTCATCTGACGATTCTCGTAGAACTAATTATGAGTCGCCGATCACACTTGAAGGTGGCGACATCAAGCCAACTGCTCATGTGACAACAAGAACGCTCGAAGCATAATTTTTTTAGATTACATTTAAAACTAAAAGCCCCTCGCAAGAGGGGCTTTTCATTTGTAGCGCGAAATTTAAAGTTGAACGGTTGTTTCTGAAGCAGTTCGGGAGAGATTTACATACATCGTAGCTTCCGGATGGCTGGGTTCACGGGAAAGGACATTCTGCCACTCTGACTGGGCCTCAATGATATTTCC
>JACCDH010382182.1_pt1 | contig 10304 bp, 6 predicted proteins | sample 7442481 | NCBI WGS metagenome assembly JACCDH01 (sample SAMN15323433, study PRJNA562643) | freshwater metagenome | isolation source: river surface water | place: USA:Blue River Watershed | collected 2017-08-15
GGTTCCGCGTCCTCCAATTCCTGCAATAGGCTAATTAGCTCAGGTTTGGTTAAGGATTTTAGGTCCAAATTCATTCACCGCTCTTTTGCACGGAAGATACTTCGTGAATCTACCTCCGCACTAATAATGGACTCACGCCATTCTCGATGAGACTGAATTGAAATGAGAAAGGGTAGGGGGCTTAAAGTTTAGTCTGTATCAACGACCACTGCGAAAGTGCGCGTCGAATTATGCAGCAATAATTAAAAACGCAGTGCTCATTGGTTAATTGCAGGCCAAAAAGGGCAGACTTCGTTCAAAAAAAACGACAATACCACGAATTCAGACCAAAAAACAGGCGAATTCCAAACGAATTCCTCCTAAAACGGATTCAATCGGGCTTGGACGTTATAGCTGTAGTGCCCCGAGTCACCTTCAAGTTGGGAGATGATCTTGTTCTCTTTCATGGTTTTAATGTAGTTCTTGGCCTGTCGGTCCTTGACGCCCAGCCTTTCTTTAAGTTCCGTGACAAGATGGGTGTAGGTGACAGCCTGCGTGCCGTAGAAAATGTCGCGTGCGATGTCCGAGAGATCCGAAAGTTTGCGTTCCTGGGTTTTTGTTCGGTAGGTATCGGGCACCACAACATGGTACTTGAGCTCATCATCCCAGCCAATGATGACTTGAGGTATGTCGAGCGGACTGCCGTCACGCACTTTTAATGCTTTGACAATGGAGTTCTGCTTGTCATCATCTTTCTCAATCGAAATAATGCCGGCAGCTTTGCGCTGAATTTCGGAACCCAAGTGCCCTCGCAGCTTATAGCCGCTAGGGCTGAGGTGTAGGACACAAATGATGCAGGTTCGGTAAATGGCAGCCAAGCGAAACAGTTCTTCGATGAGGTACACGGATCGTTCTTCGTCATTTACGCCATCAATCAAGTCCGCAATTCCGTCAATGACAACCAGGTGAATGCCACCGTAGGCGTAGTAGTAGCGGTCCATAGAATGGAGGATGCTGACGAGACGGTCTTTTCGTCCCATGCCCACCAATCCATAGGTACGAAACCAAGCAGGGGGAGTTTGGCACTTTGCCCTGCGCACTATTTGCTTCAAGTTCTTGTAGAGCTGCTCTTCGGATTGCTCGGTGTCGTAGAATAGGACGGCCTTGTGGTGTGTGTTCCGAGCTACTTCGAGCCCTAACAAGTCTGTGTCGGCAAACTCGGGCATCATGGTTCCCGCTAGTAGAGCTCCGAGGTAGTTTGACTTACCGCTGCCCTCTGACCCAGTAATGGCCATTAGGTTGCCCGCGGAGCCTAACGGCACATCATTGATGGTCACCACGGCCTCAGGTACTAAAGGCGGATGGTCAAAATGCACCTCAAAGCTTGACAGCAGATTCATGGTGTCCTGGTACAGGGCGTCCAGGACATCGGTAAAGAGCTTCATTAGGTCTTCGGCACTTCGACCCATTTTAAAGAAGTCCGAGATGTCCTTCTGTTTTTTTTCGCCCTTAAGGGGCAGCGTGATTTCCTTGACCTCAAATTCCTTGAGCGCTTCAACTTGCTTCTTTGACTCCCGACGGCCGGTCTCGTCGCAATCGTAGAGGATGACAATGTGCCGAAAGCGGTAGTGTAGCCTGCGAATGATTTTTTTAGGGATGGCCTTGGTTTCGGAATTAAAGCATATCGCGTGGAATCCTCGAGCCGCAAGGCTCATGACATCCTTCTCTCCTGAGGCGATGAACAAAATGTCGCCTTTCTGCGGAAGTTGGTTAAGTCCGAATACGTAGCCTTCGCTAAGATCACCTGCGTAGAAGAATCTCTTGGCAGACATTGGGCGGTAAATTTTGACATACCGGGTGCTCAGGTACCCATAGATGGGTTCATCGAGTTTAGCGTGGATGGAGTACTCCTGTCCCATTTTGTTGATCCCTTTAAACTCGGAGATGCATTTCACCTGGTACTTCTGGAGCAGCTCCGCATCTATTCCGTACATGCCCCAGTAGTTAAGCTCGGATGGGCCAAATTCCTTTTCAATAGGAGGGATGAATTGCTTGGAAACATCATCTCGATCTTCCGAAATCGTCAAGGGGGCAACTTCATTTGCGGTTTTGAGCACCGGAAACCGCCGCTTGAGCTCACGAATCCGGTCGTGGCTTTCAGACAAATTAAGGTTGAGCTCGCGGTCTATGATTTCCATTATTTGGATGAACTCGTCTCCCTGGGTTTGCAGGTTGAAAATGCGACCAACAAAGCCAAAGCAGTCGCAGCTGTACTCAGGATTGCCATAGTCCACCATCATGACCTTTCGAGAATCCGGATCCTGATAGATGTTGCAAGACGGTTTGGTGTCTTGGTAAAAGGGATTCAGGAAGGACTTTTTTAGGCCTGGCCAGTTGGAACGCAAGAAATGCTTGAAGACATCCATTCCTCCGTCAGTCGCTTGAAGTATTTGGTCCTTATTCAGCCCCATGATCACTTGTGGATAAAGGAGTTGAATATTGATTGTTGCGAGCCAAAAACTCTTCGACATCCTTAAGGCGGAAGTAGTTCTTCTTTTGATGCTTGGTATGCTTTAGCTTGCCTTCGGCCAGGTACTTGGTCAAGGTCCTGCGGCTAACCTGAAGTATATTCATCACATCATAAGTGTCGATCCACTCATTGGATAATTGCTTAACGGGATTTTGCAGCCGCAGCAGTTCCTCATGCACTTTGTCGATCTTGTCGCAAAGCGATTTGAAGGCCTTGTTTTCAATAGTCACTATCTCCATTGTTCTTGCGTTTAATTACAGTGCAAGACTAGAAGCAGCGCTTAATCTGAGTTAAGGACTCATTAAGGACTCCGTAAAGATTTAAGTCCTATTCCATGCTGCGGTCGACCAGAGCGAGCACGGATTCTCTGAGTTCAATTGAGAATTTCGCCTGCTCAATTTTGCGCGTTTTCATCTGGGTAAGGGCCTTCTCTGCCCCGGATAGGTCTACCAAAAAAGTCGTCCCAAAGAAGTCCCACAAACTTTTACGGGTAACATTTGGCCCAAAGGCTTTCATCTCGTCAAGACCTGCTATTAGCTCTATAAGCTTTATGGGCTGTAAGGACCACTTAAGTTCCACAGGGCGCTCGTGAGCAAACTCAATGACTGACTGACCTCTAATCGGTCGTTTTCTTCGAATGGTGTGCTCTTCTGGAAGAAACTGTTTGGTCCAGTTCTTAAGCGATAGCTTGATCCAACGGAGTCCTTCGCGCTGAATGTTTAGGTACAGAAGTACTTTTTTTTGAGTAGGTCGAGATCAGTTGACGGTTGCATTCGGTTCGCGTACTTCGGGAAACAAACATGAGTGAAGAGGACCTCCTCATTGATTGGATGCAGTATTAGCCGAAGCTCTTTAATGCGAGTTTTTAGGTGCCGCAACATTTCGTGTTGATGCTTAACGTCTTTCTCAGCCCATTCCAGCAACTCTTCTTTGAACTGAGCATGCAGTTTCAGTAAGCGACTTCGGTATGCAGCGACGGATGGGGCACCATTGAAAAGAAATTCGGTCCCTTTGTCTCCCAAATCAAGCAAACTCAACTCTCTGACAGGTGGTCCCGGCCTAAAAGTAATTTCTGCTCGGCTGAGCTCATCGAAAAGCGACTCTGTGTTGTGTAGCGTCATGATTTTATCTTCTAGATTGGAAATCGAGGAAGATATTTTGCCTAAATGGCATAGACGTGATAGAATTATATCATCAAAAATACTTGTGATTCACCTTTCTTTGGTCAAATTCAAAATCAGTAAAAACATTCAATTTACTCATAAGGGTAATGGTTTACAATTGAACAAATTCAAATGAGAATTCTCATCACAATGCAGAAAACACTTTTCCTTTTACTTTTTATTTCATGTTTCACCGCGTTCGCACAGTCGATTGAACCTGAAGTACATTGGAGACAATTTGAATGGCCAGAGTGGGATTCAGAAACTGGTCAATCAATTTCTCAAGAAAATTCTGGTGAAGACTGGTGGTACGATCATAAAAATACGTACGACGCAAATGGTGTTCAAAACGGCTTTATAGCGGTAGGATTCCAATATGGTGTAAATAGAATAATCAACTATGACATTCGGGATCTGGATAATGATGGAACCTACGAGGGTTGCGATTACTGTGACGCTGCCTCAGAACCGCATAATGTTGAACTTTTTGAAACACCACTAATTAAACGAAGATGCGGACGTGCCGTCATGATGAAATATGATATGCATGGTCGATGTAAATGGGCCCGTAATTACAATGCCGGAGAATTTATTTCCGTAATTCAGACAAGCGATGGTGGATTTCTAGCTTTAGGTTATACGAGTACAACAATTAACGCTCCTATTAGCATTCAAAATAACTACTCTCCGAATGCACCAACTCACGTTAATGCAGATAGTTATTTGTTCTACAATCCAACATCGGGTCAAACATTAAATCATTTTGATTGTCAAAATTCAATATCGACTAGTAATGTGCCAACAGCTTACGACATTAGAGGATCTAGACCATTTCTCGTTAAAACAGACGCTGATGGATTGATAGAATGGAATTATCAATATGGTGGTCAAGACTTTGCTATCCACGAAAATGTCGCTTTTAGTCAGAAGATGACATGGGGGGATATTGTTGAAACCGAGGCTGGAAATTTCCTACTAGTGTATTCTTTGAAAAAATACAATGCCACATTACCAAATGATAAAGATAATTTTGAATCATATATTTTATCAATAAATTCGAATGGGTATGTGAATTGGAAATCATCTTTGATAGGGCCATCATTTGAATTTATATCAATAGCTAAGAATCCTACAGCGTCCAATAAATATTCAATTTCTGGCGTCAAATATTATTCTCCTGTACAAGCAAGTGATAATAGTTATAATAAATCAGCTGTAGTCTCCGAAATTTCTATTAATGCGAGTGGCTTTACATATAATTGGTCAATTAATGGAAGTGTATACCGTGAAATTGGTGGAGCTGCTCAATCGCCGACATCTGCAGGTAAAGGTGCAAAATGTTCTGATATAGATTATAAAAATAATGGGCAAATTATTTTCCCATACATAGATGATTGTTTCCCTTGCGGTGGGGCTGGCCATAATTATGGTGTCGGCAAAGTTCTAATCCTAAACAGTATCAATGGCTCTATCAGCAATATTGTGGATATTGGTAATATAAATGCTTATGATCTTAAAATGGCTTGCACCCCAACTCTAGATGGAGGATTTGCAGTTCTTAGCTCCAAAGGGAAGTATGATTCTCAGGGTAATCCAACTCCATCAAAATATACTGATGCGGATATATATCCAATTCTTACTCAGGGATATGTAAATGTAATTAACAACTGGGGAAATGGCCCAACGGATGTTAATAACTGGATGCGCTATTGGGACACCGACGCTTACTTTGTGAAGTTCAACAGCTCTGATCAAGAAGAGTGGTCTAAAAAGGTGGATGCGACTGACAAACCAAGAGTACCATTTCCGGGGGATTTGAAAAAGCAGGAATGTGTTTATTCTTTGTCAGAAACTAGTGACGGTGGCCTCGTTACAAGTGGTAACACTAGTCATAATTTCGATGATTTTTATCTACTTAAATTATTTGGAGATTGTCAAAAGAATATTTTTGACTATGAGACACCAACCAATGTCGTAAACAATACAATTGAAATCAATTCAAACACAACTTGGAGTTCGGGGAAGAAGATAAAATCTAGAGTTGTTGTTAATAATGGTGCAACCTTGACAATAGACGGTGCAACAATCGAATTTGCAGATTTCAGGCAAACAGGTAAAATTGTTCGTATTGATGTGATGCCCGGAGCCAAGCTTTTACTGAAAAATGGTGCAAAGCTCACTTCAATTCAGTCTTGCCCTTTTAGTGTTTGGTCTGGTATCGCAGTTTATGGGAATTCTACGCTTTCACAATCTTTTTCGAATCAAGGTTCTGTAGTCATTCAAGGGTCATCGACTCAGAAGGTATTCATTGAAAATGCTGTAGATGCAATTATGACTAAGGGCTTTAGTGCCACAAATTTAAATTCTATTGACTGGAATTCCTTTGGCGGTATTGTTCAAGCTGAATTTGCAGTCTTCCAGAATAACTTAAGAGATGTTGAATTCATGCGATATAATTCATTTGAAAATGGCATAAGTCAACCAAACCTAAGTTTCTTTAGGCATTGTGAATTCATAAAAAATGATGAATTCAAAGAAGCAAGGAACTATCGGGAAGGATCGGTAACATTATGGGACGTAAATGGAATTGAATTTGTTGCATGTAGGTTTGATAATTCGGGTTTAAGTTTTGAACATCAAAACACAACTTGTGGTATTTATTCAATCGACGCTGCATACACCGTGACGTGGGATTGTCAATCCCCCGATCCCTCCATCGGTTGCAGCAGTGCGGATAGTAGTTATTTCGCCGGAATGAAGTATGGCATCAAGAGTGAATTCACGAAGGGCTTTATATCTGACTACATCAATATCCATGGTTCTGAATTTAAGACTCTTTACGGCCTCTATTTAGGTGGGTCTTACGGTAATAGTATCACGCGCTCAAGTTTTTATGTGACTCGTACTGATGCAATTGGCCTAACATCCAAAGTCGCTTTCGGGGCCTATTTGGATTACAATTCAGGATTTAGATTTGAAGAAAATAAATTCTATTCTACTGGAAATAATTTATATCGTAATGTTGGATTAGTTGTGAATAATTCAGGATCAGAATACAATGATATTTATAATAATTCGTTTACAAATTTGCATTTGGGATTGTCTGCACAAGGTTGGAACAATAATGGAGTTGTAAACCCTATTGGGGCAAACACAGGGCTCGAAATTCGTTGCAATGATTTCGCCGGTGGACGTTATGATATCTATACACACGGTAGTCCAGGAGTTGCATGGGATGGGATTCAAAAAAATCAGGGTAAACCTGGTAATACGAAGACATTAGCCGGTAACACTTTTTCTCTTTCCGGATTAGGTAATAGTGATTATTTGAGCAAACCGCACCCTATTAATTATCACTATCATGACATCACTTTATCAGGAAACCCAAATAATTTGAAACCTGTAGATGTGTTGAACGTTAACCGACATAAAGATCTACAGATTTATTCTAAAAATCAATCATGTCCAGTTGATCTTTTCAAGGGTAAGACCAAAGGTGAATTGCATGAGCAAATTGACTTAGCGCAAAATGAAATTGATTTGGATCAAGAGCTTTTGTCCCAATTAATGAATTCATCAGACGACTGGCAACTAGAAGCAAGTATTCTATTTGCCCAAACAGAGCAGCAATGGCTCGATGTATACACTGATTTGATGATTCAATCCCCTTATTTAGGGTATGAAGTAATTGAAACTGCCATCCTTGAACCAGAATTTCCGGATTTAATGTTGCGGAATGTCATGTTAGCTAATCCTGATGCACCTAAAGATGACAATCTTATGAATTTGATTTACAATCGAAACATGGCATCATGGATTGTTCAGGACATCCTTGAAGGAATGAGTAGTTTTGGTGCTAAGGAAATTATTGTCGGACGTATATCTTCGAATAAAGGTTTGCAACAAAAAGTGATTTCTGAGCTCATACGAATCTATAATAGGGCAACCGCTTATAATGGCAGGGATAGCATTATCTCTCTATTAAGCTCACAAAGCGAGTTGGCATACAAATACCTATTGGTTGACGCATATTTGGAAAATGGAGATTATTCTGGGGCCTCATCAACACTCAATGCAATTCTATCTAATACCTATACAGGCAAGGACTCAGAAGATCTATTGGCTTTCAATTCCTGGTTTTCACTTTTGATACAAAATCAAGAAGCACAAAAAACCTGGTATGACTTAGATTCAAATCAGTTAGCCGTTATTGAAACGCTTGCTGACACCTCAAACCATAATGCTCCAATGCTATGGGCGAATAGTGTTCTACATTTATTAGGATCTAAATCCAATTATGTAGAGCCTATTTATATACCCCAAGAATCAAGCAATAAAACTTCAATTAACATTAACGGCGGCGAAACCGAAGTCCACGGTAATGAATATCTATTACTATATCCTAACCCAGCAAGTCATTTGTTAAACGTGGTAGATGTTGATGCAATTGAAGGTGAAGTAGACGTTTATACAATCGATGGTGTTCAAATCATGTCTTCTCAATTGTCCTTTGGTACAGCAATTTTGGACATTTCCACTCTAAATCAGGGAACGTACCTTGTGAAAACTACAAATGAAGTCGGACGTACCCATGTGGCGCAACTCGTTATTCGAAAGTAATTTTTTGAGATCCTGGCTCTTGCTGCTGCACATCTCGTTGAGTTCTTCAACGATTTGTGCCCAAGAGGTTTATTTTAATAAAATATATTCAAATTCCAACTATCACTTCAACATTGCTCATGGGGTGACTGCATTGACAAACGGAAATTACTTTTCTGCCGAGCAAATATCCCCCTACAGTGGAAATAACGGCACTTTAGTAAGCGAATATAATTCTCAGGGGGAAGTCATCAGGCAAATTGAGTATGATGATATACACGGGGTTTCCCCATCCTATCCAGCAACACCGATAGAAATAAATAATAAAATATATTTCGCCGCCTTTAGACGCATTAGTGGTCCAATGATTCACGGGGTGCTCTTTGACTATAAGGATGGGGTATTGCATGAATTGGCTACATGTCTTTTTCAAGATTCAGTTAGTTCTGCCATAAGAGCCATTATACCTGTAAGAGGTAATATTTGCCTTATCGGACAAAGTGCGAAGCATTTGGGGCCGACATCAACATATGGTTATCGATATCAACTATATGTTTCCGAGTACGACACCTTAGGCAATAAAAAGTGGGACAACACTTATGTTGCAGAAAATGGTTATTACCACGTCTACGGATTTTCTGTTGATACGACCGACGACAACGGGTACATTGTGGGCGGTATGGCGGAATATGATCCTGTTGACAAGCGTTTCTCAGGAGCATTTGTCCTATTGACAGATAGTGTGGGTAATAAAAGAGCTGTTCGATATTTTCCAAACGACTCCTTAGGGAATACGCCAGCTCACGTTCGACAATTAGCCAATGGAAATTATCTCGTAACCTATACCCATTCATATCAGGCATTGTATGGCAACAGGGGACGTATTCAGAGTTGGTATAGAACCCGTGAAGTGGTAATAACCGAATTGGAAAGAAATACTTTGGAAACGGTTTGGGAAAAACGAGTCCTTAAAAAAGGATGGCTGAATTCACTATGGATTAATAGTCTAATCCAGCAGAATGACAGTACCTATTTAATTTTTGGTGACCGATTGGGTCAAGCGGGCAACTATGAACCTCACCCTGCACCCGGATGGATTTACGCATTTGACAAGAGCGGCGACAGTCTTTGGTATCGAGAATTGGCACACAAGGAGGGTTACAGCGAAAGGCACTACGTATGGGGTGGGTCATTGACACCTGATGGGGGATTGTTAATGGGAGGCTATACTGAAATTGACACGACTGGTGCGTCGGGCCTGAGAACTTGGCTTATTAAAGTTGATAGCATTGGATGTCCATATCCAGGATGTGATACTGTTTATTATAAAGAAGTTGTTGACTATAAACTTTTCCCTAACCCTACGACAGGAGAATTGACACTTGAACTACCAGATACTGAATATGTAGACATCACCCTTTTTGATCCAAATGGCCGGATAGTACTTCAAAAAAGACTCGTGTTGGATCACGATGCAGTAAAATTCAATATTCATGACAACTCTGTTCTTCCTACTGGAATGTATTTGCTGCAATTGATAACGGACAATGGCTATCGAATCAATGAAAAACTCATTGTCACCAATGATTAAATACGATGGCAGTTGTGGCGGTCTCCATAACCTCCAATACAGTAATAGTCAAATCTATTAATATAGTTATCTTCGCAAAAGGGTGAAGATTTGCGAAGCATCGGAGAAGCCTTCTGCCGGCAAATGTTGTAGGCTAAATCGTAACCCCACTGAGAAGCACTCAGTCCTAAAATGCTGATTATCAAGATATAGGATGGCTAGGTTCAAAAACCTCTTCTTCCGGTAGTGAATTCGAACATATTGAATTTCACGTATCATCCTCAGTCTGGTAAAATATTTAATTTTACAGGGAAATCAATTAAGCAAGTACCACAATGGCGAGGTTATTCATTTTAGTTTTTTTCTTTGCAAGTTGCAGTGATGATATTTTCGTGGTTAATCGAGTTTCATTTAAAGAAGATGCTCACAAATTACTTTCTCTTTTTATATTCGACAATCAGCA
>JACCDH010603687.1_pt1 | contig 10303 bp, 7 predicted proteins | sample 7442481 | NCBI WGS metagenome assembly JACCDH01 (sample SAMN15323433, study PRJNA562643) | freshwater metagenome | isolation source: river surface water | place: USA:Blue River Watershed | collected 2017-08-15
AATGTTTATCAGCATTCCATTTAATAATATCAGGATGATTCAAGCATTTAACATTTTTACTTTTAAGTAAATCTAACCAAACGTAGAATTTTTCAATTTTACCAATGAAGTAATCCCAAGTTGACTTGATTATCACACAGTCATAATTTTCCCATATCACAGAGGGCTCGTCCCAAACTACAAGTTCAACATCGTGACCATTTACTTTAAAAAGTTGGAGTAACATTTGATCTTCATCGGGCACCATTGATTCATATCTGCCTGTGTCGATGTAAGATGCTATAGCAATTTTCATTAGTAATTATATTTATCCTTCCAGAGGTTTTTTAAATATTTTCTTAATTCGTTTTCTCTCGGGTTATTGCCAGGAGAATAAAAGGTAGTACCTTTTAGTTCTTCGGGTAAATATTCTTGTTCTTTAAAGTTTCCTTCGTAAGCATGAGAGTACATATAATCTTTTCCGTATCCTATATCTTTCATTAGTTTTGTAGGCGCATTTCTAATATGAATAGGAACGGGTAAATCACCTGTTTGTTTTACCGTAGCAATTGCATTATCGATACCTTCATATGATGCGTTACTTTTAGGAGAACTTGCCAAATAAGTTACGCATTGACCTAATATTATTCTAGCTTCAGGCATACCAATTACATTCACAGCTTGAAAGCAATTGTTTGCAATGAGTAATGCATTGGGGTTTGCATTTCCTATATCTTCGGATGCCAAAATAATTAAGCGACGAGCAATGAATAAAGGGTCTTCACCACCTTCAATCATACGAGCAAGCCAGTATAATCCGGCGTTTGGATCAGATCCTCTTATTGATTTAATAAATGCTGAAATAATATCATAATGCTGTTCTCCGCTTTTATCATATAGTGCCAAGTTTTGTTGAACAACATTTAAAACATATTCATTTGTGATAGTACAAACATCTGATTCGAATGATTGAATAACTAATTCAAAAATATTTAAAAGCTTTCTTCCATCACCACCTGATAAACGTAATAATGCTTCATAATCTACAAATTCAATTTTTTTTGATTGAAGCCACTTATCTTTTTCAATTGCTTGTTGAAGCATTTTAATTAAATCATCTTTCTCTAAGCTTTTTAAAATATAAACTTGAGATCGAGAAAGCAAAGCTGATATAACTTCAAATGATGGATTTTCAGTAGTGGCACCAATTAAAGTAACTATTCCTTTTTCTACTGCACCAAGTAAAGAGTCTTGTTGTGATTTAGAAAAACGATGAATTTCGTCTATGAATAAAATCGGATTTTGAGAACCAAAGAAAGAATGAGATTTAGCTTTTTCGATTACTTCTCTAATATCTTTTACACCAGAGTTGATTGCACTTAAAGAATAAAAAGGTCGATTAAGTTGATTCGAAATAATATTAGCTAATGTCGTTTTGCCGACACCAGGCGGACCCCAAAATATCATTGATGGAATTATACCTGATTCTATTGCTTTACGCAAAACCGCATTTTTACCAACAATATGGTCTTGTCCGATGTAATCGTCGAGTGTATTTGGTCGTAAACGTTCTGCAAGAGGGGTTGACATAAATTATAAGAATAATTTAATTTAAAATCATTATAATATTATATTGTAAATTAGAAAATAAAGTGAATAAAAGATAAATTTTTTAATTGTTTTAAATACGAATTTAAAAGATATGAAAGAGATAGAAAAAAGACCAAATTTCAAAGAAATAGTTTTATTAATTTTATCATATACTCTATTGTATGTTTTTTATTTTAATGTACAGTTATATGATTTTGGTTCTACATTGTTGTCAGATGGAAAAAATAAAGATATTTTACAAGTTTATTGGAATACTTGGCACTTATCTTTTAAACTACAACATTTATCAAACCCATTTTCAAGTAACTTTCAATTATATCCAAATGAAATAAGTTTGTGGTTGCACGCTTACACTCCATTTTTTGGACTATTAAATTTAGTTTTTAATAATCCAGTTTTTGCTATTAACATTGGTTTGTACATAGTTTTTGTTTTTGGAAGCTGCCTCTCATATATTTTAACGGGATTATTTATTAAAAATAAAATATATCGATTTATAGCATCTTCATTTTATATGTTTAACTTATATACAATTAATAAGATAGGTGTACATTATAATTTATTATTAATATGTTTAACTCCAATAATAATTTATGTATTATTAAGAGCTATAGATTTTGTTGGCGATAAAATTGTTTATAATACAAAATTTATTTTTGTAGCAGTAGTTTTAGTTATATCAAACTTAATGTTTGATTACTACGCAATATTTTATGCCTTTTCATTTATTTTCATTTATATATTTTATTTTAAATATATAATGATTTGGTTGGAAAAGTTTAATTTGAAGAAAACAGTACTCTTGTTAATACTATTATTAATTATGCATGTAATTATAAGATTATTGAGAATATCTGGAATCTCTGAAAATAGTGCATTGTGGTCAGCTTCAGATATACGATCATATATTATGCCATCTTCAAAAATATACCCAGATTGGTTGAGATTAAATGTCAATTTACCTACTGAGCACTCATTATTCGTAGGTTATGGACTAATATTAGCATTTACAATTGTTTTGTTTTTCAAAAACAAAGATAGGTTAACTAGTTTTTTATTGTTTACAATTGTTATATATGTACTAGTAAGCTCACCAATTTTAAGAATAGATCAAAAAAATTTATTTTATTTTCCTAATGGTATAATTCATTTTATACCATTTGTAAATAACATAAGAATTCCATCGAGATTTATCGAAATGATTTTTTTAATAATTCCAATTTATATGTTTAGAAAAATAGAGTTGAACAATTCAGTAATTAAAAAATCAATAGTATTATTTTTCTTTGTTTTAATTAGTTTTGAACAAAAGATATTTGCTATGGATTATTTACGTGTGAATATTATTGATAAAAAACAATTTCTTTCATCGTATATAATTAAAGATAGATTAAAATCAGGTGAAGTTATATTAAATATACCATTTGGCATAAGAGATGGATTTGAAGAGTTTGGTGAATTTGATGAGAATATATTTATAGAACAAAGTATACATAATTTAAAAGTTGGTTCAGGGTATTATTCAAGAATTCCTAAATATGTATGGCAGTACTATAGAAATAATAAATTTTATAATTTATTAGTATCCGCACAAAATGACACAATAGTAATTGCTCCATCAGCTAAATTTGTAAGTGAATTTATAAATGACAATAACATAAAAGCTGTTTTTATCAATAAAAATTATTTAAATACAAAAGAAACATTAAAAATATTTATAAATGATGTTTTCCCAACTAACGTATATAATAGAGAAGAAATAAATGGTCGAATATTGATAGTTTTAAAATAATTTAAACTTTTAATTATAACTATAATAAACTTTAATAACTTATAATAAAAAACCACTAGTATTTTATATAGTTCAGATTTATTTGTACACCAATTAGCTACGCTTCTAGTTTTTAGTAATTAGATTTGTAGCTTTTCATAATCAAAAGCTTTGTCAATATGCATATAGCTATGAAAAGGTAATTTTTGTTAGTTGAAATATATATCAATTATGTTAAAATACTGAAGAACGACAATAAATGGTATCACATTAAAATCCCTGCTATGAGCTTAGTCAACAATTTTGCGATAAGTACTTTACATAAATTTTTTAAGTAAAGATAATTAATGAAATTATTTGTATAGATATTATTTAACAATTTTGTATTTTGCCATGATATAATTATAAAATTTTGAGAAAATCGTTAGATATAATTCTACCTTGTTATAATCCGATAGCTAATTGGCATGAGAGGGTTGTAAACTCAATTCAGTCATTTCTCAAATTACATAATGATGTAGACCTTAGATTAATTATTGTTAATGATGGTTCAAAGTCAATTATAAATTCAGAAGAAGTTAATTATATTGAAAAGAATGTTCCCAATTTCATGTTTGTTACATATGAAAATAATCGTGGGAAAGGACATGCATTACGCGAAGGTGTAAAACTCTCTAACGCAGAGCATATAATATACACCGATATAGATTTTCCATATATAATAAAAAGTTTAGAAGATGTTTATTCAGAGTTGTTAAATGGTAATGACGTAGTAGTAGGCGTTCGCTCTGCCGAATATTATAAGAAAGTGCCTAAAACGAGAATAATAATTTCAAAAATATTAAAATACTTTATAAAGAAGAGTTTGGGTATTTATACAACAGATACACAATGCGGATTAAAGGGTTTTAATAAAAAAGGTAAAGAGGTTTTTCTAGCAACACGTATTGAGCGATACTTATTTGATTTAGAATTTGTGTATTTATCAAGCAAAAATAAAAGTATTAAAATCAATTCAAGTATAGTTGAGTTAAGAGAGGGTGTTGAATTTAGCACCTTAAACCTGAGAATAATATTATCAGAAAGCTTCAATTTTCTTAGAGTTTTTTTATTTAGATGAAATCAGATAAAAAATATTCATACATAGTTGCATTAATATCATTCATAATATTGATGGTATTGTATAATGATATATTATTTCATCCTAATTCATATATTTTTAATTCAATGGGTGATGGTATTAAAAACTATTATACAGCAGATTATTATATCAATCACGATAAAACATTATTACAAACAAGGGGATTAAACTATCCGTTTTCAGAGTTAATTGTTTATACCGATAATCAACCTGTAGTCTCAATATTATTAAAGTATTTATCGAACTATTTTCCTTCGATAAAAAGCAATGTGATAGGTATATTTAATTTAATGATGATGCTATCAATAGTACTATCATCTTATTTTTTATTTAAAATAGCAAGAAGGATTGGATTGCCAATTTTATATTCTATTCTTATTTCTATAATAATATCATATCTCTCACCTCAAGTCGAAAGGTATACAGGTCACTACGGATTATCTTATTCTTTCTTTGTACCAATGCTTTGGTATTTATTATTAAAACTAAAAGAGAATAACTATAAGATGAAATATTATATCATTATTGATATAACATTACTGTTATTTGCTTTCATACATCCGTATTATTTATTAATAGGTTCAATATTTGTTTTAGTTTTTGGCTATGTAGATTTTATTTACAGAAAGTCATTTAAAATTAATTCAAGCATAATACATTTTTTACTTTCAATTTTACCTATTGTTATAGTTCAATTAATAATTAGTAGTATAGATCATATATCAGATAGGCCTACCAACCCATGGGGTATATTAAATTATGTAGCAACATTTGAAGGTTTGTTTTTGCCTGTATATTCTCCATTGTTAGACTTCTGGAACATGTTAGTAAAGGTAAGAGAAACCAATATTGAATCTAGGAATTATGTGGGAATTGTAGGTGCAATAACTTTAGTATTGATTACTATTAAAGGTGTAAAGTATTTAAAGAAGAAAAAGATAAAATTTATACTGAAGCCTATATTGCCCGATGCATTAAGAACCTCATTATTAACAGCATTTTTATTGTTATTATTTGCGATGGCAATGCCATTTCGAATTGGCTTTGAGTTTGTACTAGATTTAGTGCCAGCGATTAAGCAATTTAGAGCATTAGGTAGATTTGCTTGGGTGTTTTATTATGTGTTTACCATTTATTCGGCATTCTATTTTTATTTAATTTTTAGAAAATGGAAAATTCAATCGAAGAAGAAATATGCGTATGTACTTCTATCTTTTTTGATGTTGATGTGGATATTTGAAGCATATGTAAATAATAATAGAAACATTCAGATAATAGCTAATAAAAAAATAGATTCATATAAAGATTTTCGAATAATTGATTCATTAAATAAATACGGATTTACTGTAGATAGCTTTCAATCGATTGTACCACTACCAGGTTACTTTATTGGTTCTGAAGTTATTGCTTCTGAATTAAATGATGTGACTTCTTTTGAGTCAATGGCAATATCAGCTTCAACTGGATTGCCAATAAATTCAATAATGTTATCGAGAACATCTTTTAATCAAACATTAATATCTGCTCAATTATTTTCAGATTCATTGGTAAATAAATCGGAGATATTAAAATTGTTAGGCAATCAAAAGTTATTAGTTATAAAAGACAAAGCAGACACTCATCAATATAATATTGAGAGTAAATCAAAATATTTATTTTCAGATGATATATTACACTATTTTGTTTTGAATGCACAAGATTTAAAATCATCTAATTATAAAATATCAGGTGAAGAATTTGTAATTAATAAAGAAGGTAGAATTACTGTAGATAATCATTTTGTAGATTATCAGAAAGCAATAACTATTGATGATAAAAATCAAATCATTTATTCAAATACAAATAATACTGACACAAATATTTATTGTAACTATTTAATAAAAGCAAGCAATCAAGAGCACTTACCTCGCTTGTATTTGAAGGAGTATGATTCTAATATGAATTTGTTGAAGAAAACAGAGTTTAAACCTACTGACTTATCAAATAACACGATTGATTATATACGACTAAAGAAAAGTTTTTCTATTCAAGCAGAGAGCAGAAAAGTTGAAATAGTTGTTGATTCAAAAAATACTGATTTAAAAAGCATAATCATTAGCAATTTTGACGCTAGCTTTTTAATCAAAGAGAACAATAAAATTATATCAGTAGATAATTACATTTTATAATTTATTAAGATGTTGCATAAATTATAAACACTACTGGTATTTTATGTAATTCGGGTTTATGATCTTTCCAATCAGCAACACTTCTAGTTTTTATTAATTGATCTTTAGCATTGATATTGGCAGCGACACACAGTTGTGTACTTGGTTTGCAATTCTTAATAATATCATCAAAGAGGTGATTATTTCTAAATGGAGTTTCGATAAAAATTTGAGTTTGTCGGAATCGAAACGATTGAGCTTCTAAGTCTTTTAGTCTTTTAATGCGATCAGCTTTGTCGATTGGAATATAACCATGAAAACAAAATTGCTGTCCGTTGAAGCCAGAAGCCATTAAGGCTAATAAAATAGACGAAGGTCCGATGAATGGAACAACATTAAAATTTCTACGGTGAGCTTCAGCAACAATTTCAGCGCCGGGGTCGGCTACACCCGGACATCCGGCTTCAGACATTAGTCCGACCTGATCTGTCTCCTTAAAAAATTTAAAATAGTGCGATATAGAAAGTTTATCTCTTTTATCATACACCATAATTTGTAAATCTTTTTGAGGCGTAAGAATGCCATATTTCTTCAAAAAAGCTCTAGCAGTTTTTTCGTTTTCAACAATGAAGTGTTTTAAATCGCGAACAATATTGATAGCATCATTAGGGATGTTAGCTTCTATAGAACTTTCTTCATCAAGAGGAACGGGTATGAGGTAGAGAGATTTTGACATTGAGTTGAATAATGTATTAAGTACAATGTATTAAGTACAATGTATGTCAAAGATAGTTTTCTTTGTACATAATACATAGTACATAATTCTTCGTACTATTTTAATTCATCAATTGCTTTTTTCAATCTATCAAATGATGCAAGAATAGTTTCTTTATCAGCAGCGCCAACCGAAAGTCTATACCAATCAGAATTAGCAGAAGCGCCGAAAGCAGTGAATGGTACCATCGCTAATTGTGCAGCATTTAGTATATAGGAAGTAACATCCATACTAGATTCAATCGCTTTACCATCAGGTGTATGTTTACCTTTTATTGCAACTTTTACAGTTAAATAAATAGCTCCCATAGGTTCAATAGAATCGAGCGGATAGTTTTCTGATTTTAATTTTTGAAAACCTACATGCAAAGCATCTAAACTATTTTTGATTTTATTTTTAAAAGGAACCATGAATTCTTCGATGGCTTCATTTTGCTTTAAGTATTTAGCAGTAGCAATTTGTTCAGCCTTTGGAGACCATGCACCCACGTGACCAAGAATTGCTTTCATTTTATCAATTACTTTTAATGGTCCGAAGGCCCAACCCACACGTACGCCTGTTGCAGCTAGTGATTTTGATATACCATCGATATAAATAGTGTAGTCTCTTAATTCGGGTCTAAGGTTAATAGGATCGAAATGTTTATGCTCACCGAAAGTTAATGTCCAGTAAACTTGATCATATAATATATACAAAGGCTTTTCACCTTCTCCACGAGATTTATTTTCAGCAATAACAAGATCACAAATTTCTTCTAGGTCTTTTTTAGAGAACATGGTTCCTGTTGGGTTCAGCGGACTGCAAAGTGCGAGAAGAGTAGCACCTTTTAAGTTAGGTGCGATATTATTTGCAGTAGGCATAAAATTATTTTCTACACTGGTTTCAACCATGATGGCTTCAGCAGCTGAAAGGTGGCAATAGTGATTATTATTCCATGAAGGTACTGGGAATACAACTTTATCACCCGGATCTAATAGTGTTAAATAGGTAGCATAAATTAATGGTCTAGAACCACCAGCTACAAGAATTTCGTCAGTAGTATAATTCAAATTACCATACTTACTTAAAAACTCAACAATAGATTGGCGCAAAGAAAGTTCACCATTTGCAGGAGGGTAATTGGTAAAACCTTTGTTGTATGCGGCTATGATTTCGTTTTCGAGTTCCTTTGGAATGGGGTAATGGCTAGGGTCAAAATCGCCGATTGTTAGATTGCAAATTTTAGAACCTTTGCGAATCATTTCGTTGACTTCGTTACCAATTTTTATAATCTCTGATCCGATCAGAGTACTTGCCATCTTCGAAACATTCATAGTAATTGAATTAAGTTGCTAAAATAAAAATAAATGAGCAATATTTATTTACCCAACCCAATTATTAGATAAGAATAATTCAATAAAATACCATTGAGTATAAATGCATATTATACTGAGAGCAATTATTAATGCATACTTATATGAATTGATTTTTGAGTCTTGAATATTTGAAATAAAATTAATGAGATTAGCCAGATGCTTACGGCTAATAAACTCAACAATACTTGAATGTGTGTATACGCGCCAAGAGGAATGAGTAAAAGCAAATAGATGTATACTGCAGTTTTGATAAAAGATTTGTCGGTGTTTTTCCAAGAGTTTAAGAAAAGAACAATGAACGGACTGCACCAGATGTATCTATTGAGACTATGCCAATCATTTTGAAACATCCATATAGATAAGGTAATACCTGCTATGTATAAGAAGCTAAATCTATATACTGCGGATGTTGCAATTGGATGCTTTAGTGGTTTTGATTTTTTATTAATGAATGCTTTATAAAATGCAATTATGAGTAAGAAGGCAGAACATAAGCCAATAGCTACTGAGATTTTATCGAGACGTTGAATAATGGGTTTGCCCCATGAGTTCGCAGAAAGACCTTTAATAGAGAAATAATGGTCCCAACAACTTTGTGCTTTAAACATAGCCCACCAGGTATTGGTTTGGGTATATTGAAACCATGAGACCAAGAGCAAAGAAGCGATAGCAATGAGAATAGAAATCAAGTAATGTTTATATTGATAAAACTTTTTTTGATCGAGAACATCCCAAATAATCATTACGATAAAAGCAGGTATTAATATACTAATTACAGGTCGGGCTCTAAAGCAGTTAAAAATACGCCTAGGTATAGAATAAGGTAACGTTCAGTTTTAAGTCCGTATAATATCAAAGCCGCACTCAAGAAGAATACAGATTCAGAGTAGAGCATGAAAAAGAAGAAGCTAGTGGGTAGAGCGGCAATTAGCCAAATGCTGAGGGTACTAAGCTTAAAGGCTTTGTGAAGAAAGTAAATTCCGGTATAGAAAAGCAGTAGATTTAGCAAGCATATATATATAAAGCTAAGATTTACGGCTTTCATTAGATAGGGGAATAGAGGGAAAAACGCTACATTCACATGAGCACAGGGGTTAAAGCTATAACCATTAAATCGGATGTTAAGGTAATGAATCGTATCCCATCGAATAAATTCTGTAGAGTCGAACTTAAGGAAGGCAGCAATAAAAAGGCTGATACTGAGCAAAAAAGGACTCCATATAGACTTTAAGAAAGAGTTCGGTTGAGCGATGTTCATTGCGTTCAAAAATAACAAATTAGCTGAAATTAACATTTCCACATTTTCTCTTAGAAATTTCAAATAATTAGATTATCTTTGCCGTCCCTTATGGAGTCATGGGGGATAAAATATTTAAAATCAATTAATTAATTATTATTCAATGAATACGTTAAGTTACAAAACTGTCTCTGCTAACAGCAAAACTGTTACTAAGGAATGGGTCGTAATCGACGCAAACGCAGAGATTTTGGGGCGCCTAAGCTCTAAGATAGCTTTTATCTTAA
>JACCDH010839926.1_pt1 | contig 10301 bp, 6 predicted proteins | sample 7442481 | NCBI WGS metagenome assembly JACCDH01 (sample SAMN15323433, study PRJNA562643) | freshwater metagenome | isolation source: river surface water | place: USA:Blue River Watershed | collected 2017-08-15
AGCCGCGCCTGGCCGGCCGGCTGCAGGCCGACCGGCTGGGCCTGCGCGCCATCGTCGACGGCATCGCGCTGCAGGACGGACGCCTGCGCGCGCGCCTGGAGGACCGCCGCCTGCACATCGACGAACTGTCCCTGCGGGGCCCCGGCGGGCAGGGGCTGCTGTCCGCGCGGGGCGAGGCCGTCTGGCCCGCGGGCGGCGACTGGGGGCTGGACCTGCGCGCGCGCCTCGAGCGCCTGCCCGCCAGCCTGCGGCCGGACCGGGAGGTCACCCTCTCCGGCGACCTCCATGCCGCCCTCGACCCACGCCGGACCCGGCTGGACGCCGACCTGCGGGTGGACCGCGCCCGCCTCGTGCTGCCGGCACGCGCCGCGCCGCAACGCGGCGACGACGTGGTGGTGCGCGGCCAGCCGCGCATGGGAGCCGGCAGCGCCGCAACGCCACGGGCCTGGCAGGCGCAGGCGCGCATCGACCTCGGCGAGGACTTCCGACTCGCCGGCCGTGGCGCTGACCTGCGCCTGCGCGGGGCGCTCGACGTGGCGGCCGGCTCGTCCGACCGGCTGCAGGTCACCGGCATCGTCCGCGTGGCCGGCGGCCACTACGAGGCCTGGGGCCAGCGCCTGGCGATCGGGCACGGTGTGCTGCGCTTCACCGGCGCGCCCGACGACCCGGCGCTGGATATCCTGGCGCTGCGGGCCGACCCGGCGCAGCGTGAAGGCGTCGGGACGGCCGGTGGCGTGGGAGCGGGCGTGCGGGTGGGCGTGCAGGTCACCGGCACCGGCCGCGCGCCGCGCCTGCGCCTGTGGTCCGAGCCCGAGATGCCGGAGGCGCAGAAGCTGTCCTGGCTGCTGCTGGGGCGACCCGCCGCCGACAGCGGCGCCGAGACCGCGCTGCTGGAAGACGCCGCCCTCTCGCTGCTGGCGCGGCGCGCCGGCGCCTCGCGCGGCGGGCTGGCCCGCCGCCTGGGGCTGGACGAACTCGCCCTGCGCCGCGACGGCGCCGAGGGCGCCGCCCTCACGCTGGGCAAGCGCCTGGCGGGCAACCTCTATGCGGTGTACGAGCGCACCCTGTCCGGCGCGCTGGGCACGCTGTGGGTGTTCTACGACCTCACCCGCCACCTCACGCTGCGCGCGCAGGCCGGCGAACGCAGCGGGGTCGACCTGGTCTACACCCTGAGCTTCGACTAGCCCGGGCCCGGGCCCGGTCCCGCGCCCCGGTCCGCGGCTGGTGTGACAATCACCGGCACCGTGGACCCGTCTTCCGCCGCCCGCTCCGCCAATGCCCGCCCCGCCGACGACGCGGCGGGCCTGCTCCACGCCCTGGCTGGCTTCGCCGCGCCCGGGCACTTCGACGAACTGCGGGGCGCGCAGGACCAGCCAACCCCGGCGTGGTCCCGCTTCTTCGCGCACCTGGGGCGCGCCGGCTTCGCCGACCTGGACCGCCGCGCCGCCGACCTCGCCCGCCAGGTGCGGGACAACGGCGTCACCTACAACGTCTACGCCGACGCCTCGGGCCCGCAGCGGCCCTGGTCGGTGGACCTGTTCCCCCTGATCGTCAACCCCGACAGCTGGCGCCGCATCGAGGCCGGCGTGCTGCAGCGGGCGCGCCTGCTCGATCGCATCATGGCCGACGTGTACGGGCCGCAGCACCTGCTGGCGGGCAACCTGCTGCCACCGGCGCTGGTGCAGGGCCACCCCGGCTACCTGCGCGGGCTGCACGGCGTGCGGCCGCCCGGCGGGCGCCACCTGCACATCGCCGCCTTCGACCTCGCGCGCGACGCGCAGGGCCAGTGGTGGGTGGTGTCTCAGCGCACCCAGGCGCCCTCGGGCCTGGGCTACCTCCTCGAGAACCGCACCCTCATCTCGCGCGAATTCCCCGAGGCCTTCGCCGACCTGGGCGTGCAGCGCCTGGCCGCCAGCTACCGCGCGCTGGTCGACAGCCTGCGCGCACAGTGCCCGGTCGATGCCGCGCGGGGCGAGACACCGCGCATCGTGCTGCTGACCCCCGGCCCCTACAACGAGACCTATTTCGAGCACGCCTTCCTCGCCCGCCACCTGGGCCTGCCGCTGGTCGAGGGCGGCGACCTCACCGTGCGGGGCGAGCGCCTGTACCTCAAGACCCTGCACGGCCTGGAGCCGGTGCACGGCATCCTCAAGCGGCTGGACGACGAGTTCCTCGACCCGCTGGAGCTGCGCGCCGATTCGCAGCTGGGCGTGCCGGGCCTGCTGCAGGCGGTGCGCGCCGGCCATGTGCTGGTGGCCAACGCGCCGGGCTCGGCCTTCCTCGAATCGCCCGCGCTCCTGGGCTTCCTGCCGGCCCTGTCCGAGCACCTGCTGGGCGAGCCGCTGGCCCTGCCCTCGCTGGCCACCTGGTGGTGCGGCGAGCGGGCCGCGCTGGAGGCGGTGCTGCCTCAGCTGGCCCGCAGCGTCATCAAGCCCACCTACGTCGCGCCGGGCTCCGGCGCGGTGCTGGGGCATGCCCTGTCGCCCGGGGAACTCGACGAATGGACCGGCCGCCTGCAGCGCGAGCCCGACGACTTCACCGTGCAGGACTACCTGCCCCTGTCGCAGATGCCCACCTGGGACGGCCGCCGCATCACGCCGCGCTCGCTGCTGCTGCGGGTGTTCGCCATGCCCGGGCCGGACGGTGGCTGGCGGGTGCTGCCCGGCGGCCTCACCCGCGTCGCCGGCGCCACGCAGGAGATCGCCTCCATGCAGCGGGGCGGCAGCAGCGCCGACACCTGGGTGCTGGCCGACGGCCCGGTGGACGAGGGCCCCGCCGCCCGCGCGCCGGCCGTCACCGCGGTGGTGCCGCGCCAGCGGGTGGTGACCAGCCGCGCCGCCGAGAACCTGTTCTGGCTGGGCCGCTACACCGAGCGCACCGAGAACGCCGCGCGCCTGGCGCGGGCGGTGCTGGAGATCCTCCACGGCGAGGAGCAGGGTTCGCCGCCGGTGCTGGCCTGGGTCGACGCGATGGCCACGCGCCACACGCTGGTGATGCCCGGCGTGCCGCCGGCGGCGCAGGCGCGACGCGTGTTCGAGCGCAGCCTGGTGGCCACCCTGGGCGACACACGCCAGGGCGCCAGCGTGGGCTTCCACCTGGCGGCGCTGCGCCAGTCCGCCGCCGCGGTGCGCGAGCGGCTGTCGCTGGAGCAGTGGGGCCTGGTCGAGCGCACCGAGGCCGACTTCCGCGAGGGCTGCGCGCGGCTGGTGGCCGCGGGCAACGACCTGTCCACCTCCCAGGCCCTGCGCCTGCTGGAGCAGCTGTCGGGGCGCATGGCCGCCGTCACCGGCGCGCAGACCGACCGCATGAGCCGCGACGACGGCTGGCGTCTGCTGTCCATCGGCCGGCACCTGGAGCGCCTGGGCTTCCTGGCCTCTGCGCTGTCGCAGGGGTTCGCCACCGGTGCGGTCGAATCGGACAGCGGTTTCGCCGCGCTGCTGGACCTGTGCGACAGCGCCATCACCTTCCAGGCCCTGCATCACAAGGGGCACGACATCCCGGCGCTGCTGGACCTGGTGGTGCTGGACCGGGACAACCCCCGCTCGCTAGGCTGGGTCGCGCAGACGCTGCGCGGGCGGCTGGCGCGCATGGGAACGGGCACGGGCGCCGGTCCGGCGGCCGAAGCGCCGGCACCGGCGCCCTTGGCCGCCGACCTGGTCGCGCGCGTGCCCGACCCGCAGGCCTGGGACCTCGCCACCCTGGCTGGCGCCGACGCGCGGGGACGGCGGCCAGCGCTGCTCGCGCTGCTGGACGGCTGCACCGAGGCCGCCTGGCGCCTGTCCGACGACCTGGGCGCGCGCTTCTTCACTCACTCCGAAACCGCGCGCCACAGCGTAGGGGCCTGAGATGCTGCTGCACGTCGTCCACGAAACCCGCTACGACTACGCCAGCCCGGTGAAGACGGCGCAGCACCAGGCGCACCTGCGTCCGCGCACGCGGGCGCACCAGACGCTGGTGCGGCATGCGCTGCGCATCGAGCCGCAGCCGGCGCAGGTGATCGAGCGCACGGACACCTGGGGCAACGTGGCCAGCTTCTTCCACCTGACCGTGGCCCACCCCCGCCTGCGCGTGGTGGCCGACAGCCTGGTGCGCACCGCACCGCCGCCGGCGCCCGCCGGCGACATGGCCTGGGACGACGCGCGCGAGCACATGCGCTACCACCGCGACGCGCAATGGAACCCCGCCGGCGAGTTCGCCTTCGCCTCGCCCTACGTGCCGCGGCATGCGGACTTCGTCGCCTATGCCGGCCCCAGCTTCACGCCGGGACGGCCGCTGCCGGAGGCCGCCCGCGAGCTGGCCGCGCGCATCCATGCCGACTTCGCCTACCAGCCACGGGCCACCGACGTGGGCACGCCGGCCCTGCAGGCGCTGGCGCTGCGCCAGGGCGTGTGCCAGGACTTCGCGCATGTGATGCTCGGCTGCCTGCGCAGCCTGGGCCTGCCGGCCCGGTACGTCAGCGGCTACCTGCTCACCGAGCCGCCGCCCGGCCAGCCCCGACTGGTGGGGGCGGACGCCTCGCATGCCTGGGTCTCGGTCTACCTGCCACCGCAGCGGGCGGGGGAAGCCGGCACCTGGTTCGACCTGGACCCCACCAACGACCGCCCCGCGGGCGAGGACTATGTCACCCTGGCCATCGGCCGCGACTATGCCGACGTGGCGCCGCTGCGCGGCGTCCTGCATGGCGGCGCGCAGCACCGGCTGCAGGTGGCGGTCACCGTCGCGCCGGCGGACGCGGCCCTCCTAGAATCGACCGCAGAAACCCCACCGGAGTCCTCATGACCATTGCCGACAAGCTCAAGGAACTGAACATCACCCTGCCCGCAGTGGCCGTGCCCGCCGCCGCCTACGTGCCCTTCGTGCGGACCGGCAACCTCGTCTTCATCAGCGGCCACATCGCCAAGAAGGACGGCAAGGCCTGGGTCGGCCAGCTGGGCAACGGCATGGACACCGCCACCGGCAAGGACGCCGCCCGCGCGGTCGCGATCGACCTCATGGGCACCCTGGCCGCCGCCGCCGGCAGCCTGGACAACGTCAAGCGCATCGTGAAGGTGCTGAGCCTGGTCAATTCGGCGCCGGACTACACCGAGCACCACCTCGTCACCAACGGCTGCAGCGAACTGCTGGTGCAGGTCTTCGGCGACAAGGGCGCGCACGCACGCAGCGCCTTCGGGGTGGCGCAGCTGCCCATGGGCGCCTGCGTCGAGATCGAGCTGATCGCCGAACTCGCGGGCTGAGCCGACCGGGCGGGCCTGGCTGACCGAGCCTCCAGGGCGGCACTGGCGCACCGCCCGCCCCCCGCACTGCGGGCCCGTCGGGCCCTTTGACGCCCCAAGGATGAGCATGTACCCTGTGTACATCGAAATCATTCATCAGGGGGTGCCGCATGGATCCTGTCTCCGCCCACCTCGGCGCGCCGGATCAGTCGATCGTGCGGCCGGTGCACCGGCCGGCTGCGGAACGTCCCGCGCCGTCCGTCCCCGCTCGGTCCCGGGCGCGCATCCTCCGGCCCGGCACCCTGAGCCCGGAACTGCGGACGCTGAACGAGGACGCGAACCGCGCCCTGGACATGCTCCTGGCCGCGCATGACGCGGCCCACGCGGTCCCCGAGAAAGCCATCACCGACCTGCTGGAGGCCGGGTTCGACACGGCGCGCCGGCTGGCCGAGCACCCCCACGTGCCCATGCGACGGCGTGAATCGGTGGTCCTGCAGACCCCGCCCCTGCCGCCGCGCGCCCTGCAGACCCTGCGCACGCTGTCCGCCCGCCTCGACCGCCTGCGCGGCCGCATCCAGGCCGGATGGGATCGCCTGGACCGCGACGAACTCGCAGCCGCCGGCCATGGGGTCGGACCCACCGCGGCGCAGCGCGAGCCGCTGCGCCAACTCGCCCAGGAGGCCGATGCGATCGGATCCGCACTCGCCGCCCTGCACGCTGGCGTGCACCCGGCGCCGGCATCGCTGGCCGACACCGCCCGACGCCTGCAGGCCCTCAAGAGCCACCCCACGATGCGCGCACTGCACGGACCGGGCCTGCTGCACCGCTCCGCCCTGGGCCGGGACGACATCCCGGAGAACGTGCAGGACACGCTGAACGGGTTCATCGGCCATGCCTGTGGCCGCCAGGGGGCGCGGGCCCGGAGTCCGGCACACGCGCTGATCCAGCCGACCGAGCAGACCCTGGCGGAAAGCACGGCCTTCACGGAGAAGTTCAGCCACTACCACGCCATGCTGCTGGACCTGGTGCCGCCCCGGGTCCGCGCGGACGAGGCGTTCTGGGGCGACCTGCAGCGCCAGGCCCTCGCTTCGCTCATGCGGCTGCGCGGCGGCAAGCTGTCGCTCACCGAACTGCAGACGCTCATGGCGGGAGGGCGGCTGAATGAGGCGGCCCTGGCCCTGGTCAAGCCCTACCGCGCGCTGATGCTGGGCGCCCTCACCGAGGGCATCGTGCAGGCAGCGCGGCAGCACGGCACACGCATCGACCTGCAGGCCTTCCAGCAGGACCTGCTGCGCCGCGCAGGGCAACTCGACACCGATTTCGGCGAGCACTCCGCGCGCGCCACGGCCGCGGCGAGCGCACGCGCGGCGCAGGCGGCCGGCGGGGTCGGCGCATCGGGAGGCGGGCAGGCGCTGATCGACCCGCACCAGCAAATCACCCGCAGCCGCCAGCAGCTGGAGAAGACCGGCCACGCGCCCGGGTCGGAAGCGGTCTTCAACCTCCTGTGCCGTTTCTCCGAAGGAATTCTTTACGTGGAGTCCCGGCGGACCGCCGGGCCGGTGGGCGCCTCGGCGAGCGCCGGGGCTTCGCCCCTCACTCCACCCGCTGCACCGCCGTCGGCTTGAAGCCCAGGTCCGCCGCCTTGCCCTTGCGGCCGCGGCCGGCCTTGGCGTTGTTCAGCGAGCGGATCTCCAGCACCTCGTCGCGGTCCTTGCCGCCGCGGCCCACGCCGACGATGCGCACGCTGCGGGTGTAGGCCGCCGCGCCCGCGAGCTGGTCTTTCGCCTCCAGGTCGATCAGCATCAGGCCGCGGCCGCCGTTGGCCTGCACCTTCAGCTCACCGATCTCGAAGGTGAGGATGCGGCCGCCCGTCGATGCGCAGGCCACGTGCGTGGCCGGCGTGTTCAGCGGCCCCGGCGTGGCGCCCGCAGGCGCCGGCACGTTGGCCGGCGACGGCCGGCACACCACCTCGCCCTCGCCCACGTTGACGAAGGCCTTGCCGCCGCGCTGGCGGGCGGTCATGTTCTCCACCGTCGCCAGGAAGCCGTAGCCGCCGCTGGTGGACAGAAGCAGCCATGCACCCGCTGCGCCAGCGAAGTAGTGCAGCAGCTGGGTGCCGGCCTCGAGTTCGATGAAGGTGGTCACCGGCTGGCCGTCGCCGCGCGCACCGGGCAGCGTGGACACCGGCACCGAGTAGACCCGGCCGTTGCTGCCAAAGGCCAGCAGCGTGTCCACCGTGCGGCACTCGAAGGTGCCGTACAGCCCGTCGCCGGCCTTGAAGGCAAAGCCCGCCGGGTCGTGGCCATGGCCCTGGCGCGCGCGCACCCAGCCCTTCTCGGACACCACCACCGTCACCGGCTCGTCGATCACCTTGATCTCGGCCACGGCCTTCTTCTCGGCCTGGATCAGCGTGCGGCGCGCATCGCCGAACTGCTTGGCATCGGTCTCGATCTCCTTGACCATCAGCCGGCGCAGCGCGGCCGGGCTGCCGAGGATCTCCTCCAGCTTGCCCTGCTCCTCGCGCAGGTCCTTCAGCTCCTGCTCGATCTTGATCGCCTCCAGCCGGGCCAGCTGGCGCAGCCGGATCTCGAGGATGTCCTCCGCCTGCCGCTCGCTGAGCGAGAAGCGGGCGATCAGCGCGGCCTTCGGCTCGTCGCTGTTGCGGATGATCGCGATCACCTCGTCGATGTTCAGCAGGACGGTCTGCCGGCCCTCGAGGATGTGGATGCGGTCCAGCACCTTGTCCAGCCGGTGGCGCGAGCGCCGCTCGATGGTGCGCTGGCGGAAGGCGACCCACTCCTCCAGCATCTGCCGCAGCGACTTCTGCACCGGCTTGCCGTCCAGCCCCACCGAGGTGAGGTTGATGGGGGCGGAGGTCTCCAGGCTGGTGTGGGCCAGCAGCGTCTGGATCAGCTCGGACTGCTCGATCTTGCTGGTCTTGGGCTCGAAGACGATGCGCACCGGCGCGTCCTTGCTGGACTCGTCGCGCACCGCATCGAGCACCGACAGCACCGTCTGCTTCAGCTGCAGCTGGTCCTGGCTCAGGGCCTTCTTGCCGGCCTTGACCTTGGGGTTGGTGAGCTCCTCGATCTCCTCCAGCACCTTCTGCGCGCTCACCCCCGGGGGCAGCTCGTGCACCACCAGCTGCCACTGGCCGCGGGCCAGGTCCTCGAGGGTCCAGCGCGCGCGCACCTTGAGCGAGCCGCGGCCGGTGCGGTAGGCGTCGGCGATGTCGGAAGCCGGGCTGATGATCTGCCCGCCGCCCGGGTAGTCGGGGCCGGGCAGCAGCGCCCACAGCGCCTCGTCGGTGAGTGTGGGGTCCTTCACCAGCGCCACGCAGGCCAGGGCCACTTCGGCCAGGTTGTGGCTGGGAATCTCGGTGGCCAGGCCGACCGCGATGCCGCTGGCGCCATTGAGGAGCGCGAAGGGCAGGCGCGCGGGCAGCTGCAGCGGCTCCTCGGTGCTGCCGTCGTAGTTGGGGGCGAAGTCGACGGTGCCTTCGTCGATCTCCTCCAGCAGCAGGTTGGTGATGCGGGCCAGCCGCGCCTCGGTGTAGCGCATGGCCGCCGCGCCGTCGCCGTCGCGGCTGCCGAAGTTGCCCTGGCCGTCGATCAGCGGATAGCGCTGGGAGAAATCCTGCGCCATGCGCACCAGCGCGTCATACGCCGCCTGGTCGCCGTGCGGATGGAAGCGACCCAGCACGTCGCCCACCACCCGGGCGCTCTTGACCGGCTTGGCGCCGCCGCTGCCGGAGAAGCCCAGGCCCATGCGGGACATGGAATAGAGGATGCGCCGCTGCACCGGCTTCTGGCCGTCGGCCACGTCGGGCAGCGCGCGGCCCTTGACCACCGACAGCGCGTACTCGAGGTAGGCGCGCTGGGCGTAGGTGGCCAGGTCCAGCTGGGAATCGTCGCCGCCGTCGGCGGAAAGGGAAATCAGGTCCTGCTCCATGGGGTCTCAGTTCGTGTTCTGGGGGGCGGGAGAAAGCGGGGGCACCGCCGACAGCAGCGGCGGGGGCATGTGGGACCGGCCCGGCACGGCGCCGGGCAGGGGCGCGGGGCGCGGCGACGGGGCCGCGGCGCGCGTGGCATCGGCACGCGCGGCGGGCGGCTTGAGCAGCGTGTACAGCTGCATCACCGTGCGCACGTAGTTCTGCGTCTCGCGGAAGTCGGGAATGCGCTGGCCGGCGCGCTGCACCGCGCCCTCGCCGGCGTTGTAGGCGGCCAGGGCCAGGTCGAGCCGGCCGGGGAACAGGTCCATCAGGTGGCGCAGGTAGCGCGAGCCGGCGCGCACGTTGGTGCGCGGGTCGACCAGCTTGCGCTCGACCGGCGCGCGCGCGTCACCGGCCACGCCGAAGCGCTCGGCGGTGGCGGGCAGCACCTGCATCAGGCCCACGGCGCCCTTGGGCGACACCGCCTGCGGGTCGAAGCCCGACTCGGCGGCCACCAGGGCCTTGAGGAGTTCGTAGTCGATGCGGTGGGTGGACGAGGCCTCGCGCAGCAGCGGGCTGGCTTCGCGGTAGCCGGGCGAAGCCTCGATGAAGGCGGCCAGGCGCGAGGTGCGGCCGTCGGGCTGGGGCACCGGGGCAGGCACGGGCGCGACGGGCGTCGTGGGCTCGGCCGCCGGGCCGCCGCGGAAGAACAGCTCATAGCGATCGTCCAGCTTCTCGGCCGCGAAATGCGCCACCCCGCGCGCGTCCACATAGGCCCAGAGGTCGGCACGCGCCGGCGCCGCCAGCAGGCAGGCCAGCGCCGCGGCCACGGCCAAGGCGGGAACGCGTAGGGCCGGCATCGCCCGGGCCTCAGATGTCCACGTCCACCGCGTCGCCGTGCAGCTCCATCAGCTCGCGGCGCGCGGCGGCTTCGCCCTTGCCCATGAGCTTGTTGATCAGCTGCTCGGTGCCGGAGAAATCGAACTGCCCCAGCTGCACCGGCAGCAGGCGGCGGGTGTCGGGGTTGAGGGTGGTCTCCCACAGCTGCTCGGCGCTCATCTCGCCCAGGCCCTTGAAGCGGCTGATGGTCCAGGCGCCCTCGCGCACGCCTTCCTTGCGCAGCTTGTCCAGGATGGCGGTGAGCTCGCCCTCGTCCA
>JACCDH010068945.1_pt1 | contig 10299 bp, 8 predicted proteins | sample 7442481 | NCBI WGS metagenome assembly JACCDH01 (sample SAMN15323433, study PRJNA562643) | freshwater metagenome | isolation source: river surface water | place: USA:Blue River Watershed | collected 2017-08-15
GGAAGCCGATGAGATGGTCGCCTCCGCCAGGCAGGAGGTCAAGAAACAGCTCGAGGAGCTCGAGCGACTGAAAACCCAAGCGGCGCAGGTCCGGGAAACGCGCCCCGCCGAGCCTGCCGTCAGCGCAGTCAGCGCGGTCAGCCCCGTGAGCGCCGTGCAGGATGTGCCCGCCCCCATGAGAACCCTGGCCACCCGGCGTGCGCTGGTGATCGGCAACGACACCTACAAGAACGTCGCCAAGTTGGTCAACGCCCGGGAGGACGCGCGCACCATCGCGACCAACCTCACTGCGGTGGGATACCAGGTCACGCTCAAGCTCGATCTGAACGAGAAGGAAATGAAGGCCGCGCTTCGCAGCTTTGCCAGCCAGGTACAGGGCGGCGACGAGGTCTTGTTCTTCTTCGCAGGCCATGGCGTGCAGCTCGGGTCAACCAACTACCTGCTGCCGGTCGATATCGTGGGAGACAACGAAGCACAGGTGCGCGACGAAGCCATCCAGCTTCAACGCGTCCTGGATGACATGTCCGAGAAGAAGGCCAAGTTCACGCTCGCGATGATCGATGCCTGCCGCGACAACCCGTTCAAGTCATCGGGCCGGGCGCTGGGTGGCCGGGGACTGGCGCCCACCACGGCGGCAACCGGACAAATGGTCATCTTCTCCGCGGGCACCGGACAGCAGGCACTGGACAAACTGGGACCCGCCGACAAGAGCAGGAACGGGCTTTTCACCCGGGTATTCGTCCAGGAGATGCAAAAGCCCAATCAGAGCGTGGACCGGGTGGTGAAAAATGTACGCAACCAGGTCGCTGAACTGGCGAAATCCATCGGCCACGAGCAGGTCCCCGCGATTTACGACCAGGTGCTGGGCGATTTCTATTTCAGGGTGGACTCCGCAAGCAGCGCCAGATGAGGCGCGTTCGGGCGCCCGGAGCGTCAGTGCTCGTGACCCCAGAGCACGAGCGCGTCGCGCCCCTGCACCACCAGGTCGACCTCCTGCCCCACGGGCAGGCAGACCTTGGTCGCCACATGCCCGAACGGCAGCCCGGTCAAGACCGGCGCCTTGACCTGTAGGCGCAGCCAGTCCACCACGGTCTGCAGCTTGAAGCCCTTGTCGTGGGGCACGGTGCGGTAGTTCGTGAAGCCTCCCAGCAGGATGGCCTTCTGGCGGGCCAGCACCCCGGCATGCAGCAGCTGCGTGGGCATGCGCTCGATGCGGTAGGGGTGCTCGTTCACGTCCTCGAGGAACAGGACGCCCCCCTGCACCCCGGGCAGCCAGGGCGTGCCGACCAGGGACACCAGCACGCTCAGGTTGCCGCCCCACAGCGTGCCGGACAGACGCAGTGTCCTTTCCCGGGATTCCGACGCAGGCAGGCGCCAGCCCGTCCCCTCACCCGCGCCGCTAGCCAGGTCGTCGAAGCAGGCCAGCATGATCTCGTCAGGCTCGCCCTCCACGCCGAAATCCTCCCCCAGCGCGGGGCCGGCCCAGCTCACCGCCCTGCCCTGCGCCAGGAGCGCGTTCTGGAAGGCGGTGAAGTCGCTCAGGCCCACGAAGCGCATGCCCCGGTCCACCGCCTTGGCAAGGGCCTTGTACCGGATCTGCGGCAGGAGGCGGGTCAGGCCGTAGCCGCCCCGGGTGATCAGGGCGATGTCCGCGCCGCTGGCCGCCGCGCGATGGATCGCGGCGAGGCGGGTGGCGTCGTCGCCGGCAAAGCGCATGTGGCTGGCGGTGGCGTCGGCGTCCACCTCGACCTCATGCCCCAGGGCCTTGAGGCGGGCGATGCCCCGTCGCATGGCGGCGCGATCGCGCACGGCGCTGGAGGGCGAGTAGACGTAGATGTGGCTCACGGATGTCCTTCAGTGAAATGGGCGATAGCGCGCCGGGCGATGGCCTGCCCGTGCTCCTGTACGAAGTGGCCGGCTTCCTCGATGCGCCAGATCGGCAGGCAGCCGCGGATCTGCGCGTGCAGCGCCTGCATCACCGGCAGCCCCAGAACGGGATCCTGCACGCCCACCGCCATCAGGCTGCGGCCACTCCAGCGTTCGCGCCAGAAAGCTGCGGCCTCACCCGAGATCGCAGCGCCCTCGTCGTGCGGCCGCTCGGGCACCCGTGCGGGGAAAGCCCGCAGCGCGGCGCGGTGCCCACGGTCCGGAAAGGGCGCGTTGTAGGCCTCGCACTCCTGCGGCAACAGGTGCGGGTTGCCGCGCGCCAGCAGGCGGGCCACGTCGAACTCGGGATTACGGGCGCACATCTCGCGCCAGGCCAGGAAGCCCGCGGACAGCGGCGTCTCGCCCGTAGCCAGCATCGTGTTCATCACCAGCAGGCCGTCATAACGCGCGGGCGCCGCCATGGGCAGGGTCAGGCCCAGCAGCCCTCCCCAGTCCTGCACGACCAGCACCACGCGCCGCAGGTCCATCTGCTCGACGAACTCCAGCAGCACCTGCCGGTGCCACTCGAAGCGGTGCGCAGACTCCTTTTTCGGCTTGTCGCTGCGGCCGAACCCGATCAGGTCGGGCGCCACCACGCGGTGCCCCGCCTGCAGGAACTCCGGGATCATCTTGCGATACAGGAAGCTCCAGGCCGGATTGCCATGCAGGCACAGCCAGGTGACCGGCGCATCGGCCGGGCCTTCATCCAGGTAATGCATACGCCAGCCCGCCAGCGCGGGCAGGTCGCTCAGGTAGTTTGGCGCCCACGGGTACCCGGGCAGGTTCTCGAACCGGGCATCGGGCGTGCGCACCGCGTCGTCACGCAGGGGGTGGGCCGTGGCGCGCTGGTCCTGGCGCCGCGCCCGGAAGAATGCCGAAAGCAGCGCCCCGCATTCTTGCGCCAGCACCCCGCCCTGCACTTGAGTCTGGTGGTTCAACTGGCGCTGGGCGAACAGGTTGACCACCGAGCCCGCGGCGCCGGTCTTGGGATCGGCTGCGCCATAGACCACGCGGGCCAGGCGCGCGTGCATCATCGCGCCGCCGCACATCGCGCAGGGCTCCAGGGTCACGTACAGTTCGCAGCCGTCCAGGCGGTAGTTGCCCAGGGCCTGCGCCGCCTCGCGCAGCGCCATCACCTCGGCGTGGGCGGTCGGGTCGTGGCGGCCCAGCGGGGCGTTACGCCCGCGGCCGATCACCCGGTCGCCCTGCACCACCACCGCGCCCACCGGCACCTCGCCCGCGGCGCGCGCCTTGGCGGCCTCGGCCAGGGCCAGGTGCATGAAGCCTTCGTCTCGGGCAGCGGTGTCCATGGTGCGTGCGATTCAGCCAGCGCGCGGCGCGACCCGGTCCATCCAGGCCACCAGCGCCCGCTCCTGCTCGGTCCCGGCCAGGCAGGCCGCGCGCAGGGCCTCACGGGCCTCGGGGCGGTGCTGGTTTACCTTCACCTTCAGCTGCCAGTCGGCGGCGGTCAGCTCCAGTCCGACGATGCCGGCCAGCATGGCAGTGGTGTAGGACTCGGCCAGCCCGCGCCACTGGTCGGCATAGGCCGGCTCATGGTCGGCGATCAGGCATTTGAGCAGGCGGTCCTTGTCGTCTTCGGCGTGCACCAGGGCCACATCCACCCGGGCATCGAGCGCGACGTAGTTCCAGGTGGGCACGCGTTGCAGGTCGGGGTAGACCTTGGGCGACATGTAGGCCTGCGGCCCCAGGAAATTGACTACCGCGCGGGGACGCGCCTGCAGGTGCTTGCACTGCGGATTGGCACGCGCCAGGTGCCCCAGCAGGTGCAGCGCACCGCCCTCCCCCACGCGCTCCAGGCGCAGGGGCAGGTGCGTCACGAAGGGCAGGCCGGTATCGTCCGTGGTGACCAGGCTGGCCAGCGGCTGCTCCAGGACCAGCGCCTGCGCCAGCGCCGGGTCGGTCACACGGAAATGCGACGGGATGTACATGGGCGGATTGTGCCGCGTGCCGCGTGCCGCGAGCGTCCCACCGGCCGCCGGCGCCATCGGCGCCACCGGCGCGGACGCTATAGTGACCGGGCCCTCATTCGAGCCGACAGATGCCTCTCGCGCGCACGCTTGTTCTCCCCCTCCTCTTGGCCGGCCTGCTGCCGCTGGCCGCGCCCGCGCAGGCGTTCTGGGGCCGGACCTACGACGAGCCGCCGCCCATCGTGCGCACCGCTCCTCCCAGCCAGCAAGAGGTTCAGCAGCTCCAGTTTGGCCAGCGCGCCATGAACGAGCAGCCGCCACGCTTCGGACTCGCGCGGCACGTGCCGCTGATCCCGGACTGGTCCGCCCGCCAATCGGGCAAGCTGCTCGCCAGCTGGAATCCCGTGTCCGCCCCGGGCCGGCATCCCACGCTCGTCATCCAGCATGGCGGTGTCGGCGGGCCGGGCTTCACCGACTACGGCCATGCGCGATGGTTCCTTGCGCAGGGCTATAACGTCCTGGTCCTGGACAGCTTCTGGAGCCGCGGCTTCATCGCCAACTGGCGCCGCATCGAGGCGCCGGTGAGCGAGCACCTTCGCAGTTTTTCGGCGCTGGGGGCCAACACCCGCGCCCGCGACGCCTTTGCCGCCGCCCGCTGGCTGCGCGAACAACCGGAGGTGGACGCCGAGCGCATCTTCCTCATGGGAGGCAGCCAGGGGGGCTGGAGCGTGCTGCGCGCCTTCACGGACGAGGCCTCGATCACGCAGCAGCACCGGGGGCTGTTTCGCGCCGGCGTCTCGATCTATCCGTCCTGCTGGAGCTGGCAGTCCACCCCGGCCCGTGATGCCCAGGGCACCACCGAGGCGATGCGCCCGCGCCTGGGCCCCTTTTACGCACCCATGCTGATGGTCACCGTGGAACTCGAGCCGCCAGGCAGTGCCACGGACATCGGCAGCTGCGACCCCAACCTTGTCCGATGGGTACACCGGCACCTGCGCCTGCCCGGTGCGACCCACGCCTTCGACGACGAAAGTCCGCCCGAGCAGCCCGCGAGCCGCTGCTGGTACAGCGCCAACCCGCACTGGTGCAGTTCCTCTGGCGGGCGCGACCCCGCGACCGGCAACTGCCGCGGGGCGCCCAAGCCGGATTTCTGCTCCGACCCTTCCCTCACCCAACGGGTCAGGCAGGAGATCCTGGACTTCCTCACTGAGGTGGCCATCACGCCGCCCGCCCCGGCGCGCTGAAGCAAGCGGCAGTGAAACAATCTCGCCCGACACCCCTCACCCCCTCCACACCGAACCCGACATGGCCAAAGACTTTTCCACGATGGAAGACAGCAACCGCTCGGCGAACCCGAGCATTCACGACGTATCCGACCCCGCGCGGCGCACCGTCCTGCGCAGCGCGAGCCTGGCTGGCCTGCTGGCCTTGCTGTATCCCCTGGCGGGTTGCGCCACGCGTGCGGCACCAGGCAGCGTTGCGCCGGCGGCGGGCATCGGCTTCGCCTCCATCCCCCCGGGCCTGGGCGACGCCCTGGTCGTGCCACCGGGCTATGTGGCGCAGGTTCTTGCACCATGGGGTGACCCCATCGGCCTGCCCGGCAACCTGCCCGCCTTCCGCTTCGACGGCAGCAACAGCGCAAGCGAGCAGGCGGCGCAACTGGGCATGCATCACGACGGTGTCGAATTCTTCCCGCTCGAGGGCAGTTCCACCCGCGGCCTGATCGCCCTGAACCACGAGTACACCGATGACGGCCTGCTGCACCCCGACGGCTTCGCGCGCATGACCGCCGAGAAGGTGAAGAAGTCGCAGAACGCGCACGGCCTGTCGGTCTACGAGGTGCGGCTGCAGGACGGCCGCTGGGATGTGGTGCGTCCCTCCCGCTACGCGCGCCGTGTCACCCTGGACACGCCCTTCGAGATCAGCGGTCCGGCCGCCGGCCACCCGATGATGCGCACGCGTGACGACCCCACAGGCCGCATCGCGCTGGGCACCCTGAACAACTGCGCCAGCAGCCAGACGCCCTGGGGCACCTACCTTTCGGGCGAAGAGAACTGGATGAACTATTTCGGGGGTGCGAAGTCCGTGACCGACCACGACCGCCGCTGGGGCATGCGCGAACGCAGCTCCTACCAGTGGGACCGATTTGACCCGCGCTTCGACGCCAGCGCCACCCCCAACGAACCGAACCGCTTCGGCTGGGTGGTCGAACTCGATCCCACGGACCCCACCAGCACCCCCATCACGCGCACGGCCCTGGGCCGGGCCGCGCACGAAGGCGCCTGGGTCGCCCTCACACGCGACCAGCGGGCTGTGGTCTATTCGGGTGAAGACGCCCGCTTCGAATACATCTACAAGTTCGTGAGCCGCGACCGCATGCGGCCCGGAGGCGCCAAGGCGAACCGGCACCTGCTGGATCACGGCACGCTGTACGTGGCGCGCTTCGACGCCGACGGCCGGGGCCGCTGGCTGCCGCTGGTGCATGGCCAGGGGCCGCTCACGCCAGCCAATGGCTTTGCCGATCAAGGTGAAGTCGTGATCAAGTCCCGCCAGGCCTGTGACCTGCTGGGAGGCACCCGGATGGATCGCCCCGAGTGGCTCACTATCGACAAGGACTCGCGCTGGGTGTATTGCACGCTGACCAACAACAGCTCCCGCGGCCAGGCGGGCCAGCCCGGCGTGGATGCGGCCAACCCGCGTGCGAACAACACCATGGGACAGATCATCCGGTGGCTGGAGGATGACGACTTCGACGGCACGCAGTTCTCCTGGAATCACCTGGTGTTGGCGGGCGACCCCGCCAACGAGCGCGCCGACGCGCGAGGCAACATCCAGGGCGACCTCTTCGCCTGCCCGGACGGCATCGCCTTCGGCCCCAACGGCCTGCTGTGGATACAGACCGATGCCCATGCCACGCAGATGTACAAGGGCGAGTTCCGCAACATCGGCAACAACCAGATGCTGGCGTGCGACACCCGCACGGGCGAGATCCGCCGCTTCCTCACCGGCCCTACGAACTGCGAGATCACCGGGGTCACCTTCACGCCCGACGGCCGCAACATGTTCATCAGCGTGCAGCATCCGGGCGAGACGCCCTCGGACCGCAGCGACCCGGCGCAACCCGCGCGCTTTTCCAACTGGCCGGATTTCCGCCCGGGCGGCAGGCCGCGGTCGGCGAACGTGGTGATCCGGCGGGTGGACGGCGGCGTGATCGGGAGCTGATCCCGCAGCCGCCCGCAAGAGGCTGGATCAGCGCGCTGCCGCCGGCACTTCGGGCGGCGGCAGCCCATGAGGGGAGGAAGCAGGTGAGGTGATGGCCGACACCCGGTTGCGACCCGAGGCCTTGGCCTGGTACATCGCCTGGTCGGCCTGCTGCTGGATCTGCTTCATGGTCCCGTGCGCCGAGCCGCGCGTGGCCACGCCAATGCTGGCAGTGACCGCCACCCGCTGGTCTCCGGCCAGGGGCCGCAACTGCTCGATGGCCTGCCGCAGGCGCTCCGCTAGGACCAGAGCCTCCTGCATTTCGGTGTCCGGCAGGAAGAGGCTGAACTCCTCGCCGCCGATGCGGCCCACCACGTCGCCGCCCCTCACCTGCCGTGTCAGGCACTCGGCCACGGCCTTGAGGACGGCATCGCCGGCCGCATGGCCTAGCGTGTCGTTGATCCGCTTGAAGTGGTCCAGGTCCACGAACAACACCGCGAAGGGCCGGTGGCTGCGGTCGGCCGACTGGATCAGGCGTTCGCAGACGGCGTAATAGGCCCGGGCGTTGAACACCTGCGTCAACATGTCCCGCAAGGCCAGGTCCCGCAGCTTCAGGTACAGGGTCAGCATCTGGCTGGAATAGGCATGGAAGAACGCGCCCAGGTAAAGGATGCTCACCACCGCCGTCGCGACGGCGTTGGGCGAGTACGGTGCGGACAGGTAGGGATTGCCGGCAATCACTGCCAGCACGGTCAGCGCGGTGACCGCCACGCCCGCGCTGCGCCCGAGCAGCAGGTACACGCCGGGGATATTCGTGTACAGCCAGAGGATGCGCAGTTCGTCCGCGGGCACGTTGACCATCGTGGACAGGTTTTCCAGCACCGCGACCACCTCGTAGGTCCAAGCCACCGGCAGGAACAGGTGCTTGCGTCCGCGCAGGACCAGCCACAGGACGGTAGATGCGGCGGTGAACAGGGTCATCGAGCGTACGTGCGCCGCAGGAATTGCCGTCGGTCCCTCTTGCCCGATCACCAGGAACACCCCGGTGGCCAAGGCACCGAAGGCGAGCAGCACCATCAGGAACTTGTACTGGAACTCGCGCAGCTGCTCGGTTTCGTGGAACGCGACGGGACCGAAGAACCATCGCGCGGGGCTGCTCACGGTGGCAAGGGAGCCTGGTGTGGACATGGGAGAAGGCGCATGATCGTTTCCAATATGGCATTGATAACGAGAACGGTAAGGGGCGGCCATCCACTGAAACCCTCGCCCGCCCGGTCAGCCTAATAAGAAAGAACGCATTGCCCAGCCCGCCATGGCCGCCTATCCGGCGCATATCCGTCAGGTGCTGTCTGCCAGCGGATACTGCCGCACCAGCCCCCAGAAGATGCCGACGCCCAGAAGCAATGCCGATGCGGCGATCTCCAGCGACAGCGTGAATGCCGCTTGCGCCGAGCCGCTACGCGCCACCAGCCACGCCACCATCGGGGGACCGGCGATCTGCCCCAGGCCGTAGGTGGCCGTGATCACGCCGATGAAGGCCGATGCGTCCTGCGGACGCAGCCGGCGCACCTCCTGCACGGAAAACAGCGTGATGGCGGTGAATGGCAGGCCCAGCAGCAGGCTGCCCAGCGCAAACCCGGCAACGGTGGGCCACCATACACTGAGGACCACCCCCGCAGCCTGCAAGCCGTAGCAGACCATCAGCAGGCGGCGGCGGTCATGGCGCGCCGACAGGCGCAGGGTCAGCAAGGCGCCAGAGGCCACACCCAGACCGAAAAGCGGCCAGAACAGGTCCAGCCAGATCGACCCCGGCAGCACCTGGCGTGCGATGACCGGCAGGAAGGTGGCGGTGACGATGTAGCCGAAACCCGCCAGGCCATACGCCAGCGTGAAGGCGGCAAGGGCCGTCCCCGTGGGTGCTGCTGCCCCGCGCGGGGGCTCGGCGGGTTCGACGGTGCCCTGAAGCTGCGGCCAGGCCAGCACCGCAAGCGCCAGGGCAAGCAGGGCGAACACAGCCCAAGCCAGCGAGGCGGTGATACCCGTGGCCACCATGGCCGTGGCGGCCAAGCCGCTCACAGTGATGCCCAGGCCCGGTCCCACATAGATCAGGCCGGCCATCGACGATGCGCCCAGCGCACCCAGCCGCGCCAGGCACCAGCCGGAAACGTAGACGAATACCAGCGCGCTGGCCAGGCCCGCCATGAACCGCGCGAGCGGCCACAGCGATGGCAGCGGCGCGGCCATGAGCAGGGTCAGGAGTACCGTCGCCAGAAGGCCGGTGCGCACTGCGGTGACATGCGGGAACGGCGTCGCGATGCCCAGTCGGCGCCACAGCGCCGGCTGCAGCGCGCAGGCCATGGCGCCTATCCAGTAGCCGAAGTAGTTGGCCGTGGCCAGGGTGCTGGCGCCGCTCAGGCCCACGACGCCATCGTGCATCATCATCGGCAGCAACGGGGTGAAGGCGAAGCGGCCGATCCCCATGGCGATGGCCAGTGACAGCAGCCCGGTGAGCGCGATGGCCAGGGCTGATGCGGGATGAACGGAGGGCATCGCTCAAAGTCTAGTCCAGGCCTAGGGCCGGCCGGTGTGCCGGTCTTTTTATTCGTGGTCAATAAAACTTGATCCGACCCAGTACGCGGGGCGGATCGCCCGGCTCGATCACCAGGGCTTCCCCTTCTTCGAGGGACACACGGCCGAATTCCTGGCCCACCAAGTATTCCGAGAAGGAGATGGCGTGGCCGACAAAGACATTGTTCTTCCCGCTGGGTGTTTTCGTGAGCCATCCGGTGGACGGCACGGCCCGCAGGGCCTGGTTCAACCGGGGCATCCCCTGCCCTCGCCGTGCCACCAGCCAATCGACGGTCGTGGCCCGTCCGAAGGCCAGGCGGGCGGTTTCCTCGCACCGGCAGAAAGCGCTGGCGTAGACATCGCCAATCGGAATACCCAGCTCGGTGATACGCCGTCCGATCTCACGGGCCTGGGCCCGCCCCGCTTCATTCAGGGGACGCTGGCTGGCGCAGTTGGACAGCGTCTCATGGGGCGGGTTCACCTTGTAGGGGTCCTGCCCGTCGGTGATGGCGTGCCGAAAGAACAGGTTGTGACCGCCGCCCTGGAGGCGCTCCAGCAATTCGGTCTGCGCATTGGCTGCGGCGCACAGGAGACCGAGGGTCAAGGCCGCCAGGATCGTGCGCACGCGTGCTCACTCCCACTCAATCGTCGCCGGCGGCTTCGAGCTCACGTCATA
>JACCDH010247169.1_pt1 | contig 10299 bp, 15 predicted proteins | sample 7442481 | NCBI WGS metagenome assembly JACCDH01 (sample SAMN15323433, study PRJNA562643) | freshwater metagenome | isolation source: river surface water | place: USA:Blue River Watershed | collected 2017-08-15
AATGGCTGTCTTTTTTTGAGAAACATCTAAACCCACAAATGCTTTCATGTCAGTCTCCTGAAGTTGAAGCCCATAAATTACCGCATGTGATTCACTCCTGGAAACTCTGGCCGCAGCAGATCGTGAACCCGGCGATAGCCAAAGCGGCGACGTTGATGTGCGATCTCCACAATGCGGCCACAGAGGGCTTTTGTCTGAGCACTGGCCTCAGGCTCATGTCGATAACTGTCCCGGCTTAGCCCCACAAGACGGCATGCTCGGCGTTCGAAGAGATCAAACAATTCGATCATCTTGCGAATAGCTTCACGCTTGGCCTGTGGGGCTAGTGCTTTACCCCGAACACGCTCTTGAGCGCATGGATGTCAAGGTGGGCTTCGGCCAGCAATCGCTTGAGCTTGGCGTTCTCTGACTCTAAGTCCCGCAGCTTGGATGCGTCAGATGCCTCCATGCCACCGTACTTGGTCCGCCATTTGTAAAACGTGGCATCACTGAACCCGCCACTGCGGCACAGCTCCTTAACAGGCATCCCAGCCTCGGCTTGTTTGAGGAAGCCAATGATTTGTTCGTCGGTAAATCTGCTCTTCTTCATGTCCGTCTTGCTCCAGTTTGACGGACTGTACTAACCTCAGCTTGGTACGGCTAGTGGGGGGCAGGTCAAATTCGAAAAATCATCAACGATCTTTAAATAGCCAGACGGTGCCCGCTCGAAATCCTTGAGCATGTGGTTATAGCGAACCGCCTTCGCCAGCCATGCATTTCTCAGGCGTGGCTGCAAGTCCATCATCAGCCAAGCAATCAGCTGCATTAAATGATGACGCTCAACTAACGTTCGTGTTTCAATTGAAACACGCCCTCGTGCCAGCGACATCTCAGGTGCACTGAGCATGTTGCAAACATAGTTATGCAACTTCAAGTTCAAAAACCGAGATGTAAGCAAAACGGACATGTGGCGCATCACATCCATTGAGCCTGCCCTCTGCAGTTTACTGTTGCCGTTCATCACCGACAGCGACAAATCAGAAAGCCAGTCCAACACCTTTGGGTCATATGCCTCTATTGCATCAACAGACTCGCTGGCCAGACCAGCTCCACAGGCATAACAGTCAGCGATTGAGTCTCTGTGTTGACCATCAAAATGCCCCATGTCCCCCCGATGAAATGCGACACCGGCACCACATTCACGGCAACGATCACGCAACATGCATTGATGCTTATGGCAGGTCGTAATGAATGCCACGCGCCACGCCTTCCGAAAAAATGGATCCTCGTCTTCGTAAAGACATAGCGGACAGTACTGCATCCCAAAACCCTGACGAGTTCGGTGAAACATCTGCAGCGTGGTAATCCACTGCAATGGGCCTGATGATCTGAAATACGGATACAACCACCCGTCATAACTGCGCAAAGTAGTCCCGCGAGCCACTTTAATAGGCGTGCCAGTACGCTCACTCAACACGTCCACAATCCAACTTGGTCCCAACCTGTCAATGTCTCGGTTCCAGACCTGCAATTGATTTCCAAAAATCAGATTGCAAAAAGTCTGCACGCGCAATCCATGTCCACGCGCTAGACGAACGAGCCAAGAAGACAAAAGCTCGTCAGGATGCGGCTTGTAGCGGATGGGCCATAACGATGATGTCAGCCCCCGCATGATTGCTAAAACCGTTGCTGGCTTTTGCGCTTAGAAGGCGGCAACCACCCCAACGCATTGATCTGTTTCAATGTAATCTCTTCCGCGCCAGTTCGAATCGCATCAATCGCCAACGCCTTGAACAAATCACACATATCACCCAAGGTGCCTTCACTGCGATCGAAAATTGCCTGCATCTTTTCGGGCGACTTCAGATTAGATGCTTTCTTGAGTGGCGTGCGTTTTTCCAACGTGGCCAACAAGGTTGCAAATTGCGCGTCGGCTTTCCACATGGGCAGCACTTCTGGCATAAAGCGACTGGACATCTGCGGGTCCGTGTTAAACGCGTTGTATGCATCTTCAATACCGGCAGCCACGATGACCACCTTAGTTTCATTGCCCAAGCTCTTTAACGCATTTCTGAAATCTCGTTGCTTATTCATGCTGCCAGCAATCAAGTGATGAATCTCATCAACGATAAGCATCTTCACGCCCAGCTGCTTAAACAACAACTTCACTTGTGAGTTTTTTTCTTGTACGGGAGCAGTAGGTTTGTACGGCGCCATCAACGCGTCGAGGATGCGGGTGTAAAACGCGGACACATCTGGCGTTGAAGGCGACTCGACCATGAGCACAGGGCACGTAGTTACCTCAGCCGTAGCATCTAGGTCGACAGGGTGCATGGCAATGAAACGCTCCAGAATGGACGTCTTGCCATTGAACGACGGTGCCACCAACAACATGTTGGGCATGCGAGTGATGCGCGGATACTCCAGCAACTCTTCCATCCGAGCCAGTATCTCCTTTGCTCTGCCATACCCAAGCCAAGTGCCAGACTGAATCGACTTGATGCGTGCGGCATCAGGCGCATCGATGAGCGCTCTAGCTGCATCATTCAGGTGTGGATAGGGCTGTGGCTTACTAGTCATTCATCGTCCAATGCTTGCACGTCGTCGGGGTTGTAGCCTCGGATTGCCGGAGGTGGTGCACTGATTACAGGTGTTGCCGACACTTTTGGCATTGTCTTTTTCTTTTCCGCCCTTGTCTTCTCGTGTTCAACACGTCGCTGCGCCTCCCTGCGGGCCACCTTGGTTTTACTAGCTGCGTCTTCTTCCAAAGCACGCTGTTCGTTGATGATGGCGAATACCGCCTTTTCGTTTTCTTTCGAAATTCCACGCTTTTCGGCCAGTCCCTGCGCATTACGCCACTCCCAAATACTCACCGGCGACAAACTGCTATCACGGTAGGGGATCACGACATAGCGCTTAGAAATTTCGTCGTAAAAGTAGAGCTGACTGATGTCTCGCGGGTCGCGATGGAATCGGAATTTGCGTTTGTGCTTGGGGAACACGGGATCCATCACACCCATCCATGCCCGCAACACGTCGTGGTAGTAATGGATGTCGTCAATCACCACGCCATATGCCTGAATGGTGCGCTCAACGAAGGGCGTGAAGTTGATCCTCAGCAGTTCTTCGTCTGTGCGCCTGGCGGGAAGTCCACGTCCAGGTTTGTCTTTAGTTCCTAACAACCCTTGTCGCCACTTTTCCAAGGGAGGCATGCCAATGCCTCCATGGTCTTCGAGGTGATATCGAGCAAAGAAAAGCACCAACCATTTCTCGACCTCCGAAATCGTCATGCAGGCATTGCCCTCGGGGTCATATTCATAGAGTTCATCTGGCCCAGAAAAGGTAGCTCCTTTCAAGGTTTTCAGCCCCTCGGTGACGGTTCCCATGAGCCGCTCGATATGTGCGCCATATCGCGGCTTCTTGACTGGACGCAAGTGGATATCAATGTCATACACACGACATGCAGCCTTGAGCATGTCGCCTCTGAATTCACGCGCGTTATCCATATGAAGAATGCCCATAACACCCCACATATTCCACTCGACGCTAGTTATACCTCGACGCCGGAGCCATTCGTCCTTCGGCAAGATACTGTGTGCAATACACATGCCAGCGGACATTGCCGAAGGAGCTTCCAACGACAAGTACATGCCCAAGCACACCCTGCTGAACACATCAATGGCTAACGTGATCCATGCTCGCTTGATGGACTTGCGATGCTTGTCATCCACAATCATCACAGGCAACAAGGTGTGATCAATTTGCACAATGCTCAGTGGCCAATCTGCATCTGGAATCACGCCCTTGATAGGTTGATGCTTAGCATGGGCCACGGCTTCACCAAACCGAGCCAACGTTCTTTCTGGCCCGTTGGTTTGATTTAGTCGAATCCGAATGGTATTGGCCGCGGGCAAACTCAACCCCGCGTTCGAACACAGGCGACGAATTTCTTTGATGGTGGCGGTGATCGTCGTATGTTGGTCTGTGTTGTGAAAATTTTCAATGACATTTGCAATGATCGCCTCAACCTCTGGTGTTATACGAGGCTTTGCTTTACCTCCCCGATTGCGATGCATTGGCAATAACGATGAGAGCGTCTCAGTTGCTCGATAAGCCGCCACCCAGCGATACACCGTTGCTCTACTGACTTCAGCTTCTGCGGCAACTTGGTCATACATGGCATTCGAGTGCTGATAGCGACTAAACAACAAAGGCTCAATCCATTGCCTTCTTTTTTGAGCCACGGCCCATTCAAATTCGCTGGCATCGAGCAGGTCGAGATCAACTTCATCCGTTGTATCTCTAGACACCACTTGTCGTGGTGGACCTAGCTCGCCAATTTTGAGAAGTACCTTGTTGCCAGTTTCTGCATCTCTAGCGAGAACGAGGTTGACGTCTGCCAAATTCAAAATCACATACTCGCGCCCATCGTTGATTACTGTGGCTCCCTTGGTAATCCAATACTGTGTTGGTGCGCGGCTGTCCTTCATAACGTGCCCCTTGGCATCGACAACTTCACATCACCGCCAAACGGGATATTCAAATCAGTCAGCAGCCGCTTTTGAAGAACCATGCTCCAGAGCACCGGCAGCCAATAAAGCCTCTCATCATCAGACGGGGCTATTTCAGCCAAAACACGCTCTGAAGATGAGTCTCGACCATGGCGCATCATGGTCTGCTCCACGCGACGGCAATCTTCAACGGATGGACTGACATTGCGGTACTCCCGAAGAAATTTGATATTGCGCAGTCTTGGTAGACGGATTTCAGTTTCGTCGACCGGACGGAATTCCCATCCTATGTTCTCGGCATAGGCAACGGCGGCGGCAAACTTTGGTGCGTATTTCGCAGCGTGTTTTTCTAAGTAGTCGCTGCGCTTCACCTCTGCAAGTAGTGGCTTGCGGATCTCACCGGTTTCTTGATCGGTCCGGTACTTCACAAGTACGTCTGGAACGTAGCCTCTAGCAACACCAGCCACAGGAATGCGCACTGGTTGCACATCGAATGACTCCACTGCGTCATCAAAGTCCAGCAGCAAGAGATAGTCTTTCTCAAGCAAAGACTCAAAGGCATTCATTTCCTCACTTTTGCAGCTTGAATAGCCGCCCGTGACGAATAGGTGGTTCTTGGGTATTTTTCGGACCGCCATTTAAACCACGGATTGTTTTACTGGTGTTCGTATTTCAAATTAAGTAATGTGCAAAAGCCTTAGTGACTTTGCCATTTGCATTGAAAAAGAAGACTTCCGCGGATATGCGCCCACGAGCCTCTTTGTAGTAAAGCGTGATGCTTTGAATGCCGACCAAGATGGAAATTAATTCAAACTGCAAATCGGGTATCAATTGCAGAGCTTTATGCCAATATGCTCTTACCGCTGGCTTGCCTCGAAGAATTCCAGTTGGATCCGCTTGAAGTTGAACAATCACAGGCGATGACATTTCAAAATCTTCGTCATAGTGCGACAAGATCTCATCTAAATCATGCGCATTCCAAGCGTTGATCCATTGGGCTGCAAAGCCTTGTGCAAAAATCTCATCAATCATCTATTTCTCCGGTTTTATATAAACAATGAATGATCTGGCTTGCAGTTGCTTGACCTTTTCTACGGCGGCACTAACAGCATCCGTGTTGAGAGTAAGTGGGATGTGCCCAATGCCCGGCAGCAAAGTTATAGGCCAATCTTTTCCTTCATCCCGGAAGATTTTTTCAAGCTTGTCTGTCTGAAACAATTCATCATCTATGCCAGCCAGAACTGCACATGGTTGATGGATGTTTCGAATGGATGCCTTGTAATCCATGAGCAACCTAAAGTTGGTAGCAAGTGCGTATGAGTACTCTGGCGTGAGGCCCTTTATTACCGCAGCAGGGTCCAGAGCAAAACTTGTTACAGGTAAATCATTGAAGGCTGTTATGCCGGCACTGTTTAGCATGGAGATGGACACAATCCTAGGTACGCCTATATTCACCCAACCATCAGCTGGCCGCGCATTTGGCGCGTTTTGATGAATGAATGGCGACATAAATAGGTAGCTCTGAAACAGTACTTAACGATCGCTTGCAGCAAAGCGCATTGCGAATCCGCCACCTGAAGAAAATCCAACTAGGGTGCTAGGTTTCTTCAGAGAAACCGCTTGAGTAAATGCTTCGAGATCGTCTTCTAGTTGACCAACGTATTTGATGGTTCCTTTTGGGATTGAGGCACCATGCCCTCGAATATCCAACGCATATGCTGAGAAACCGCTTTTAGCAAATGCCTTAGCGAGTACATGCATGCTGCTACTGCTCGCCGAAGAGCCGTGAATCAGGACCACGCTGCCTTTAGGTAGCACATCTACCGGTTCGTAATGGCGATACGCAAGCTTGGTGCCATCTTTTGCAGAATAGGTTTTCAGCTCAGGTAAGTCAGAGAAATCTACCGATTTAAAAGGCATGCTAATACTTGGCAACTCTGGCGGTGGTGTTGGTCCACCGAAAACGATGGCAAGCCCGAAAACTACGGCAATAAAAGCGACAACGATGACCATGAATTTCATGTCTCAGTCTTTCAAGTTTGACGAGCAGCCCGTCGAGTTAACTACACGCCGCGTTGATGCAGGTGCGGCTTTTAGCTTGTCTTTTGCCCTGCGTGGCCGGTGCACCAACTCACCTTTGCAGTTAGGGCAAGTTCCATTGAACAATCGATCAGAACAGTCAGCACAGAAAGTGCATTCAAAGGAGCAAATCCTCGCCATCAAACTGTCCGGGTCGAGATCAGTGTTGCAACATTCGCAATTGGGTCGTAATTCCAACATCTGCTGTATCTCCTAAGAGGTCCATGATGAGTGGGAGTGGCTAATTAACCTCGCTTTAGCCGGTTTCTGCTAACAGATCCTTCCGAAAGCACCTCATTAAGTTGCACTATATTCGCATTTTTAAGTATATATTTACCCCTTATTGCGTAAATTATGAGGCGCTGACGATGCAAAAGCTGACCGTACCGATCTTGCCACCTGGCCCTACGGCGGAGTGGTGGGGTCTTAATCATCTAGCGGCTATGCGCCCAAATTACCTAGGCTACGTCGAAGAATTGCAGCGTCAACATTCAGATATTGCCCACCTTCAGGTTTTGAACGAACACATTTTTCATGTGTTTAACCCAGATTGGGTACGTGAGATTTTGATAACCCAATCGACGGCACTCATTCGCTGGGAACGTGCGACTGAGGTATTTAGTCATTCAATGGGTCAAGGCGTGTTGGTTACTGAAGGGGCTCAGTGGGAGCGTCAACGACGAATGTTGCAGCCAGGCTTTACTCCCAAACGCGTCGCAGGCTATGCCAAGTTGATGACTGACGCTGCACGCACTGCATTCTCTAAGCTAGTTAAGCCCAAAAATGATCCTAATGTCGACATAGAGACGCTCATGACGGGCATCACTTTGGATGTGATTATGGGTGTACTGTTTGGAAATCAACAGGTTCAAGACTCACGATCTGTGGCGAACGCAATTCAAACATTGAGCCAATTTGCCGTGAGCCAATTGTTCAAACCATTCCCTTGGCCAATGTGGACGCCAGTACCTGCAGTATTGAATGCGCGAAGAGCAATTAAAGAACTCAACCAGCTAATTGATCATCACATAAATGTAACGCCAGAACCTGATCAGGCAAGTGAAAAGAGCCTGCTGACAATGTTGCAGCAAGCCCGTGACCCCAATCATCCGAGCGAAGGTTTGTGCGGTCAAGAATTACATGACCAAATCATGGTCACTTTTCAAGCAGGTCATGAAACAAGTGCAACAGCTTTGACATGGTGGTGTGGCCTGATTGCTCAGCACCCTGATGTTGCGGCTCGAATTCATGATGAAGTCACTGAGGTTTTGCAAGGACAGGACCCCACACCGGAAACACTTGCCCAGTTGCCATGGTTGCAAGCAAGTCTCAAAGAGGCGCTTCGTTTATATCCGCCCGCGGCACTATTGTTTACTCGACGCGCATGTCAAAACATTAAAGCGGGTCCTTGGACGATCCCTAAAGGCAGTTTGATTGCAATCACGCCCTATGTGATTCAGCGGGATCTCCGGTGGTTTGATGCTCCAGATGAGTTCAGACCCGAACGATTCATGGACTCAATTGAGATACCTCGGGGTGCATGGATGCCGTTTGGTGTTGGTCCAAGAGTTTGCGTTGGCCAACATTTCGCGATGCTTGAGATGGGTTTGATTGCAGCAATGTTGGTGCAACGATATCGACTGGCGTGGCCCGACGATGCCACTTGGCCAAAGACTAATCTTGGTGTGACTTTGCGACCTGCAGCTCCGATGACTTTGGATATAACGCCACGTTAAGGTGCAAACAGCTCAGCTTATCAATGAAAAAACTCATCTCACTTTTAATTTTAGTTTTGGCCAACCAAGTATGCGCCGATGAAAAAACTGTTTGTCACGCGCTATGTGAAGAAGGAAAACGCACTTGTCGAACTGATGCCATGAATCAAACGGGATTTGATCAAGTGCGACAACAAGAGATGCCGAAACCGAGCTCTGACCTTCTATCTAGACAAGATGAGCAACGGATGAAAAATGAAATGCTCAATAAATATAAAAGCGACCAGTATGAGAAATGTCAATCTGCATTAATTGCATGCAAAAACCAATGTACGCAAAGTCAGGATTAATAAGATGAAAATCTCTGAAGTCTCGCTACCAGCCGAATCGGCTCTGCGTCATGCGTTACAACGCATTGACTATTGTGACTCTTATGAAACTCAGCTCATCAAATCCGACTTGAGTGTCAATGAAGCCTACTTGGCGATATTCGGTGTTGCTCCAGGCTGGGTTCGCTGCTTAATGTTTGTTAGAGGGCGAGTTGTTGCACTGTTTGGTTTAACGCATCATAAACATTCATCCAACCTTGATTTCACAATTGGAAAACGTGTCGCACCCTTCATGGTGCATGCGACTTATCCCAACGAACTTATTGTTGGAGATGATGATAAACATCTTAATTACAAAATATCAACATATAAATCTTTTCGTGACGGCAATGCCTTCATTACGGTTTCCACAGCCGTTGAAATTCACAATCGCTTAGGACATTTGTATATGTTCTTTGTCAAGCCTTTTCATAGGTTCATCGCCCCTTACATGATGAGGTTGGCGGTGCTCGAGGATTTGCTGTAGTTCCAACTATGGACTTATCGCACTATTCGAAACTTCTCGGAGGAAAAATGTCTCAAGTAGTAACACTCGTGATCTTGATTGAAACAAAAAATGGCTGCAGTAACGAGCAAATTGAAGCATTCAAAAAATTAGCTCCACTAGTTTTGGATGAGGATGGTTGCATTGCATACGAGCTCACTCAAGTAACAGATGATGAGAATAGGTTCGTGCTTTTTGAAAAATGGAGATCAATGGATGCCCTAAGAATTCATGATGCAACGTCGCATATGAAAGCCGCAGATATTCACAGTGCAAGCTTCAGAGCAAAGCCCGCGACATTTTTATTTGTTCAAAACGTTTAGAACAAGGAATTTGGAAATAAATTTTCGAAATCTTGTAATTCTTACGGCTTTGGGATGCTTCACGCTAGCCGTTATCTGGGCATTTTTTCCTTATGCGCATAACTTAAAGTAAATATCTACTTTTTGACCTGCCCCCTGCCAGCCGTACCAAGGTAATGGCAGTAAGTCCGCAAATTCTGGAGAATTGCGGATATGAAGACCACACGATTTACCGATGAACAAATCATCGGATTCCTTAAACAAGCTGAAGCCGGTATGTCCATCAAGGAGCTTTGCCGTAGCGGCGGCTTCAGCCAACCCACCTTCTACAAGTGGCGCTCCAAGTTCGGCGGCATGGAGGCCTCTGACGCTTCAAGGCTGCGAGATTTAGAGTCCGAGAACACCAAGCTCAAGAAGCTCCTGGCCGAGGCCCATCTCGATATCCATGCGCTCAAGAGCGTGTTCGGCGTAAAGCGCTAGCCCCACAGGTCAAACGCGAGGCGATTGGCAAGATGATCCAAGACCATCAACTGTCCGAGCGCCACGCCTGCAGCCTTGTGGGGCTAAGCCGAGACAGCTATCGCAACCCACCACAGCCAGATCAACTCACACGTGATCTGTGCGAACGCATCGTAGATATCGCCCATGTGCGTCGCAGGTTTGGTTATCGACGTATCCATGACTTGTTACGCCCTGAGTTCCCGCATGTGAACCACATGCGGTAATTTATGGGCTTCAACTTCAGGAGACTGACATGAAAGCATTTGTGGGTTTAGATGTTTCTCAAAAAAAGACAGCCATTTGCATCGTCGATGCACAAGGAGTCAAGCTGTGCCAAGC
>JACCDH010393629.1_pt1 | contig 10299 bp, 10 predicted proteins | sample 7442481 | NCBI WGS metagenome assembly JACCDH01 (sample SAMN15323433, study PRJNA562643) | freshwater metagenome | isolation source: river surface water | place: USA:Blue River Watershed | collected 2017-08-15
CAACCCTTTACAAAGCGTCACGCGAAGCGCAATGAGCTCGAAGAAAGACTTACAAGCCACAGGCAATGACAACGGCGGACTGACCCATTTCGATACCAGCGGTCAGGCACACATGGTGGATGTCGGTGCCAAGAATGACACGCATCGCGTGGCGATTGCCAGCGGCATCATTTCCATGAAGCCGGCCACGCTGGCGATCGTGACCTCCGGCACCGCAAAAAAAGGCGACGTGCTCGGCATCGCGCGCATCGCAGCGATCATGGCAGCCAAGCGCACCAGCGATCTGATACCGCTATGTCATCCGCTGGCGCTGACGCGCGTTGCCGTCGAGTTCACCATCAATGAGGCTGATGCCAGCATCATGTGCAATGCTCAGGTCGAGACGCTGGGCAAGACCGGTGTCGAGATGGAAGCGCTGACCGCTGTGCAAGTTGGCCTGCTCACCATCTATGATATGTGCAAGGCGGTCGACAAGGGCATGGTGATGTCCGAGCTCCGCGTGATGGAAAAGCACGGCGGCAAGTCGGGCAGCTGGAAGGTCGAGTAACAGGCTTCAAGCTGCAGGTCTCTCAGCTTGTCGGCTTGATACGCAAGCGTATCAACATGATTGAAACAATGACGATGTTGAGCAGGTTCCAGCCAATGCCATTGATGAAGGCGGCATGATAAGAGCCAGTCAGGTCGAACACCTTGCCAGACATCCAGCCACCCAGCGCCATACCGACCTGCACCCCAAGCACGACAACCCCCACCCGTGCGCCTGCCTCTTTGGCGGGGAAATGCTCGCGGACGATGATGGCGTAGGACGGCACTATGCCGCCCTGAAAAAGCCCGAACAGCGCAGAGATCACATACAGGGACGCCAGACTGTCGAACGGCAGGAACAAGGCCAGCGCGACCGCCTGTAGCACCGAACCCAGCAAGAGCGTGCGCAAGCCACCGATGTGATCCGAAATCCAGCCTGATGCCAGGCGGCTGACGATGCCGAATCCCAGCATCACCGATAGCATCTCTGCGCCACGCGCAGCATTGAAACCAAGGTCGGTGCAATACGCGACGATATGCACTTGGGGCATTGCCATTGCGACGCAGCAGCCAACGGCCGCGGTGAACAGCAGCCATTGCGCCACCCCCATTGACATACCGAAAGGACGATCACTGGGAGGGTGCAAGGCGCTAGCCCCGCTCGCCGGTGTGCTGGCGATGGGTGGACGCTGGCGCAGGCGCATGCACAGAAGCGCCATGCCAAGTCCGCAGATTACGCCGAGCGCCAGATAAGTGTGACGCCAGCCGAAATGCTCTATCCCCCACTGCACGAGCGGCGGCCACACGGTACCCGACAGGAAGTTGCCGCTGGTGGCTATGCCGACCGCCAGCCCCCGGCGCTTGTTCCACCAAAGCGAGGTATCAGCGATCAGGGGCACGAAGGAGCTGCCGATCGCCAGCAAGCCCAGCAACAGGCCATGTGCCAAGGCGAACACCACAATGTTCGGCGCCAGCCCGGAGATGATGAAGCCGGCGAACGACCCGAACGCGCCCAAGGCCAGCACCCGCGCGATGCCATACCGATCGGCCAAACGTCCGCACAGAATGCCGCCGAGCCCGAAGCCGATCATGATCAGGGTGTAAGGCAAGGAGGCATCAGCGCGGCTGATGCCGAACTCTTTTTGCACCTCGGGCAACATGACGGCCAACACATACATGGCGCCATTGCCCAGCGTGACCAGCGCCAGCGTGGCTAGCAAGCGCATGGCGGCGTAGCGGGAATCAATCAGGCTGGGATCAGCATGAGCGTCACGCGTGTCTGCGGTTGGGGCTGCGTTGATGATGTCTGGGCTGTTAGCCGGTGTTGTCATGGTAGGCGTGTCGTTGTTAGGCGAAATATCTTCGAGACTGGACTTTGCCTGACAGCTTACCGCTGCGGATTAGATTTTTTTCAAGTGCGGCTTAACCAGAATTCATGGCGTGCACGCGACCCGAAACGTACCTGAGCCCTAAAGCTGCTGATTGGTCAGGGCATTGCCGAGGTGAGGACGTGGAATACACGAGGGCCGCCGGGGTGATTTTTCCCAAGCCTGTGCCAATCACCCCAAGAAACCAGCAGCCGCGCTACCTGATCTTGATGACCACCTTGCCCTTGGTACGACCTTGTTCGACATGAGCCAGTGCGTCGTTGGTAGCAGACATCGGAAAGACTTTGTCGACGATCGGTCTGATAGCCCCTGATTCAACGAGGCCTGCAATTTGCCTGAGTTGATTGCCATTGGCTTTCATGAAAAGGAACGAGTAATCAAGCTGTCGCTCCCTTGCCTTGCTCCTGACCTTCCAGCTCAATAGCCGCATGATCTGCCTGACCAACCAACCAGCACGCACGGCGTCAGCGAAGGCCGGATCAGGCGGCCCAGAGATGGAGATCAGCTTGCCGCCGCGTTTCAACACCTTCAACGACTTGTTCAGGGCATCCCCATCTTGGCTGTGCAATACAAGGTCGTAGCCGGTCAGGGCCTGTTCGACATCCTGCTGTCGGTAATCGATGACGACATCTGCGCCCAAAGCCTTTACCCAATCGATATTGGCGGCGCTGGTGGTGGTGGCCACCGTCGCGCCAAGGTGCTTGGCCAACTGTATCGCGATGCTGCCGACACCTCCTGATCCCGCCTGAATAAAAACTTTCTGGCCCGCCTGAAGCCTGCCCTTGTCGACCAAGGCTTGCCAGGCAGTCAATGCCACTAGCGGCAGTGATGCGGCCGCTTCCATCGAAACATTGGCTGGCTTGGGTGCAAGGATGTCTTCCTTGATCACGGCGTATTCGGCAAAACCACCGATACTGAAATCATCCAGCCGTGCAAAGACTTCGTCCCCGGGCTTGAATGCACTGACACGCGATCCCACGCGCACCACCACGCCAGCGACATCATGCCCAAGCACGAATGGCGGACGATAAGGCAGGATGAGCTTGAATTCTCCGCTGCGTATCTTTGAATCCAGCACATTGACGCTGGCCGAGTGCACTTCCACCAGGACTTCGTCCTCCTGCGGGTTCGGTACCGGCAGGTCGACCTCTCGCAATGGGCGGGATTTTCCGTACTTTTCAACGACAAATGCCTTCATGGTGCTTTCACTGGTCAGAGATTGGAACCTGATATGCAAAGTCAATGAGCGTCAGGGCGCCCATGCTCTGGCCGAGAGGATACAGAATGACAGTTAGTGAAGTACCCACCGACGATATGGGTGCGATCACTGCCCTTGCCCGGATGGTGATCTGCGTCCCTGAAATGATGGAGTCACACGGACTGGGCTGCAGTTGGATCGCGCTTAACCGGCAACATCAAGGTAATCAGCCAGCAAGCCGCCAGCATCGCCGCCGACCCGGCCAGCGACAGGCCAAGGCCACCGGCCTGATACAGCAGCCCGGCCAGCAAGGTGCCGGTGAAGCGACCGACGGCATTGGCAGCGTAGTAAAAACCGACGTCTTCGGCAGCCTTCTCCGAACCGGCATACGCGAGTATCAGGTACGAATGCACTGAGGAATTCACCGCGAACGCCCAGCCAAAGATGCCCAGGCCGATTACGACGATCCATTCAATTGGCTCGAAGCGCATCACCAATGCAGCAGCGATCAGCATGGGCACCAGTGCCAGCAGACCAGACCACAGGCGCGCTGCAGGCACTTCATGTGCCAGCCCGTCATCGCTGCGCCGGATCATCTTCGGCGCGACTGCCTGCACAAGACCATAGCCTATGGTCCAGGCCGCCATGAAAGTGCCGACCATGGTGAAGTTCCAACCCTGGCTGTACAGGAAGACCGGCACGCCCACCACGAACCAGACATCGCGTGCACCGAACAGGAACACACGCGCTGCTGCCAGCAGGTTGATCGCTCGACTTTTGCCGAACAGCTCCTTGACGGATTTCGATGCCTTGGCCTTGCCTATCATCGGCGGCAGGGACAGCAGCACCGCGATCAGCACGATGGTGAGCAAGCCGGCCATCAGCCACAGCGCGCCGGAAAACCCGAGCTGATCAAGTAGCAGGCCGCCGAGGAAAAACCCCACGCCCTTCATCGCGTTCTTGCTGCCAGTGAACCACGCAACCCAGCGAAACAGCTGGCCCGAGGCATCGCCGGCGGTGAACTTGATCGCTGATTTGGAGGCGGTCTTGGTCAGGTCTTTGGCCACACCGCACACGCCCTGCGCGACCACGACCCAGGCCACCGACATCGCAGCCGCCCAGTCCGGCGACACGGCCGACAGCAACAGGAAGCCGCTGATCTGCGTTGTCAGGCCGACCGACAACATGCGTGCGATGCCATAGCGTGTGGCCAGCCAGCCGCCGATCAGGTTGGCGGCAATGCCAGCCGCTTCATACAGCAGGAACAGGAAGGCCAGCGTGAAGGGCGAGTAGCCGAGCCGGAAGAAGTGCATCAGCACCAGCATCCGCAAGGCGCCATCGGTCAGCGTGAAGCTCCAGTAGGCGGAGGTGACGATCAGGTAATTGCGCAGCCCTGGATTTGCCTCGCTCATGACCTCAGATCCCGACGGTTTGCATATGGCAGGCCAAATCGACCATGCGGCAGGCATAGCCCATTTCGTTGTCGTACCACGCATAGACCTTCAGCAAGGTGCTGTCAGTCACCAGCGTCGACGGTGCATCAATGATGGCACTGCGTGTATCGCGCGCATAGTCAATGCTGACCAGTGGCTTGGCTTCATAGCCAAGGATGCCGGCCAGCGGGCCGGCGGCGGCAGCAGCGAACAATGTATTGACTTCGGCAGCAGTGGTTTCGCGCTGCAGCTCGAAGACGCAATCGGTGAGCGAGGCATTGAGCACAGGCGCACGTACCGCATGACCGTTCAGCTTGCCCTTGAGCTCCGGGTAGATCAGCGCAATTGCAGTGGCGCTGCCGGTGGTGGTGGGCTGCAGGCTGAGCATTGCGCTGCGCGCACGACGCAAGTCCTTGTGCGGCGCATCGGTCACCACATTGGTATTGGTCGGATCATGAATGGTCGTGATCTGTCCGTGGCGTATGCCGATAGCTTCGTGGACGACCTTCACTACCGGCGCAAGGCAGTTGGTGGTGCAGGAGGCGGCGGTGACGATAGTGTGACGCGCCGGATCGTATTGCTGGTGATTGACGCCGACCACGACATTGAGCACCGAGTCGACCTTGACCGGCGCCGCGACAATGACGCGTTTGGCACCGCGGTCGAGATGGCCTTGCAGGGTCTCGGGCGTAAGGAATTTACCAGTGCATTCCAGCACCACGTCCACACCGAGATCGCCCCAGGGAATATCGACCGGCTTGGCATGGCTGGAGAAGGACAGCGACTGCTTGCCGATGGCGATCGCCTCCTCACCGCGCGCCTCGATGCCAGCGCGCCAGCGTCCCTGCACCGAATCGAATTCGAGCAGGTGCGCAGTTGCGGCCGCGCCGCCCTTGATCTCATTCAGGTGGACGATGTCGAGCCGGTTGCCCGCCCGCGGATCATCTGGCTGGCGGTCTGCCGCCCCCATTGCCGCCCGCAAGGCCAATCGGCCGATGCGCCCCATTCCGTTGATGCCAACACGCATTGACAACTCCTTCAAAAAGCTTCAGTCCACAGAGATTTGTCGGGATAATATCACAATAGTTGAATAACTTTTGAATTGTTGAGATATAATTCGTTGTCGGCCTCAAGCGTAGGGCTGGCGATACGGGACCAATCGACGGGGAAAACCATGGAGAACCGACCGCTGAACGTATTGTTTCTTTGCACCGGAAATTCGGCGCGCAGCATCTTCGCTGAGGCCATCCTTAAGCAGCTGGGCGGGAGTCAATTCCGAGCTTTCAGCGCTGGCAGCCATCCGCGTGGCGATGTCCACCCGCTCACACTGGAATGCCTGAAGAAGGCGAAAATGCCGACTGACGGCCTGCGCAGCAAGAGCTGGGACGAGTTCGGCACGGATGACGCGCCGCATATGCACTTCGTGATCACGGTTTGCGACCAGGCGGCTGGCGAGGTCTGCCCGATGTGGCCCGGTCAGCCGATGACGGCGCACTGGGGCTTTGAAGACCCGGTCGCGCTGGAAGGAACGGACGAGCTGAAGCTCAAAGCCTTTCAGAAGGCCCTGTTCCAGATCTCGAACCGGATCTCGATCTTCCTGAACCTGCCGATAGAAAAACTGGACCGACTGGCGCTACAGGACAAAGTGCGCGAGATCGGTAAGCTGCCGGTATCGGCAGACCCGCCTGAGTATTTGCGATAAGGACCACGCATGACCATCGAATTGACCGAAGCAGTCAAGTCCCTGGCCGCACTGGCGCAGGAATCGCGCCTTACGGTATTCAAGATACTCGTGCAAGCCGGCCCGAGCGGCGTGGCTGCAGGCAAGCTGTCCGAGTCGCTGGGCATCTCTGCATCTGCGCTGTCATTTCATTTGAAGGAGCTCACGCATGCCGGTCTGGTGAACTCGCGCCATGAGGGACGCTTCGTGTTCTATTCGGCGCAGATCGATGTGATGAACGAACTGCTAGCCTACCTGACCGAGAACTGCTGCGGTGGCAATCCGTGCAGCCCAGTGACATCGGTGGCCTGCGGTCCTGCTGATGGTTTGAAAACATCCGCAGCGACATAGAAGACCCCTCAATGAACCAGACAGCCGTTACAGCAGATACGTCTCGCCCCGCGCTCGGCTTCTTCGAGCGCTATCTGAGCATCTGGGTCGGCCTGTGCATCGTCATCGGCATCGCGCTGGGACAGATGTTTGCGCCGGCCGTTCAAGTGATCGGAGCGATGGAAGTCGCGCATGTCAACCTGCCGGTAGGCTTGCTCATCTGGGTGATGATCATTCCCATGCTGATCAAGGTGGATTTTGCTGCACTAGGCGACGTGCGCCGGCATCTGCGCGGCATAGGCGTGACACTGTTCGTGAACTGGCTGGTCAAACCGTTTTCGATGGCGCTACTGGGGTGGCTGTTCATTCGTCACCTGTTCGCCCCGCTGCTGCCGACCGAACAAATAGACAGCTATATCGCCGGGCTGATCCTGCTGGCCGCTGCACCGTGCACAGCGATGGTTTTCGTCTGGAGCCGTCTGACCAACGGCGATCCCTTGTTCACGCTGTCGCAGGTGGCGCTGAACGACACCATCATGGTGTTTGCCTTCGCGCCGTTGGTCGGCCTGTTACTGGGCATGGCTAGCATCGCCGTGCCGTGGGAGACGCTGATCATCTCGGTGTTGCTCTATATCGTGATACCGGTGTTGCTGTCGCAAATGCTGCGCCGCCGACTTCTCGCTCAGGGTCAGCAGTATTTCGATCAGGTGATGAACAAGGTCGCTCAGGCATCCATCGTCGCGCTGCTGGCCACGCTGGTGCTGCTGTTTGCTTTCCAGGGCGAGGCCATATTGCGGCAGCCGCTAGTGATCGCGCTGTTGGCCGTGCCTATACTCATACAAGTATTCCTGAATGCCGGACTGGCGTACTGGCTGAATCGCCGCGCCGGCGAGCAGCATAATGTCGCTTGCCCATCCGCACTGATCGGTGCGTCCAATTTCTTTGAATTGGCGGTGGCGGCCGCCATTGGCCTGTTCGGCTTTGAGTCGGGTGCAGCACTGGCCACCGTGGTTGGCGTGCTGATCGAGGTGCCGGCGATGCTGATCGTGGTAAAGATGGTCAATGCCAGCAAGGACTGGTATGAGCGGGGGCGCGACCCAACCCAGACTGATCAGTGATTGACCAGCTTTGCCGGCAGGCGCAGTACCAGCACCACACTGATCAGCAAAATACCGGCGAACAGGACCAGGCTGTCCTGCGCATTGCCGGTCAAATCAGTGATCCAGCCGACCAGCGAGGTGCTGGCCATCCCACCGACATTGCCCAGTGAATTGATGAGTGCCAGGCCGGCAGCGGCGGCCGCGCCACTAAGGAAGGTGGGCGGCACGCTCCAGAAAGCTGCCTGCGTGGTGGAGGCAGCCGCTGCCGCGACGGTCAGCACCAGCATGGTCAGCCACAGGCTGTCGAAATGCATCCAGCTCAACAGCAGACCCACCGCCGTGATGAAGCACGGTACGGCCGTATGCCAGCGCCGCTCGCGCATGCGGTCGGCATGGGCGTTGTTCCAGATCGATGCGATGATGGCAGCAAAATAAGGTATCGCCGTCAGCCAGCCTATCTGCACCGGATCGTTGATGCCATGCTGCTTGATCAGCGTGGGCAGCCAGAAGATCAGCACATACACGGCGCTGACAATGCAGAAATAGGCAGCGCTCAGTTGCCAGACCAGCGGACTCTTCATCGCGCTGGCAAAACCGGCATGTCCGTCATTGCGCTCGACCTCGGCGCGGTTGTCGTCAGCGATGGCTGCGGCCTCTTCCGGCGTCAGCCAGTGTGCATCCTGCGGGCGATCGGTCAGTAGCTTGAGCACGGCAAAGCCAAGGACGATCGATGGAATGGTCTCGATCAGGAACAGCCATTGCCAGCCCTTGACGCCGCCGACACCGGCAAACGAGGACAAGATCGCGCCCGACAGCGGGCCGCCGATCACGCTGGACAAGGGCACCGCTGCCAGCAACAGCGCCAACACTCGGCCGCGTCGCGCCGAGGGAAACCAGCAAGACAGGAAGTACATCACGCCCGGTATGAAGCCGGCCTCAGCCACGCCCAGCAGGAAGCGCAGTACATAGAACTGCGTCGGCGTGCTGACAAAGGCCATCGCCGCGCCGATCACGCCCCAGGTGATCATGATGCGGGCGATCCAAATGCGCGCGCCTATCTTGTGAAGCATGGCATTGCTCGGGACTTCGAACAAAAAATAACCGACGAAGAAAATACCCGCGCCCAAACCGTAGACAGTATTGCTGAAGCCAAGGTCATCGAGCATGGTGAGCTTGGCGAAGCCGACATTCACCCGGTCGAGATAAGCAGCCACCAGGCATAAACACAGCAGGGGCATGAAGCGCAATATCGCCTTGCGGTAGGCAGCGTTACGCAGCGTGTCGCCGGCGTCGGCGACCGTCAGGTTTTCAGTATTCACGTGGTGGATCAGGTTGCTGCGTCGAAAAGACTGAGAATAAGCGATATGCGAAGGCGCTCACATGAGCGCGCACCGTCAAGATCGGATCAGCGCACCGGCAGGCTGAACTGCAGCATCGCGCCGTTGAAGCCAAGGAGATTCAGCTGAACTTGGTAGCGATTCTGGAATTCCCAGCCAATCGCAGGAACGAAGCCCGGCGAAAAACCCTGGTAATTCAGCGGCACCTTGTCTTCATAAGGCTCGCGGTAACCGTACAGCAAACCAGCGGTCCATTTCACAAACAGCTCCGGGCGATCCAGTACGTTCCTGTAGGTCTGTCCCCAGGGATACAAATAAACCGACGGCTGGCCGAAGGAATTGCTGAAGAAGGCAGCACCTGCCAGCGATCCGTCCGCACGTTCGCGGTCCACCCCGACTAGCCACACATGCTTGTGGCTCTCGCTTGGATGAAAATGCAAGGTGTACGGCGAAAGGATCACGAGGTACTGATCGCCGTCTTTCGTCGAAAAATTGAAGCCATCACCCCAGTCATAGGCAGATGCACTCGACGCAGCGAACAATAGGGCAGCAGTAATAACCAGGCGTAGGGCTCGAGACATGGAAAACATCGGTCATGACCGTCGGCAGGTAAGACGGAAAAAAGAAGTTAACCGCGCTTACAGACATTTGAATATTGCAACTCAGAAAGATAACATTTATTCAAGGCAACTTCAACTAAAATGCCGGCAACGGTTCTGTCACTTGGATGAAAATGGCGGAACTCATTCCCAAGCGTGCGCAGCGGTCGTGATGGCACAGCACGCTTGGCAGACCTGCCGCCCCTGACAATGACCACAGCCGCCCGTATCTCCGCCCTCGCCCTGTCCTCGCCGCGCCGGCTGTTCTTTACCGTACTGGGGCTGACCACGCTGATCAAGATCTGGCTGGCGGTCGCGATACCGATCATCGGCGACGAGGCCTATTTCTATCAGTGGGGCGTGCGTGTCGACTGGGGTGGCTTCTATGACCATCCGCCGATGGCCGGCTGGCTGCTGTGGGTGCTGCAGCAGTTCTCCTCGCATCCGCTGGTGCTGCGCCTGCCGGCGATCGGCCTGTGGATAGCGATCACTTTCGGCATGATGGACTTGCTGCGCCGGCTGCAACCGGCGCTGGGCGAGCGGCGCTGGCTGCTGGGCAGCCTGTTCCTGTTGATGCCGTTCAGCTGGGGGCTGAACCTGATCACGACCGATACGCCGCTGATCTTCTTCTTGTTTTTCTCTGGCTACGCCTTCCTGCGCGCGGAAACC
>JACCDH010564761.1_pt1 | contig 10299 bp, 8 predicted proteins | sample 7442481 | NCBI WGS metagenome assembly JACCDH01 (sample SAMN15323433, study PRJNA562643) | freshwater metagenome | isolation source: river surface water | place: USA:Blue River Watershed | collected 2017-08-15
TCATGACAGTTCTATGATATACGTCTGTGGTTATTTTTGCGCTTGATTCCAAATTGGAAAAATTGTAAAATCCTAGAAATGACAGGCTTTTCGAAAAGATTTTTTAGACTACTCATCGCCGCGGTGCTGATGGTAGGAATGAGTGCTCAGCAAGCTTACGCCTCTATTCATGAGGGTGGCGATGCTGCAAATGGTGAAAAATTGTTCAAGGCGAATTGTGCATCTTGTCACAAGATTACCGGTGAAGTCCTTGCTGCCCCTGGTTTAAAGGGCATTGATCAGCGCTGGGCGGGGAAAGACGCCTTGTTGATTAAGTGGATTCAAAATCCACAAGCAGCAGCGGGTTCTGGTGATCCCTACATCAAGGGTCTTGTGGACAAATATGTATCTCAGTTCGGTTGGATGGCTGCTCAAGCTGTCGATGAAATGGAGATTAAGGACATCATGGCCTATGTGAAGTCCGGTGGTGGTGCTGGTGGCGCTGACAAAGGTGCAGCGGCTGCATTGGCAGAGAAATGCCCTTCCATCACAGATAAAATTGCTGATGAGTATGCGGGTGAGAATGACAACAGCACAACCATTTGGTTAATCATTGTTGGTGTTATTTTGGCCATCATTGGTGCCTCTGCAGCGAATATTTCCAAATCATTGAAGCAAGCTGTTCATGAGCGTGACGGTTTGGCCCCGGTTGAGGACAAGACCTACTGGCAATCTACCAAATCTTGGATGTGGGCCAATAAGAAGTTTGTTGGAATCATTGGGTTGTTCATCTTCTTGTATTTGGGAGTTGTTGGTTATCAAAAGTTGTATCGCATTGGTGTGAATCAAGGATATATGCCCAACCAACCCGTTTGGTTCTCGCACAACATTCATGCTTGCCAAAACGAGATTGATTGTCAATATTGTCACTCCTCTGCGTCGAAATCCAAGCATGCGGGCATCCCATCTGTGAACATTTGTATGAATTGCCACAAGGGTATCAAGAATGGTCCTGTTTCTGGCGAGAAGGAAATCGCTAAAATCTATGCAGCCATCGGTTTTGATCCTGCAACGGGTCAGTACATTGAGAACTATGAGCAGAAGCCAATTCAATGGAACAAGGTGCACAATTTGCCCGACCACGTGAATTTCAATCACAGTTTGCACGTAACAGGTGCTAAATTGGATTGTAAGCAATGCCACGGTCCTGTTCAAACCTACAACGTGGGCCGTTTGGCACCTGTTGAGGAAATCAACGCACAAGAGGACGTGGTTGGTTTGATCAAATTATCGAAGCCCACATTGACCATGGGTTGGTGTATTGAGTGTCACAACAAAGCCAATATTGATTTGGCTAGTTCTGACTACTACGAAGAAATGCACAATCGTTTCAAATCTTCAGCTGTTGGTAAGCGTACCCTCAAAGACATCATGGAAGATGGCGAGGTTACGGTGAAAGAAATGGGCGGATGGGAATGTGGTAAGTGTCACTATTAATTTTTAGGATCTACGAACATGAGTAACAATAAAAAATATTGGACCAGCTTGGAAGAGTTCAGCAATCGCGAATCATTCCAAGAAGCAGTTTCTCAAGAGTTTGCACCAGCAAGCAATGGATTAAATGCTTTTGCAGACGAGAAATTATCCAAAGCCAACACAGGACGTCGTGACTTTTTGAAATTCATGGGTTTCAGTGTTGCAGCAGCAACTTTGGCAGCCTGTGAAGCGCCTGTAGTGAAGAGTATTCCTTATGTGGTAAAGCCAGAGGACATTACACCAGGTATTCCCAATTATTACGCAACGACCTATTATGATGGATCGGATTATGCCAATATTTTGGTCAAGACCCGCGAAGGTCGTCCTATTTTCATCAAAGGAAATAAATCCCATGGATTGGGTAAAGGTGCAATCAATGCCAGAATCAATGCATCGGTATTAGAGATTTATGATGAGGATCGTTTGAAAGGTCCAAGATCAGGTGCTTCTGATATTTCTTGGGCCAACTTGGACAAAGAAATGATGGAGGTTTTGGCTTCTGCAAAGAATGTTCGCATTCTTTCGAATACCATCATCAGTCAAACTACTAAAAATGCCATCAATGCTTTCTCTGCGCACCACGCTGGAAAGGTGAAGCATGTGCAGTATGATGTTGTTTCTTATTACGGCATGACCAAAGCCAATCAAGAAGCCTTTGGTAAAGCCGTTGTTCCACAATACAATTTTGAAAAGGCAGAAGTCATTGTCAGCGTTGCTGCGGATTTCTTGGGTTCTTGGTTGACTTCCAATTTATACCAAGGCGCTTATGCCGATGGTCGCCGCCCTGAGAACGGCAACATGAGCAAGCATTATCAGTTTGAATCCAACATGTCTTTGACGGGTTCTAATGCTGATGTGCGTGTCGCCATCAAGCCATCGCAAGAAGGGCAGGTTTTGGCAGCCATTTACAGCGCTTTGAATGGTGGTAAAGCACAAGTAGAGGGAATTGAGTCCAGTGTGTTCACCAAGTTGGCTGCTGAATTGAAAGCCAACGCAGGTAAGTCTTTGGTTGTTGCAGGAAGCAACGATGCTGACGCCCAGAAGGTTGTAATCGCCATCAATCAGATGTTGAACAATTACGGTTCAACCATTGACATGACCAATCATTTGAATTTGTTCGCAGGAAATGACGCAGATGTTGAAGCTTTGGTGGCTGAGATGAATAGCGGTGCAGTAGATGTATTGATTGTGCATGGCTGCAATCCCGTTTATAACTTGGCTCATTTGAATTTCGCAGCAGCGATGTCCAAGGTGAAAACCAAAGTATCCACCGCTTTGTTTGCAGATGAGACTGCAGCAATTTGCAATTTCATGGCTCCTGATCACCATCAGTTGGAATCATGGGATGATGCGAGTGCTATGGCAGGAAGAACAGACTTGATTCAACCCACCATCAATCCTTTGTACAATACCCGACCTGCAGGTCAAAATTATTTGGCTTGGTCTGGAAACAATAGCAGTTACTATGATTATTTGAGAATGACGTTCAATGCAGGTTATACACCAGCAATGATGGATTCTGATAGCAATTGGTACACTGCAGTTCACAATGGAACATTCGCGGTCAATACTGCACCAGTAGTTGAATCAGTAGATGGTTCAACGGCATCTGCAATGGCGGCAGTAGCAGCTGCATTGCCTACAGCAAGCACTGCAAATGTGACGGTAAGTGAGAGCTTATCGAAAATTGCCAATAAAAAGGGTGGAAAATGGGAGATGTCATTGTATACATCAGTGAATTTGGGATTGGGTAACCATGCCAGCAATCCGATGTTACAAGAGACGCCAGATCCCATTACCAAAGTCACTTGGGACAACTATGTGGCCATGGCTCCAGCCGATATGAAAGACATGAACTTGAATCTCTACATTGGAGAGCAAGAAGAGTCTTCATTGGTTAAAGTGGTTGCCAATGGAAAAGAAATCATTCTTCCAGCAGTAGCTACTCCTGGTCAAAAGAGAGGAACAGTGAGCATCGCTTTGGGTTATGGCCGTGGAGCAAATGACGAGGTCATTGGAAAAGCAGCCTACCAAGTAGATGGAGACGGTGATTATATCATGGATGGCGAGAAGCGCATGACCATCGGTAAGAATGCCTTTGTTTTTGTGAACAAAGGAATCTATGCCAATTATGATGTGAACATTGAACCTACCGGAGAAATGTATCCTATGGCTTCTACACAGTTACACAGCACCGTAATGGGTCGTGACTCTGTGGTCAAAGAAACTTCTTTGGCAGCTTATTTAAAAGAAAAATCGGCCGAGAAGGGAAAAGCTTCTTGGAATACAGCCAATACATTGCCAGTTCACCATGATGTGAATGGTGATGGTGAAATTACTGCGAAAGGCGATCGCGTTCCGGTAAGAGACATGGATTTGTGGGCAGAGCATCCTGTTGAGAATGTTGGGCACCGTTGGGGTATGACCATCGACTTGACCAGCTGCATCGGTTGCGGAGCTTGTATCACAGCTTGTCACACAGAGAACAACGTTCCTGTAGTAGGAAAAGACGAAGTGCGTCGCCACCGCGATATGCATTGGATGCGTATTGATCGCTACTTCTCTTCAGATTTCAATACTTTAGAAGAGACAAAAGAAAACAAAGGTTTGGGTACCATTGCCGCTTATGGTGACATGGAAATTCCAACTGAGAATCCTCAAACTGTTCACATGCCAATGATGTGTCAGCACTGTAACCATGCTCCTTGCGAGACGGTTTGTCCAGTAGCTGCTACGGCTCATAGCAATGAAGGTTTGAACAACATGGCTTACAACCGTTGTATCGGTACACGTTATTGCGCCAACAACTGTCCTTACAAAGTGCGTCGCTTTAACTGGTTCAACTATGTAACCAATGACAAGTTCTCTAAATTCAATCCTGCCCAAGACGAGACGATGCGTATGGTATTGAATCCAGATGTAACTGTGCGTACACGCGGTGTAATGGAGAAATGTAGCATGTGTCAACAGCGCATTCAGGCAGGTAAAATTGATGCTAAGAAGCGTGGTGAAGTGGTTGCAGATGGTGCAATTGTTACCGCTTGCGCAGAGGCATGTCCAACACACGCCATTGTATTTGGTGATTTGAACGACACGGCCAGTGAGAACATCATGCGCGCCAAGAACAACCGTTCTTACCATGCCTTAGAAGAAGTAGGTATTCAACCCAATATCTACTACATGACAAAAGTTAGAAACATTGAAACCGAAGCATAATAAAATCCTATGTTAAAAGAAGCTTCTATCCGTCAACCCCTCATTTTAGGTCACAAGACTTATCATGACATCACGAAGGACATTTGTGGACCCATCGAAGGACCTGCACCTCGTGAGTGGAAAATAGCCATCACCATAGCCGCGATCATCGCGATTTATGGTTTGAGCTGTATTGCTTACCTTGTTGGTACCGGTATTGGTGCTTGGGGTCTGAACAAAACTGTAGGCTGGGCATGGGACATCACCAACTTCGTTTGGTGGGTAGGTATCGGTCACGCAGGAACCTTGATTTCTGCGGTATTGTTGTTGTTCCGTCAGCGTTGGAGAATGGCGATTAACCGTTCTGCAGAAGCGATGACCATCTTTGCGGTAATCATGGCGGCCATTTTCCCTGTGTTTCACATGGGTCGTGTTTGGATGGCTTATTGGACTTTGCCTCTGCCCAATCAATTCGGATCATTATGGCCCAACTTCAACTCAGCTTTGATGTGGGACGTATTTGCGATCTCAACTTACTTCTCTGTATCATTGGTATTCTGGTACATCGGTTTGATTCCTGATTTCGCAACCATTCGTGACCGCATGGTTAAGCCAGGCATGAAGCGCTTCTACAGCATTTTGAGTTTTGGTTGGTCTGGTCGTGCCAAGAACTGGACGCGTTTTGAAGAAGTTTCATTGGTGTTGGCAGGTATCGCTACGCCTTTGGTATTCTCGGTTCACTCGATTGTATCGATGGACTTTGCTACCTCAGTTGTACCAGGATGGCACACCACCATCTTCCCTCCTTACTTCGTGTCTGGAGCGATCTTCTCAGGATTTGCGATGGTATTGACCTTGTTGTTGATCATGCGTAAAACCATGAAATTGGAGGCCTATATTCACGTAAAGCACGTCGAATACATGAACATCGTTATCATCGTTACTGGATCAATCGTGGGTGTAGCTTATTTGACTGAGTTGTTTATTTCTTGGTACAGTGGAGTGGAGTATGAAGCGTATGCCTTCATCAACCGTTTCTCCGGTCCTTACAGTTGGTCTTATTGGATGATGATGACGTGCAACGTAATCAGCCCGCAGCTATTTTGGTTCAAGAAAATTCGTACCAACTTGGCAGCGACGTTCGTTTTGTCAATCGTGGTAAACATCGGTATGTGGTTCGAGCGTTTCGTGATTATCGTTACTTCTATTCACCGTGATTATGTTCCCGGTGCATGGGGTGAGTTCCACCCATCAGGTATCGATGTCGGCATGTTCATTGGAACCATCGGTATTTTCTTCACCTTATTCTTGTTGTTCGCTCGTTACTTCCCAGTATTGGCTTTGAACGAGTTGAAGACCATTTTGAAAATGAGTGGAGAGTCCTACAAAAAAGAAGCAGAAAAACACTAATTGGTATATATAACAACCATGGCAAATAAAGTATTTCACGTAATGTACGATGACGACCAAAAGTTGATGGACGCTGCACGTGCATTGGTTGCAAAAGGAATTCGTGTAAAAGACGTGTTCTCTCCATTTCCCGTTCACGGATTGGATCCCGTAATTGGGGTTAAGCGCACAAGATTGGCCATTGCGTCTTTCATGTATGCTTCTACCGGTACAGCCTTGGCCATTTTGGGAACTTGGTATTTTATGATTCACGATTGGCCCATGAACATTGGTGGTAAACCCAGCTTTTCATGGATTGAGAATGCGCCTGCATTTGTACCCATCATTTTCGAATTTTCTGTGTTCTGCGGAGCACATGGTATGGTGTTGACTTATTTGTTGCGCAATGGCACTTTGCCAGGAATGCCTGCAAGCAATCCCGATCCTAGAACAACGGACGATAAGTTTGTAATGGAAATTACAACCGAGCAAAATGGTGGAATGTCAGAGTCAGATATCGAGGCTTTGATCAACACAACAGATGTTTATGAATTAAGCATAAAGAATTATTGATTATGAAGCGCCCCTTGATAAAAATTACAGCAGCCCTCTCCGTGGTGTTAGCAGTAACATCATGCCGAGTAGATCCCAATTCTGCAGGTTATGAGTATATGCCAGACATGTATCGTTCTCCTGCTTTAGAGGCTTATGTGGATTATGGAAGCAACAAGCACATGGATTGGACTTGGCAGCAAAAAGCTGACGCAGGAGTAGTGACCAAGTTGTCTCGCAAGCCCGCGCCAGGAACAGTGCCTTATATGGAGGCCGATATGAAGCGCGCTGAGAAGTTGACTTCTGCAGGAGCGTCTTTCATGATTATGCCTTATTCACTGAAAAATACTCCAGAGGATTATGAGCGTGCCGCGATAGAGGTCAAGTCTCCTTTATTGAGCAACAAAACCAATATCGAAAAAGGTGCAGAGATTTACCAAAAGATGTGTGCACATTGCCATGGCAAAGAAGGAAAAGGTGATGGTGCGATTTCAGCCAGTGGCAAAATCGTAGCGCCTGATTATCCTGGAAAATTGAAAGATTTGTCAGAAGGCAAAATGTATCACTCCATAACCCATGGTAAAGGATTGATGGGTTCGCATGCTTCTCAAATGACCAAATTGGAGCGTTGGCAAGTGGTGGAGTACGTAAAGTGCCTACAAAAAGGTGTTCCAGCTCCAACGTATGATAAGAATGATATGGTGGTATTGGCGGCTGCTGAGGCTGCTCCTGCTGCAGAAACAACAGAAACTGCCAAACCTTAATCGATAGACCATGATGACACAAGATAAATTACAATTTCAAATTCCGAGTGGGGTAAACAAGTGGACCACCATCGGTATGGGTATTGGTTTGGTTGCTTTAATTGCCGGTTGGTTTGTGGACCACACTGAGCATCACCAGTATTGGTGGGCCAACATTCTCATCAATGGCTTCTTCTTTTTTGCCATTTCATTGGGCGCCATGTTCTTCTATGCCCTACAATATGCCACGGAGGCGGCTTGGTCGGCTATGGTGAAGCGTGTTTTCGAAGCGATGTTCCAGTTTATTCCAGTTGGAGTAGGTATCGTTTTGTTGGTTGTATTGGCGGGTCAATTCCATATCAACCACCTGTATCATTGGATGGACCCTGAATTACATGACGTCAATTCTCCAGCTTATGATGAAATCATCGCCAACAAAAAACCTTATTTGTCTGCATGGTTTTTCTGGTTGAGAATGTTGGCTTATGCAGGTGTTTTCATCTATTTCTCTCGCAAATTCCGTGAGTGGTCGATTCAAGAGGACACAGAGGGAGGTACCGTTTTGCATTACATGCAGTACAGAAAGAGTGCAGTGTTCTTGGTTTTCTTTGCAGTATTCTCTTCTACCATGTCATGGGATGTATTGATGAGCATTGATACGCACTGGTATTCTACGATGTACGGTTGGTACATCTTCTCAGGAATGTGGGTAACCACCATGATTTTTGCAACGTTGTCTATCGTTTGGATGAAGAATTTGGGTTATTTCCAAAATTTGAATGATTCACATATTCATGACTTGGGCAAATGGATCTTTGCCATCTCTATGTTGTGGAGCTATCTGTGGTTCTGCCAGTATATGTTGATTTGGTATTCAGATATTCCTGAGGAAATCACCTATTTCAAAGAGCGTTATGAGCATTACATGGGCATGATGTGGACCATTTTCTTTGTGAATTTTGTTGTTCCATTTTATGTGCTATTGTCACGCGATGCGAAAAGAAATACCAAGTATTTGACCCGTGTAGGTGTCATCATTTTCATCTCTCACTTCTTTGATTTGTATCTGGCCGTAGTACCTGGTACCAATCATGGACATGAAACATTTACATTTTGGTTCGAATTAGGTTTGTTTATTGGATTTTTAGGTTTATTTGTACGCATGTTTACATCGGCGTTAACCAAGGCAAACTTGATTCCAGTGAAACATCCTTTCCTTGAGGAAAGTGAGCACCACAGCATATAATTGATAAAGTAGGAAAGTAAAAAAAGAAAACATGAATCTATTCATTCTTTTAGTGTTAGTCTTGGCAATTATTGCAATTGCTCAGTTGACTAAAGTGTACGACTTATCTCGCAGTTTAAGAAATACACGTGAAGAGGAAATAACTGCTGCTGACAATCGCCTAAATGCCAATGCTTGGATTATATGGATGATTGCATTCTTCGCAGGTACGATTTATTTGTATGTACGATATGGAGATTATCTCCCAGAGTCGGCTTCAGAGCATGGTGTTGCTGTAGATAAGTTGATGTCGGTGAATATTTGGATGATCACCATTGTGTTTTTCATCGTGAATTATTTGTTGTTCAGCTTCGCCAATAAGTACCGCTTTAATCCAGCGCGTAAGGCCAAGTTTTTTGCACATGACAATCGCTTGGAAATGTTGTGGACCTTGATTCCAGGTGTGACCATGGCTTTCATCATTGTTTATGGTTTGATTACTTGGAACAACATGACAGGACCTGCTTCTGCGGATGCGATGCAAATTGAGTTGTATTCTAAGCAGTTTGACTGGACAGCTCGTTACCCTGGAGAAAACAAAGTTTTTGGTGCGGCTGATTTCAATTTGATTGGTAGTTCAAATGGTTTGGGATTGGTTACAGAAGAGGGTGTTGCAGCCAAGTTGGCTGAGATTGATCACAACATAGAGCAAACTGAAAAAACCATCGCCAATGGTAAGGCAGAAGGCACCATGCCGGATAGTTATTTGGAAAGTTTAGAGGATCAATTGTACAAGTTGAAGCGTCACAAACAGCGTATTTTGGATTTAAAGGAGAATGAATTGAATGGCGTGAGCCAATGGAAAGCCGGTGCCGATGATAAATTGGTGAAAGGAGAGTTCCACATTCCAGTTGGTCAAGAAATTGAGTTCGTTTTCCGTTCGCAAGATGTTATTCACTCCGCTTACATGCCTCATTTTAGAGCGCAAATGAATACGGTACCCGGTGTTCCTACTCGTTTCAAAATGAAGCCTACCATCACTACAGCAGAGATGAGACAAAAGTTGGGTAATGATAAGTTTGATTACATCTTGTTGTGCAACAAGGTATGTGGAGCGGCGCATTTCAATATGAAAATGACCGTTGTTGTGGATACACCAGAAGATTATGCAGCTTGGTTAGCGGAGCAGAAAACTTTCGGTGGAGACAAGAACGAGAAGAAAGAAGAATCTCCTGCAGTCCCTGCAGCGGATACGACAAAAACAATGGCATCAATTAATTAAAAAATAGACAGAGAGAAATGGGAGCACATTCACACGATCACGGACATCACGAGGAAAGCTTTATCTCAAAATATATCTTTTCTCAAGATCATAAGATGATCTCCAAGCAGTTTTTGGTTACTGCTATTTTCATGGGAGTCATCGCAGTTATGTTGTCTATTTTCTTCCGCCTTCAATTGGGATGGCCAGGGGAGAAGTTTGGCATTCTGAATGCATTCCTTGGTGACAAATGGGCACCAGATGGAATTTTGATAAGAACGCTTATTTGGCTATGGTCACCATACACGGTACCATCATGGTATTCTTTGTATTGACAGGTGGTTTGTCAGGAACTTTCGCCAACTTGCTTATTCCATTGCAAATCGGCGCACGTGACATGGCTTCTGGCTTCATAAACA
>JACCDH011164060.1_pt1 | contig 10297 bp, 9 predicted proteins | sample 7442481 | NCBI WGS metagenome assembly JACCDH01 (sample SAMN15323433, study PRJNA562643) | freshwater metagenome | isolation source: river surface water | place: USA:Blue River Watershed | collected 2017-08-15
AAACGATGGGGTCCTTTGTTGGCCAATGAAAATCTAAAGAATCGTAACGAACTCCAAGATCAAATTGAGGTTCATGGCGGCTGTCTTGGAGATATAAAACAGTGGATTCTTCAAGGCTTAAAAAGCCATGAGCAAATCCTTTAGGAATGAAAAGGGCCTGTTTTTTTGTACCCTTGAGCTCAAAAGAGACGGTTTTACCAAAACTGGGTTCATCCTTTCTTATATCTACAACCACATCAATGATATGACCTGAAACAAGATGGACAATCTTATTGTGGTCATGCGGTGGTGCTTGAAAATGCATGCCACGAATGACGTTCTTTTTAGAGTTTGTATAGTAGGCTTCTTGGAGGTTTATAGGAAAATTAAGAGTAGAAAAGACTTTCGAGAAGCTTCCTCTCTCGTCTGTAAATTCTGGGATATCAATAAGGGTTGGGATTTTATACATATTCGGGTGCTTTTATTATAAATGATGGAAATTGGAGGAGTCAACTTCGTAGTCGCTTTGCTTCATTTTAATCACCTCTAGAAGCTACTATAAGCATCATTACTTTCTTGGCATGAAAAGCCTCGTGAAGTATTGTTATGCTTCATGAAAAATTCGATTAAAAATTTGATAATTAAGTTAGGTCTAAAGGATTTTATTAAAAGATCTTTTCCGTATAGATACTATCAACATAGTGTCGGGAATATTATGTTCCCCATCTATTCCCTTGGGTGGTTCATCGCTAAAATCCTTGTTCCAAGACGTTCGGTCACTTTAAATGGGATTGTCTTAAGTTTACCTGTTCGAAACTGGATAACACATTTTCGATGGTACTTAATTAAGCAAAAGGAGCCTGAAGTAAGGCATTGGGTAGACCAAGACCTTAAGGATGATGATGTTCTTTATGATATTGGCGGAAACATTGGTTTGATTTCAATGTATGCTGCCAAGAGATTTAAGAAGATGAAGATCATTGCTTTTGAACCGGAGTATTCGAATCTCGCCCTCTTCAAAGAAAATCTAAAGTTTAATGGATTAAAAGAAAGAGTTGAAATTTACTCTGTGGGCCTAAGTGATCATGATGGATTAAGTCACCTTTATATTCAAGATGATGGAGAGGGAGCTGCTGCACATAGTGAGAGTAATGTTCCGATCCTTAAAACTGATGAGGGTTATGATGTTGTGTGGAGAGAAGGGATCGCATGTTTTAAACTTGATACCTTTGTCCAAATGTCTGGTCTTCAACCTAGCGCCCTCAAAATCGATACTGATGGTAATGAGCTTAAGATTTTACTTGGAAGCCAAGCTGTTCTTGCAAATAAAGCTCTCCGGACAATCATTATTGAAACTCCTGTTAAAGATGATGCAAAGTCCATTGAGTGCCGGAATATTCTATTAGGGCACGGATTTTCAGAGAAGAAGCGTAGTGGAATTATGAATGTCGTTTGGGAAAGGGTTAACTGAGATCATCCATATGAAAATTGTAGAGACCGATTATTTTTTGCGTGAAAATTTCTTTTTAAAGAGTTTTGCGCGATTAAAGTATTTTGACCGTATTGTATTTGGTTTCCTTAACAGAGATGCGAAAGTTAGCAGTGCTGTTAACGAACTTAGAAAAAATGGATTTGTCCTGTTTCCAGATTTCATCAAGCCTGAAGAGTTAAAGTATTTGCAAGAGCAGTATGCAAGACGACTCGAAAACGAAATGGAATTTGAAACTCCTTGCTTAGCACAGACATTGATTGATCCTGAAAGGCATAACGATCTCATTAAAAATAAATTTAAAGTCTCTGATTCTAAATTGCAGGAGATCGGAGTTACTTTTAGCTCTTCAGATTTTTCAAGTTATGAGGAAGTTGTTGAAAAACATAAACCTTCGACACTGAAAACATATATCCCTCAAGATATGGCCTTTTTCAAAATCTGGTTAAATCCTTTTATTCTTAAAGTTATTGAAAAGTATTTAGGCGTAAAGCCATACTTATTTGAAGCCTACATCCGTAGAAACTTTCCTGCCAAATATAAAGTGATGAATCATTACTGGCACCGAGATACTAATAATAAGCAGCTTTTGTTAAAAGCTTTTATTTTTCTGACAGACTGTGAAGTGGATAACGGACCTCATGAATATATTAGTGGTTCTATCCAAGATCTTACGTTAAATGGAAAAACCTATTATGAAGATCATGAGGTAGATGCTCTTTATCCGGAAGGAAGTCCAAATCGAATTGTAAGTGTTGTAAAAGCTGGAACTTTAATTCTCGAAGATACGCGTGGTCTTCATAGAGCTAAAAATCCATTTAGTGGACATAGAGACTTAGGGTATGCGGTATTTATGCCTAAAACATTAGTTTCTAAGGTTCCAGTCCATTATAAAGTCAGTAGAAAAATATTTGAGAATTTGGATGCTGAACAGAAGGAATACATTCCACAAGGGTTTGTTTATTAAAAAGTTTTTATTAATAAAAGAATTTTTAGGAAAAGATCTTTCTGCGATTTTTTTGAAAATCTTATTGATGGGAATATGTTTGTTTCTTGTCGAGTCTGCTTCTATTTACGTGATCCAAGGATTTTTGAGATCTTTTGGACTTACTAGCTCTAACGTTGATGATTTTTTGCCTGCTTCATACCCAGTGGGACTTTTTCAGAATATTCTCATTTTAATTGTTTTTGGCCTCGTGAGATTTATTTCTACGACGATCTTGAATTACTATACAGGGATTGTTCCAGAATATTTTAAAATGCTTCAAAGGAACAGGATCGTAAGTTACGGTTTAAAACTTGATACTAAAGAATCAACAGCTCAACTTTATTCTGCTTATACCGAAATTGCAGAAAGAGCTGGTATTGCAATCATGACCATCTTTTCTGGTATTACAAATTTATTTCTGGGAGTTTTGATCCTTTCCTATGGTTTGACAATGGCATGGAGAGAGGTTTTGATTGGAGTAGTGGCTTTAGGGGTACTCTTTATTCCTCTGAGATACGTTAATAATAAGGTTCGCAAATCTGGAGATTACCTTGCGAAAGAATGGGCGTTAATTAGCGACTCTTTTGGGAATGCCATTAGAAATAAATTTTTAATTAATCTCTACAATTTGAATAATCAAACTTATGAGCATTTAGAGGAGAGCTTGTTTCGTTATAATGTTGATGTGTTTAAGTACCGGGTAGGGACTGCTATCCAAGGCAACATCACTAACTTTATTGGGTTATTGGTGTTTGCTTTGATTTGTTTTATAGGGAAAAATTATTTTGATACGGATGCTTCATTACTTATTGGTATTTTTTATCTTTTCGTAAGGGCCGTACAGTATTTAACGATTCCGCTAAATTCTTACACATCGTTTCTTTTTACAAGGGCCAATATCATGCAGTTATTTGATATTTGGCAAAAAGAAGAAAAATCAAAATTGACCGAAACTGTCTTTGTAAAAGAACAAGAGATTCTTCCTCGAATTGATATCACAGCAAAAAATGTATCATTTAGGTTTACGGAAAATTCAAAGTACATATTTGAAAAATTGAACTTTCAAGTTAAGTCGGGAGAGTTTCTACTTATTGTTGGTCCATCTGGAGCTGGTAAGAGTACTTTATTAAAAGTGATTCTTGGTCTTCTTCCCTGTGAAGGGGAAGTTTTGATCAATGGCAGCGATCATCATTTAACAAATAAATCTTTTAATGATCAAGTTGCTTATATTGGGCCTGATCCTTTTCTTATTCAAGATTCTATTAGAAAGAACCTGACTTATGGGAATAAAAAGTCTGAGACGATGACAGATGATCAAATGTGGAAAGTGCTTGAGTCTGTAGGTCTCAAAGAAGAGTTTTCGAAGAGAGATGGTCTCAGCACTATGATTCAAGAGTATGAAGGACTTTCTTCTGGTCAAAAACAAAGAGTCTCCATTGCACGAGCTTTATTAAGAGATCCCAAACTTCTGATCTTAGATGAGTGTACTTCGAACTTAGATGAGGCAACTGAAGAGAAAATAATAAATTTATTTAAAGACCTGTCTAAAGATTTAACGACAATCGCAATATCACATCGAATGTCATTTAAAAGAATTGCGACAAGTATCTTAGAGCTAAATTAAATTTCTACCAAACACTTAATCCCCCATCAACTACGATATTTTGGCCAGTAATATACTGAGAAGAATCAGAAGCAAGAAAGATCAATGCTCCTAACAGATCGTCTGGTTTGGCCATTCTGTTTAAAGGGACTCTGTATGAGTATTTTGTAGAGAATGTTGAATTCTGACCACTTTCAACACCACCTGGAGTTAGTGTATTGACTCTTATCTGATGTTCTCCCCAGTAAGCTGCTAAGTACTGAGTAAGGCCTATAACAGCTGCCTTTGAGGCGCTATAGACCGCTGGACTTGATATAGGTTCCCCATTGTAAAATGATCCTTCATAGATTCTTTTATCTGGGGCCACTAGGCCATAGATAGATCCAGTTTGGATAATGCTTCCACCTTTCTTGAATTTTATCATTTCTTTTCCGACAGCTTGTGCCATCAAAAATAACCCGTTCACATTAACATCCATGACTTCTTTCCAGGTAGAAAGGTCATAATCTTCAAACGATTTTAGAAAGTTACTTAGACGACTTCCTTTTGAGGCCGCATTGTTATGAAGTACGTCGATGTTGCCAAAATCTGCAACGATGGATTGAACTGTTTGATTCACTTGCTCAGGTTGAGTGATGTCAGTTGGGTAAATTTCTATTTTAGATTTAAATTCCTGCATGAGATTTTTTTTGAAAGTCTCAAGATCATGCTGAGAGCGGTCGATCAATGCAAGTTTTGCTCCTGACTCCAATAATCCTTTACAGAAATATTGGCCAAGTATGCCAGTTGCACCGGTAACGACGACATTTTTATTATTTAAGCCAAATCGATTGTCCATAATTTATTGCCTTGTCATAAGATAATTTACGATTTCTAAATCTAACGGAGAATCTATATCTAAGGATCTTTCTTCAGGCATTACATAGAGTGATGTTTGACTCTGAAAAATAGAATTTTCTTGGAAAAGAAAATTTCTTTTCCAAGCATAGATCGATGCGTTCATATCATAAGTCTTTGGAGAGTCTTGTCTTCGTGTAACATTCTTATCCAATGCCTTTACGATAGAGACTTTCCCGTCAACTACTTCAACCATATTAAAATACGGTGATCTTCGAGAAGGGGTTCCAGTAATGACATTAGAAATAGCATCGGATGAGAACAGTAGTTTACTGACTTCAATGATATCTGCAACACTTCTTAATGGAGATGTTGCATCTAGATCAATGAAATAGTCGAATTGAGTATTAGATCTTTTTTCTGCTTCACTGGCACAATGTTTGATAACTGGTAATTTGGGAGAACTGTCTTGGGCCATGTCTTGAGGTCGATCAATAAGGATTGTCGCGCCATATTTTTCAGCAGCTTTTAAGATTTCGTCGGAATCACTGCTCACTGCGATTTCTTGGAATAAGTTGCTTTCACGCGCTTGAATGATTGAATGAGCTATAAGTGGGATTCCTTTAATGTGAATAAGGTTTTTATTCTTTACACCTTTAGACCCGCCTCGTGCGCATAGGCTACAAAGACCCTTTAAAGATTTGAAATCCATTTTTGCTCTTCCTTTGATCTGTAGAGTGCTTCAATCATTGAGATGACATTTTTTCCTTCTCTAAAAGAACATAAGTCTGCGTGTTCATTTTTAATGAAGGCCGTATGCATTTCAGTATATGTCGTATTTCTTTCACATACGATTTCTTCAGTCTTGTCATTACAAGTATAAGTGCCTTTAACTAAGTCTACCTTGATACTCTCATCATTTGTTATAAGAGTGATTTCGCGTCTTCCTATTCTGTCTAAATAGTTTAACTGAAGAGAAACCATAGGGCATTTTTCAAATTCCAAGAGTGCAGAAAAGTTATCATCACTATCGATGTTTAAATTACTTGTTTTACCAATTTGACAGATAACCTTTTTCCAATCATCAAAGAGCCAAAGTAGATAATCGATTTCATGACTCAAATCCCATAATACTCCACCACCTTGATTCTTAGATGATGAATAACTTGACTCATAACTTCGCTGAGTTCTCCATGTCGGTAAGTATTGGCCAACATATATTTGGCATGAAAGAATGTCCTTATTTTCGAGGTGCTTTTTGAGTCTATTTATTCCGGGATGAAATCTCAAATTATAACCTACAAAGGTCTGGGGGTCGTTTTCAGGAAGTTCTAACTGATTAATGGCGAGTGGTTTTTCTACTAAGATTCGCCCATGGTAATTGGCATCTCTGATTGTTTTTATGGATTGAGCATGAAGGTAAGTTTCATTGGCAATAACAATATATTCGGGGCTATGAGTTCTAAGCGCTTCAACTAAGTTATTAAAAACATTTTTTTTGTCTTCAGTAAGATGCTTACTTACAACCGCAACCTCATGTCCAAGGTCTGTTAAGACACTTGCATGACGTTTTCCAATTGAACCTTGGCCAATGATCAGTATGTTCATTTGAAAACGATACCATAATCGTGATTGGCCTTTTCGTAGTCACCAGTTTTACCTATATCGAGCCAGTATTCACGTATTGGAAATGATGAGAGAGCTTTTTTCTTATCAATCATGGATTTAAAAAGCTGAGGCATATCCATATATTCATTGTGGTTAATAAGAGGGAGGACTTCTGGATTGAGCACATAAACACCTGCACTCACAAAAAACTTATGGATAGGTTTTTCTTCAATTTCAAGAACATCATAATTTTGATCAATCCGCACGACACCATAGGGAACTTGAAAGTCGAATTCTCTCACGCAAACTGTCGCAGACGCTTTTTTGTCGTCGTGAAATGTCAGTAGCTCATCAAAGTTAATTTTTGTAAGGATGTCACCGTTCATGACAATAAATGGTTTTTGGGGTTGGATTTTAAGAAGGGAGAGCGAGCCAGCTGTTCCCATTTTTATATTTTCTTCAATGTACTCGATGGAAATTCCCCACTTCTCTCCATTTAAGAAGTGATTTTTAATCATTTCTGAACGGTAGTTAACTGAGAGATAGATTTTTTTACAACCTGTATTGGCGAAGTTTTCCACGATCGTCTCGAGAATTGGCTTTTGCCCAACTTTGAGTAAAGGTTTAGGGATTTCCTTTGTTAGATCACCTAACCTAGACCCTAGACCACCACACATGATAACGACGAAACGATCTTCCCAAATTGAAGAGTTCATTTGATCTTCGACGTGAAGACCAATTAAGATTCCTCGCTCATCAATAATAGGTATTTTAGAAATATCTTTATCCCTCATGAGTTTTCTAAGCTCTGTTTTGGGCGTATCAAGAGTCACTGTATTTGGAGTTCTATTAATAATCGTTTCTATAGACTGATCAAGAGCAGACCCTTTAATTAACGCTCGTCTAATGTCCCCATCTGACAGTGTCCCAATAAGTTTAAAGTTCTCATCAGCAACAAGTGCCAGCTGAAGTGCACCATGGTCAATAATCTCTAGCGCTTGCTTGATTGTTTTATTAGGAGAAATAATGATTTCCTTCCAGCTTTTCATTTCTCTCTGGCCTTCTGAAGTATGTTGCATACAGTATTTATTTGTTCTTGGGATATACTTGTCGAGCATGGGATATTAATCAACTTTGATCTGATTTCTTTAGAAGTAGTTAGTTCAGTAGATTGGAACGATTCAAACATTGGTAGATCTTTCATAAGAGTCCACACAGGTCTTACATCAACTTTATTTTCCATGAGGTAATTGATCAGTTGATCTTTTGTCATGGGGAAATGACTATCAACGATGATTGAATAGAACCAATGGTTTGAAAAATTTGTGTGCTGAGGAAGATAAAACTGAAGACCCTTAATTTTAGAAATTTCTGCATGATATTTCAGAGCATTTTCAGTTTTTATTTTTATGAACTCTTCTATCTTTTCTATTTGAGCAACACCGAGCGCCGCTAAAACATTGACCATCCTGTAATTATAACCAACTTCATCGTGGAAAAACTCAAGGTTATTAATTTTAGCGGTGGTAGTGATGTGTTTTGCTTTTGCAGAATTCTTGGGATCTTTGCAAACAAGAATTCCTCCGCCACCAGTCGTGATAATTTTATTACCATTGAAACTAAAGCAGCCGAAGTCGCCAAATGTCCCTGTCATTTGGTTTTCCCATTTTGCGCCTAAACTTTCTGAGGCATCTTCAATGACCTTGATATTATACTTTTTGCAGAGGTCTACTATTCTAGGCATATCAAGAGCATGACCAAAGATGTGAACTGGAATAATGGCCTTAACGGTTTTACCAGTGCTCTTATTAATGCAAGATTCCCCATTGTATTCGCAATGGCTCTTTAAGAATGATTCTAGTTTTAAGACATCTAATCCAAGATTATCCCACTGCGAATCAATAAAAATAGGGCTGGCCCCAACGTACCTAACTGCATTGATAGGAGCAACAAAGGTAAGATTGGGCACAAGAACTTCATCTTGAGCTTGAACATTAGAGAGAATAAGCGCTGTATGAATAGCTGCAGTTCCGTTCATCACTGCCGTCGACTTGGGGACTCCAAGGAAGGCCGAGAATAGTTCTTCAAACTTATTAACGTAAGGTCCAGCCGTTGAAACGAAATTAGTGTCTAGGCAGTCTTTGACATATTTCCATTCATTACCTCTTAAGTTTGGTTCTGATAATGGAATCATATGTTATAAATACCTGTTTTATAATTTTTTAAGTTATCTGCTTGAGTAAACCAATTAATTGTTTCTTCAAGACCTTTGGCAAATCCTTCGATCCCGCCATACACCGGTGTCCAATTAAGTAATTTTTTGGCCTTTTCGTTGGAAGCGTAAAGTCTTTCAACTTCAGATTTTGCTGGTCTTATTCTATCTTCATCTTGAGTGATTTTGATATTAGATTTCATAATTTTACTGATGAGGTTAGCCGTTTCCCCAATAGAGATTTCAAAGTTGCTACCGAGATTTATTGTTTCACCAATGCAGTCTGGAGACTTAATAGCAGCAATAAATCCATTCACAGTATCTTTTACAAAATTAAAATCTCTTGTTGGTGATAAAGACCCAAGGTTGATCTCCACTTTATTGGCCGCAATTTGAGTGATGATTGTCGGGATAACCGCTCTTGCAGATTGTCGAGGTCCGTAAGTATTAAAAGGGCGTATTGTGCACACTGGAGTTTTAAAAGAACAAAAAAATGAATAAGCAATCTGGTCGGCCCCAATTTTGGATGCTGAGTAAGGAGACTGTCCTTGCAAAGGGTGGTTTTCATCGATAGGAACATACTTAGCAGTTCCATAGACCTCACTGGTGGATGTATGAATAACTTTTTCAATTCCTAAATCTCTCGCAGCTTGCATGATATTGAGAGTTCCATTCACATTGGTATCGATATAGGTTGCTGGTGAATGATAGGAATAGGGGATAGCGATTAGGGATGCAAGATGGCAAATAATATTTGTTCCTTCTACAGCTTTTCTCACGCCGTATGGATCACGAATATCCCCTGAGTAAATTTCAATTTGATCTAGTATGTCTTTTGGTAAGGTATCAAGCCATCCCCAAGAGTTAAATGAATTGTATAAAACAAAAGCTTTTACGCTGTGTCCTTGTTTGACTAGTTCTTCAACTAAGTGTGAACCAATAAATCCATCTGCACCTGTGACTAAAATTTTTTTCTTCATAAAATTCCTAGTATGTTTTCCCTGGAACCCCTTTACAGCGGGAACCATCTTGTAAGTTTGAGATCACTACAGTTCCTGCAGCAACAAGGACTTGATTGCTAATTGTTAACCCTTGTTTGATCGTAGAATTTGCTCCAATAAAACAAAGGTCTCCGACTCGAACACTTCCACAAATGACTGATCCTGGAGCAATATGGCAGTGGCTGCCAATTTTTGTATCATGTTCAATGATTGTCCTTGTATTAATAATAGAATTGGCGCCGATAAAAGATTCAGGACCAACATATGAGCCGGCAAGAATTTGAGCTCCTTCACAAATCGTTGACGTTGGTGAAACGATGGCTCTCGGATCGATAATTACTGTAAATACGTAGCCAATTTTTTTATAGTGATCAAAAATTTGTGATCTTAGGTTAGATAAGTTTGCTGAACCCACAGCATTTACGAGTTCATATTCACTCGGAGGAAATTGCTCTAGTGTTTCATCAGTTCCAATAACGGAAACACCTAGGACTTTGTTCCCAATCAATTTAGAATCTTGTTCAATGATTCCTTTGATTTTTAGTTCAGCGCCTATTGCAGCTCTTTTAAGCGTTTTTTC
>JACCDH010105104.1_pt1 | contig 10295 bp, 12 predicted proteins | sample 7442481 | NCBI WGS metagenome assembly JACCDH01 (sample SAMN15323433, study PRJNA562643) | freshwater metagenome | isolation source: river surface water | place: USA:Blue River Watershed | collected 2017-08-15
CAGATCTGCACGACGACCTTGCCGGCAGGCTGGTCACGGAAATGGTGGTAGTAGCTGATCACGCCATGCACCTCGGCACGCGTGAGGTTCAGACGGTCGGCGATGCGCGGCACCGCGCTGGCCGGGACATAGCCCTCGGCTGCCTGCACCGCATGCAGGATGGGCAGCAGTGCGCCATCGGCATCGCCGAGGCGGTCGAGAATGGCGTCGAGGGTGTCGACGGTGTGGACATCGGGCATGGGCTCCCCCGGAGTACGGTGATTTATGCAAATGAAAGCCGGTAAGCTTCCGCTGCACAGCCTGTAGTGCGTTGTTTGTACCGATACTCGACCCGGCCCGTCTGGCTGTCAATAAGTGATTTTTTACCTATTTATGATCAGGTGCGACGGTGTGTTTTCCGGCGGACACCGGTGACGGCGCTACACTGGCGGGCGTTGCCTGAGCGCCCACCGCCTGACTGCCCGATCTCGCCAATGAAGCTTAAAGAACGCCATTACGTGTACGTGATCGAACTCTCGACCGAGGTGTTGTACGAGCCGAAGTTCAGGAAGGCTAATCCCGATTACCGCTCGGGCAAGCCTTGTGTGTACGTGGGCATGACCGGGCTGGATCCGGATCTGCGGTTCGACCGGCACAAGGCCGGCATACAGGCGAACCGCTTCGTGCAGACCTATGGCGTGCAGCTCCTGCCGGAACTGTACGAGGAGCACAACCCGATGCCGTATGAGGATGCAAAGTACATGGAGGTGGATCTGGCGATCCGGCTGCGCGAGGCCGGCTATGGAGTCTGGCAGGCGTAATGCCCGACCGGTACTGAGCCCCCGGCAGAGATGGCTTTTACGGCAATCAGTTCGCCGGGCGAAACCACCCACCAGAGAAAAAATACTGTATATTTGTACAGCCTTAAGCACTCCGCCATGCCGGAGTCACCACCGCTTTTCGAAGGAGGTTCGGGATGTACTACATCATGGAAAACCAGTTCAATGACCTCGCCGGCATCGACCCGCGACATCACTGGCTGCGCGGCACGGATGTCCAGCATGTCTGGCGCAAGCATGGCTGGGTGCCGCCCAGCGAATACCGGCTGGATTTCCAGCGGCACGCGGCATCGGCACAGCAAGCCGTCGAGCGCAAGTAAGTCCTTGCTCGGGAATCAGTCGCTCTTGCAGATCAGCGACAGCGAACCGCGCTGGGGATGATTGTCCTTGTGGCCGAGCACGACGGTCTGCTTCTCGTTGCCCTGACAGACCAGCGCGATCTGCGTGTCATCCAGCCCGAAGCAGCGCATCCACGCATTCGACTGTTTTGTCGCGGCATGCGTGCCAGCCGCGACCTCGCAATGTGACCAGCCACTGAAAAACTCGATATTGAACAGCTGCGGCTCGTCGGACGTCAGCGGCACGACGCGTTTTTCGCCCGGCTTGCCGAAATCGGCGATTTCCAGCAGCGCCGCCGAATGAGCCGCACCGGGCAGGCCGAGCGTGAGGCCCATCGCGCCGACCAGTAACAGACCCGACAAGACTCGGGGAAACCTCACACCAGACATACGACCGCCTCAGGGGAAAAAAGAAAACGCGCCAGTGTACCGGCATCGCGTCTGATGGTGCCAATGGTGCCAATGGTGCCAATGGTGCCAATGGTGCCAATGGTGCCGATGGTGCGGATGGTGCCGATGGTGCCCACCGCGCCCGCCTCACCCGGCGAGCGGCGAAAACGCAATCTCAGTCACACCCAGCGGACCGCGAAGCTGTATGCGCATCCCGGCCTGTGGCGCGCTGTCCAGCGTGACGGCGCCGGCAAATCCGATCGATGACAACAGCCGCTCCACCCGGGCTGGCTGCGGATGCAGGAGCGTGAGCGACGCCAGCGAACATCCCTGATCGGCCAGCATCTGGGCCGGGTGCTCTGCGGTGTCCCACTGGATCAGCATCGGCCCGGCATCGTCGAGCGGCATCCGGCCATCCTGCGTCAGCGCCATCTGCCAGCGCAGCGCGCCACGCGAAAGCTGCTCGGGACTTCCCATCGGTTCGGAGGCCGCCGACAGCGATGCCTGCAGATCGTCAGTCCGCGCGACCCAGGCCAGAGACATCGGCTGCGTGGCACTCAGCTCATCCAGCCGGAACCAGCGACGACCGGCCGGCGGGGCGGCGGTCGGATCGATCGCGATCACCTCGAGGAACTGCCGCTCTCCCAGACGCAGCAACGCGTTCTGCGTGCCCATGCGCGGATGCTTGCCGCCGACCGCTAACGATACGCCCAGCCGTTCATTCAGCCAGGCCATACCGGCCTCCAGCGAATGAACCGCTACCGTGAGGTGATCGAGCGCGCTGGCAGGCATGATGTATCGGGATACCGGGACGTTGTGATGGCTCAAGGACGACGCGGGCGGATTGCCTATGCTCGCGATTTCTGTCTGCACAGCAAGAGCTTAACAGGACACTGGATGAGCACCGCCCCCGATGCGCCGCGCGACGTCCGGTCTGAGCCGGTGTTCGTCACGCGCGGGCTCGGCAAGACCTACACGATGGGCGACACCACGGTCGTGGCGCTCACCGGTGTGGATCTCGACATTTATCGCGGCGAATTCATCGTGCTGCTGGGCCCCTCCGGCAGCGGCAAGTCCACGCTACTGAACATCCTTGGCGGGCTGGACCGGCCGGGCAGCGGCAGCGCACGGTTTGCGGATCACCGGCTCGACGAGGCCAGCGATGATGAGCTCACCCGCTACCGGCGCGAGCATGTGGGCTTTGTCTTCCAGTTCTATAACCTGATCCCCAGCCTGACCGCGCGCGAGAATGTGCAGCTGGTCACCGACATCGCCACGCACCCGATGCCAGCCGAGGAAGCACTGGCGCGCGTCGGGCTTGGCGAGCGTCTGGATCACTTTCCTGCGCAGCTCTCCGGCGGCGAGCAGCAACGGGTGGCGATCGCGCGCGCCATCGCCAAGCAGCCGGAGGTGCTGCTCTGCGACGAGCCCACCGGCGCGCTCGACTACCAGACCGGCAAGCAGGTGCTCGAGGTGATCGACCAGATCAACCGCACGATGGGCACGACGACCCTCGTCATCACGCACAATGCCGCGATCGCCGGCATGGCCGACCGCGTGCTGCATCTGGGCGACGGGCGCATCCAGCAGATCGCCGTCCCCGAGCGCAAGCTCAGTCCGTCGGAGCTGTCCTGGTGAAGGCACTCGACCGCAAGCTGCTGCGCGACCTGCGGCTGATCTGGAGCCAGGCCGCGACACTGGCGCTGGTGGTGGCCAGCGCGGTCGCGGGCTTCATCACCACCTACAGCGCGCAGGACTCGCTGGCCTGGTCGCGCGAGCTGACCTATGCGCGCTATCACTTCGCGGACGTGTTCGCCGAACTGCGCCGCGCGCCGCTGCCGCTGGCCGCGCAGATTGCGCGCGTGCCTGGGGTCGCTCACGCCGAGCCTTCGGTCAGCCTGCTCGCGCAGATCGACCTGCCCGGGATTACCGATCCCGTCACCGGGCGCATGGTCGGCATCGATCCCGAACGGCTGCCCGAACTCAATCGCGTCTTCCTGCGCACCGGTCGGATGATCGGCCATGGCACCTCGGGCCGTCTGGACGTGCTGGTGTCGGAAGGCTTTGCGCGGGCACGCCAACTGCGGCCCGGCGATGAGCTTGCGGTGCTGTTGAACGGCAAACGGCAGGCGCTGCGGATCGCCGGCATCGCGCTCTCGCCGGACACCATCTTCGCCGGGCTGATCGGCGCGCCCGACCTGCGCGGCTTCGGCGTGTTCTGGGTGGATGCGAAGGCGCTCGCCCGCGCCAGCGACATGGAAGGTGCATTCAACCAGCTCGTGATTCGCCTCGCGCCCGGCGCCTCGGAAGCGCAGGTGATCGATCAGGTCAGCCGTCTGACCGCACGCTACGGCGGCTTGCGTGCGTACGGGCGTGGCGAACAGATGTCGCACAAGATGCTCGATGCAGAGATCCGCGAACAGCGCGTGCTGGGCACCGTGCTGCCGTCGATCTTTCTGGCAGTTGCGGCCTTCCTGCTGAATGTCGTGCTGGGCCGGCAGATCACGCTGCAGCGCGAGCAGATTGCGGCGCTCAAGGCGCTCGGCTATGAGAACAGCGCGATCGCGCTGCATTACGTGAAGCAGGTCACGCTGATCGTGCTCGCCGGTGTGATCGCCGGCACCCTGATCGGTCACTGGCTCGGGCAGCAGCTCAGCGGGCTGTATCAGCAGGTGTTCCACTTCCCGGCGTTTCACTACCGCGTGCGTGGTGAACTGGTGATGATCGCCTTCGTCATCACGCTGATCACGGGTACGGCGGCGGCCTGGGCCGCGCTGCGCGCGAGCATGCGTCTGTCGCCTGCCGAGGCGATGCGCCCTCCTTCGCCCGGCGTGTACCGCCGCTCGTTCGTCGAACCGCTGGCGCAGTGGCTCAGGCTCTCGGCCGGCCTGCGCATGATCCTGCGGAACATGCACCGCCATCGCTGGCACAGCGTGCTCACCATCGCCGGCGTGGCAGCCTCGATGGCCGTGCTGATCGCCGGCACCTTCTGGCGGGACTCGATTGCACTGCTGATCGATACGCAGTTCCGTCATGCGCTGCGCGGCGATGTCTCGGTCTATCTGATCGAGCCGCGCCCGGCGATGGCAGCGCAGGCCTTCGCGCACCTGCCCGAGGTCAGCGCGGTAGAAGTGGCCCGCCATGTGAATGTGCGTCTGGTCAGCGGTCAGCGCGAATGGCGCGGCATGATCCAGGGGAAGCCGGAGGCACCGGCGCTGCACCGCATACTGGATGTCGGGCGCGCCACCTATCTGCCGCCGCAGCACGGACTGCTGCTGACGGACCGGCTGGCCGAGCGACTGCGCGTGGCGCCCGGTGACACCGTGCGCATCGAGGTGCAGGAAGGCGAGCGGCGCGGCGCCGAGGTGACCGTCACCGGCACCGTGCGCGAGATGATGGGCATGAGCGCCTACATGGAGCGGCGCAGCCTCAACCAGCTGCTGCGCGAGGGCGACGTGATGAACCAGCTGACGCTCGCCGTGCGGCGCGGCGACGAGCCCGCGCTGCTGAAGACACTGCGCGAACTGCCGCAGGTGTCGATGGCGATCAGCAAGGCCGTGCTGCTCGCCAATATCGAGAGCATCACCGCGCGCAATCTGCTAATCACCAGCACCGTGCTCACCCTGTTCGCCACCGTGATTGCGGTCGGCGTGGTCTACAACCAGGCACGGATCGCGCTCGCCGAGCGCGCGTGGGAACTGGCGAGCCTGCGCGTGCTGGGCTTTACGCGCGGCGAAGTCTCGGCGCTGCTGCTGGGCGAGCTGGGCATTGCAATGGCCGCTGCGGTGCCGCTCGGGCTGCTCGCCGGCTATCTGCTGGCCTCGACGATCGTGCAGATGACCAAGACCGAGGAATTTTATTTTGCGCTGGTGATACGCCCGCCTACCTATGCGTATGCGGCGCTGTGCATCCTGCTGGCGGCGGTGTTCAGTGCGTGGATCGTCAGCCGGCGCATTGCCGCGCTGGATCTGGTGGGCGTGCTGAAGACACGTGACTGAGCATACGCGATAAGTGTACGCAGATGAGCTGACGACAAGACAAGGACAACGGGGCAACGATCATGAAACAACGACTGCTGTACCTGCTGGGCGCGCTGATCGTCACGGCGGTGATGGTCTGGGCATTCAGCCCCCGGCCACTGGAGGTGGAGACCGAGGCGCTGCGGCGCGGCCGCTTCGAGCGCAGTGTCGAGGACGATGGCTGGACCCGTGTGAGCGATCGTTATGTCGTGTCGGCGCCGCTGGCCGGTCAGCTCGCGCGGATCACGCTGCGCGAAGGCGACACCGTGCAGCGCGGAGACGTGATCGCCTGGCTGCACCCGGCATCGCCGACCCTGCTGGACGAGCGCAGCGTGCGCAGCCAGCATGAGCGCATCCGCGCACTGGACGCACAGGAGCGCGCCGCCGATGCCGTATTGAAGAGCGCGCAGACGGCGTTACAGCAGGCACAGGCGGATGCCCGTCGCAGCGAACAGCTGCATACGCGCGGCTTCATCTCGGCCGCACAGCGGGATGCGACGCAACTGGCACTGAGCCTGCGCGAGCAAGCGCATGCGCGCGCGGCGCACGAAGCCGAGGCCGCGCGCCATGCGCGGGCCGAGGCACAGGCGATGCTGCGCCCGGCCAGCGGCAGCGATGCGCGCGCTGCGTGGCCGGTGCGCGCGCCCGTCAGCGGCCGCGTCTTGCGGCTGCCGCAGCAGAGCGAGGCCGTGGTCGCCGTCGGCGCGCCGCTGATCGAGATCGGCGATCCCGCGCAACTGGAAGTGATTGCCGACCTGCTGACCGAGGACGCCGCGCAGGTGCGCGAGGGCATGGCGGCGCAGCTGCTGAACTGGGGCAGCCGGGCGGCGCACGTGCCACTGGCAGCGCGCGTGCGCCGTATCGAGCCTTCGGCCTTTACCAAGGTGTCTGCGCTAGGCGTGGAGGAGCAGCGCGTGAACGTGGTGCTGGATCTGGTCTCGCCACCGGCGCAATGGCAGGCACTGGGCGACCGCTTCCGTGTTGATGTACGCATCCCTGTGCAGGCAGCAGACGATGCGCTGATGGTACCGGTAGGCGCACTGTTTCCGCAGCGCGGACGCGATGCGATGTTCGTGCTGCGCGAGGATCGCGCCGTGCTGACGGAGGTCGAGGTGATTGCACGCAACGGGCGCGAAGCCTGGCTGAAGAGCGAAGGAAAAAAACCGCGGCAAGACCCACAGCAAGGCAAACCACAAAACCGGCAACCCCCGCTGCCACCCGGCACCGAGGTGATCGTCTATCCGCCGCCCTCGCTGCGTGACGGCGACAGCGTGACGCGCCTTCGACGCTGATCAGCGTGCCATTCAGTGTGCCAATCAGCGTGCCAGATAGCCGCCATCGACCGGGTAGTAGGCGCCGGTGACGAAGGATGCCCGGTCTGACGCCAGCCAGAGTATCAGCTCGGCCACTTCCCCGGGTTGCCCTATCCGTCCGATCGGATGCGCGGCGATCATGGTCGCCTTGACCGCATCATCCTCCTCGAACTTGCGGATCATTGGCGTGTGGATGAATGCGGGGCCGACCGCATTGATGCGTACGCCCTGCGCTGAGTACTCGAGTGCGCTGGTGCGGGTCAGTCCGACCACGCCATGCTTGGCCGCGGTATACGCCGGCGCAGTCGCAAAACCCACCGCACCGAGAATCGACGAGACATTCACGATCGCGCCGCCGCCCGACGTCAGCATGGCCGCGATCTGCGCTTTCATCCCGTAAAAGACCCCGGAGAGATTGATCTCGATCACCTGCTTCCACATGTCGATCGGATACTCGACCGTGGGCACGGTCAGCCCGCTGATGCCGGCGTTATTCACCGCAATGTCGATCCGTGCATGACGCTGCACCACCTGCTGTACCAGGGACTCCGCGTGATCCGGTCGGGAGACATCGGACAGCACGAACATGGCCTCGCCGCCCGCGTCCCGCACCTGCCGCGCAGTCTCCTCGCCACCGTCACGGTCGAGATCCGCCGCGACGACTCGCGCGCCCTCGCGCGCCATCGCCAGCGCGGTCGCCCGCCCTATGCCTGAAGACGCGCCAGTCACCAGCGCTACCTTGTTCGTCAGCATCGCTATCTCCTGCGGAAAGCACACTCTGTGGTTCTGATGCGCGGCGTGCGCGAGACTTCCGCCAACCGGGCGATAGCGTGATCCGCGACAAGCGCGATGCATCAGGCATTGCGCAATGTCAGTCATGCCGGTACAGGTAGAGAAAAGGACGTCGGGACGTCGGAAACGGACGATGAGGGAAAGGGATGATGTGAAGCGAGGAAGGGAAACAACGAAGGCGGTGACGACGGGTTCCGGTCAGCGCCGGAACCCTGCCTGCGACCCGCCCTGCGGGCAGCAGGCCTGAGCAAGACGGAAGATCAGTTCTGCTTCTCGGGTTTACCCGTCATGTCGGCCTTGGACGACTTGCCCTGATTCTCCTGCTTGGCGGGCTTGTCTTTCTTGTCCTTCTTGTCTTTCTTGTGCTGCTCATGCGCTTCGGCCTTCTGGCTGCCCTCGCCCTTGCCTTCGTGATGCATCGCAAACGAGGTCAGGGAGAAGAGTCCCAGCGTGATCGCGGCCAGTAGTGATTTCATGTAAACCTCCGTCGGGTGAATGATCGGGTGATGGTGGGGTGAAACGCTGATCAATTTACTGAGCGCCTGCCGCTTGCCGGCAGGTTTTAGCAAACCGTTACATTTGCGCCTGAACGGGCCAAGGGTAATCGAAAACACGCCATCCCGGGACCCGTCCGCGCTGCCCGGCCATTCCCCCTTACTGATCGCGGAAGACCGCCATCTTTTCAGCGAAGTATTCGGTGTCGCCGAAGCAGGACGTGGGCAGTCCCTTGTGCTGGGAATAGGTCAGCACGATCCGCTTGCCGGCATTGGCCGCAAGCTCAGCGGCAAGCCGGTCGTCGCGTACGGTGAATGCGAATTTTTCGGGAATGGCGCCGGGCATCGCGGTCAGCATCAGCTCCCCTTCCCAGGTCTTGCACACCCAGCCTTTTTTCGAGAATTTCTGCAGTAGCCCCGCGCGCTCGCCGGACGAGTACGACCAGCTCAGCATCAGCCAGGTATAGCCGGCCAGACCGACCAGCAGGGCCACCAGCACAGTGAGCAGAGCGGTGAGGGTTTTATTCATGGAATGCTGGACGGGGCAAGGTGAGGAGGGGCAAGGTGACAATCACGCACGTTCACTCGGCCTCGCTCTCGGCGGCGGCGCTGGCGCCGGCATCATTGCTGTCCGGCTCCGGTTCGCTCTCAGGCGCCGGTGCGTGGGGCTTGTCGCGCCCCGTGCCAAATTCGTAATACGCCTTCTCGAACAGCGAGTGGATCAGGCTGAAATTTGCAAACAGCACCTTGTTCTCACCTTTGATCGAGATATCGATCATATCGATCAGCACCAGTGCCTCGGCCGTGATGCCAATGTCGATGACAGACAGCTCGGTCTTGCGCGAGAGGTCGAGCAGACTCAGACCCGGCGGGCCGGCCTCGATCAGCGCACTCAGCAGTTTGACACGCTTCTCGGTCGAAAATCCCCCGAAAAGTCTCGCGAAGTCCTTGGCATTCATCTGTTTTCCTGTGCAGTCGCACGCTGTCACTGCGCTGGATGCGCTTGCTGCGCGCCCGGTCGGTTCCGACAGCGGTCCGACACGTGACGGTTTGCCAATGATAACAGCCCCTCCGGCGCTTTTCCCCGGTGCGGCGCTCAACAAACGCCGACGGCTGCCGTAAACCCGATCAGCGCAGCCATCGCCGGAGCCTACCGCCGGACGAGCTGCGATCCGATCCCCCTCGCCTTGTATGCGGAGCCCCCATGAGCGTTGCAACACCCTCAACCGCCGGACGTGGCTGGAGCCTCGGCCTGAAACTGACGCTGGTCGCGTCGCTGCTGGTCTGCCTGATCACCGGTGGCCTCGTGGCCGGAATCGCCTGGTCAACGACCCGGCTGCTGGAAGCGCAGGCTGTCACGCAGGTCGCCGGACAGGCAGAATCCGTGATCGGCACGATCACCCTGTTCAATCAGGCAATGCAATCGTCCGTTCGCCGCTTCTCCGGCATGTTTACGGCCAGTTTCCCCGACGGCTTCAGCATCGACCCGGCCCACACGACCGACATCGGCGGTCAGTCCACGCCCATCCTCAGGCACGGGACAGCGGCCCTGAACGGCGACTACACCCTCCCCGACCGGTTTACCGCCAAGACCGGCGTGACCGCGACGATCTTCGTGCGGCGCGGCGAGGATTTCATCCGCATCTCGACCTCGCTGAAAAAAGAGAACGGCGAGCGAGCAGTCGGCACGCTGCTTGACCCCAAGGGTCCGGCCTTTGCCCGCCTGAAGGAAGGCACACCCTATCGCGGACTGACGCAACTGTTCGGCAAACACCTGATCACCGAATACAGTCCGATCCGCGGCGCCGATGGCAAAGTGATCGGCGCGCTGTATGTGGGCGTGGACATCTCGGCCGACATGGCTGCACTGAAAGAGCGCATCCGCTCGCTGAAGGTCGGCGACACCGGCTACTTTTATGTGCTGGACGAACGTCCCGGCAAGGATCAGGGACTGCTGATCCTTCATCCCGCCAAAGAGGGCAGCAACATCATCGACAGCAAGGACAGCGATGGCCACCTGTTCATCCGCGAGATGATCGCCAAAGAAAAGGGCGTGATCCGTTATCCGTGGATCAACCGCGAAAAAGGTGAGACCTCGCCCCGTGAAAAGCTGGTCGCTTACCAGAGCTTC
>JACCDH010133074.1_pt1 | contig 10294 bp, 6 predicted proteins | sample 7442481 | NCBI WGS metagenome assembly JACCDH01 (sample SAMN15323433, study PRJNA562643) | freshwater metagenome | isolation source: river surface water | place: USA:Blue River Watershed | collected 2017-08-15
ATAACGCGTTTGAAATATTTAGGTCTTCCCACTAACAAACCCCTATTTTCGGTTCCAATATAAATAGTACTAGCTAAATTGTCAATTTGAATGTACTTAACAAATTCATTCGTTGGGCACTGGTCCGTAATTAAATTTAATTTTAATTGACCTTTGTTGTACCCAATTTTATACAATTTATTATTTGCTAGTAAATAAGCTGGCTCTTTGGGGTTATTCTGAAATACTTTAATTTGAGTGAAAGCATTTTTGACATCATAGGATAAAGTTTTTCCAAAATCTGCAATTTTACTTAAATTAGTTTTCCCATTTTTAGTATTTGTTTCAAAAATAACACCGTCTTTCTTTAAAAATAGTAACTGATCATTTACAACAAAACCCGACTCATCGTTTGGAAGAGCTACCACAATTTGCAATTGTGATGGAGTGAATTGATATAGATTAAACCCAATTTTTGTATAAATCTTATTATTGACAAAATAATCTGCGGTTTCAATACCCATATTAATCTTATCACTTGAAATATTTGTAAGATTGTATTTATAACTTAAGTAATCGGCTTCTAAACTAAGTTTTTTAGACTTTTCCTCAATTATGACTTTGTTTTCATTAATACTAAAAACACGCTCATCCATTAATTTACCAAATACCTTTCCATTAATGGTCTTTTCAAAAAATACAATTCTTCCATTTAATACCGCAGATTTATCATTATCGCCAAAACTTTGAAACCCATGGCCATTGTATCTTACAATACCCGATTCGGTAGCCACCCAAAGAAACCTGGTTTTTTCATCGAACTGCAATCCTTTAATGGCATTGGTAGGTAGGCCACTTTCCGTATTAATGCGTTCAAAATTGTATTTAAGTTGGGCGTTAGCTGATTTATGAACACCTACAAGTAGTAGCAATAAAAAAAATCTAAAACTCAAACGCAAAATTGCGCCAATCAAATTATTAGTAACTAATTTGGTGTACATGGGCCAGTTGTAATAAGTGCGTAAATGAATCTGCTTTTACTTTATCAAAAATATTTGATTTAATAGTAGAAACCGTATTCATTTTTAACCCCAATGAATTGGCTATTTCCTTGGTTCTATAACCGTTTAATAAATAATGTAAAATTTCTAATTCTCTTACCGCTAAGGTTGAAAATGGATTGCCTGTTTCCTCTACTTTCTTCTTTAAGGTCAATGGCTGCCCTTTAATAAATAATTCTAAATGGTAGTTGATCTCAGATTCAGAAGCCCCTTTATGCAAGTAAGAATGGATATTAAATTTATTGGAAATTTTGCCATACACTTCCACGGGTTGCATGGAATGCACCAAAATTGACAAATGAGGATATTTTTCATTGATGGCTTCAATGTATTCCAGGGTATTACCATCAGGTAATATAATATCTAATATTAAATGGGTATAATCATTTGTATCTAATTCAATCATTAAATCTGAACAAGAACTAACATCTGCAACTTTTTGAACATTCAACTTATTTAAAATAGCTGTTAAGCCCATTTTTACAATACTATGATCTTCAACCACCAATACTTTAACTTCCATAATAATTTTATTAATCACTCAAATTTAAGTAGTCTTAAGGTTAAAAGGACTGATTTTCAGGTATATAGATTTAATTCTAGCCACAAACTGAATACATAACTAATTGATATATAATAAAGTAGGATTAGACTTGCCTAAAATAAAGTGAACTCGCTGCGATTAGACATAAATCTAATGGTTACAATAGTTATATTTTCTAATTTTAGTAGCGTCTTATAAATAGACCCCCTAAACCATTGCTTGCTATGTTTACATTAACTGAAAAAGTGAAGGACGGTATTTTAGAAGTTTGCTTTACATTAAATGACTGTGAAAGTAAAATTTACACAATCACCAATGCCGAAGGCATAGACATAATGCAAGGCAAAATAGCTGGGAATACCCAAAGAACCTGCTTATATGTTGGAGATTGTAAAAAGGGGAATTATACTTTCTCCTTAGGAGAATCAATTTCGCAGGAATTTACCATTCAATAGCAGCCATTCCATTTGATTTTAATTGATTAAATTTGATGTCTATCAAATATTAAATCTACCCCATTGAAACTTTCGATCCTCTCAGTTGGAAAAGCCCACGAATCCTATATTAAAGAAGGAGTAGAACAATTTACCAAACGCATTGGCCATTATTACCCCATTGACTGGCAATTGATTACACCCAGTAAACTAACCGAACCTGCTCAAATAAAAAAAGCCGAAGCGGCAAGTATTTTAAAAACATTAACCTCCACCGATGTTTTGGTACTATTGGACGAAACGGGTAAAATGCTCAATTCCCCAGGTTTAGCCAAACTCATTCAACAAAAAGCCAATCAAAGTGCCCAAAGAATTGTTTTTCTTATTGGAGGCGCTTATGGGGTTGATGCTGAAATTAAATCAAGGGCCAACTTTACTTGGAGCCTTTCTGAACTTGTTTTCCCGCATATGTTAGTACGTTTATTATTAGCTGAGCAGGTTTACCGTGCTTGTAGTATCTTGGCCAATGAAAAATACCATCACGAATAATGCCTGTTTAAGGCTTTCAAAAATATTAACAATATGACTTTAACCTTACTCATTATCATTGTTACTGTAATTGTATCATTGATTGCCATGAACAATGATCAACTCATGGATAAATGTATATTTCACCCCTATTCTATTGCAAAGGATCCTAGCCAATGGTACCGTTCCATTACATGTGGATTTATTCATGCCGATCTTCCCCATCTTGCCTTTAATATGTTTTCCTTTTACATGTTTGGAGAATATATCGAAAAGGATTTTCAAATTATATTTGGAGCAAGTAGTGCCATGATGTTTATGCTTTTGTACTTCACTGCCTTAGTAATTTGCATAATCCCCACCTATTTTAGTCATAAAAAGCAATATAACTATCGTAGCCTAGGTGCTTCAGGTGCAGTGTCAGCAATTGTTTTTGTAGGTATTTTTTTACACCCCAGTTTACAAATTGGTTTTTTTGTGATTCCTCCTATTATACCTGGTTTTGTGTTTGGCCCCCTTTATCTTGCACTAACCATTTACTTGTCTAAAAAAGGGCCCGGATCCATCAACCATAGCGCTCATTTGTGGGGATCACTTTATGGAATCGTATTTGTAATATTTTGCTCCCAATTACTAAGTGACTTTAGTCCAATTGATAATTTTATCAATAATGTTATTGGTTATTTGAATGCATTAAAATAAATGCGTTTGCGCTATCAAGGATTACTTTAGTAAAGCTATCTTAGTAAGATAAAGGAACCCGTTTTTTTGACTTTTAAGTCCTTGTACGTAATGTACTCAATTAAATAAGTGTAGGCGTCCATTTCCTGGTCAAACCCATTATTTTTTCCATCCCAACCTTTAGATAAGTCATTGGTTTGGAATACAACTTTACCAAATCGGTTAAAAATAGTATAGGTCAACAATGTTTTTACCCCTGCCCCATATTCTATTTTAAATAGATCATTAAGATTATCCCCATTGGGTGTAAACGCATTGGGTACTGTTACCACCACTTCCTCTGATACATCCAAATGGTATTCATCCAGTATTTTACAGCCAGTCGTCGTATCAATTCTTAATAAAGTATAGTCAATATCATTGGGTCCTCTAAATATAGGATTGGGAATATATGGATTGTTCAAATTAAAAGAAGGGATCCATTGATATTGAACATATCCACTATCCACTTTCTTGGGCATTAACATGGTATCCTGATTAGCCAAAACAAACAAAGTAAATTTAGAAGGAGGTATTGGGTCTTTAATTTGAATGGTATCCCCCATTAGGGTATAATTGTATTTTGGACAGTAATCGCTGCTCACAGTTAAACGCATTACATATCGCCCTACTTTATTGTAATTATGCGCTATTGGATTGGCTCGGTAAAAATAATTTGAATCACCAAAGTTCCATACATAATGAATATTATTCAAATCCATGGCGTTAGTCAATATTTTCAAATCTCCATTGGTACATGAAATAGGGTAATAACTAAAATTAACTATTGGCACATTCACCGCCATTATATTCACTGGTGTGCTTGGCAATGAAAAACATTTTCCATCATTCACCACAAGTGCGTAATTGCCCACATTACTAATTTTAAGAGAATCAATTAAGGAGGTATTCAATAAACTACCATTATTGAACCATTTAAATACATTGCCCCCACTGCCTTTTAGGGTAACAGCGTCCCCATTACAAATCACTGTGTCTTTTGCTAGGATATTGGCAATGGGTAAAACGGGTAAATTGATACTTATTAAATTATCATATTGATAATTACAATTTTTAATATCCGTCACTTTTAAATTTACATTTACATTTCCCGGTGTTGCACCAAATAAAGTACTATCCTTTAAAGTTGCATTTGAATTACTCAATGTATAATTATAATTAAAAGGCGGAGTGCCCCCTACTACCCTTTTTTTTATAAGCATAGAATCATAAATGCATAAATAATTTTGATTGGATTGTAATGACACACTCGTAGGAGGACGCACAATTTGAATTGCCCTTAAAGAGTCATCAAAACAGGTCCCTCCCGAATACACTTGCATGTTAATATTGTAATTGTAATTATTACTAGCCACCGCATTGGCATATTTATGTTTGTATATATTCCCAATTTTACTATCTACAATGGTCGTATCTGTACCATCCCCCCATACAATTCTCATAGAACCAATATTTCCAGGATAAACCCATGAACTATCTTTAATAACCACTTCCTCATAACTACATAAAGCAGTGTCCTTTAATACTTTAAAATTTGAAATTGGATAGGAGCCATTAATAACAAAGGGCCTTGTTAATGAATCCATACAACCCTGGCTACTTGTTACTTTTAGTTGCACAAAATAATTCCCTTCTTTATTATATATAACACTGGGGTTGGCTTGTGTTAATTGACCAGGGGCAAAACTGGGCCCTGGACTTATTGGTGTAGAGCCTGCATTAAAATTCCACTGGTAGCTAAAGGGTGTTGGGGTTCCCTTACTTGTGGTGCTATCCTTAAAAACAGCCTGTCCGTCATTTAAACAAAAAAAAGGCAGTTTGAAACCAACAATGGGTAATGGATTAATTTCAATAATTTTTGTTAATGTGTCGCTTACACAACCAAAGCTTGACCTTAGGGCCAATTTTACCGTATCTTTTCCCCAGTTTGGAAAAACCTGTGTAAAAGGATTACCGTTTGTTAAATTGAGGATATTCCCATTGCCCATATTCCAGTACCAATTAGCTACCGCATCCAAATCAGCGGTTGACTGATCCGTAAATACAATATCATTTTTTTCACAGCGAATAGCAGAAAAATTAAAATTAGGCACAGGTAAACGATTTACTTTAATCGTATCATAAAGTGAAGTAGTGTTTAAATTTAAATTAATGCTGCAGTTATTTGAATCAATTAAATTGGTAACACGATAAATGGTAGTAGTTGTTGGACTAACAGTAAAACTATTATTCGAATTTTGTAAATTATTGATGGTTGTATTAACAGCGCCGTTGGTATAACTTAAATTCCATGGTGCCTTACCTGTTAATTGATATTGGATAGCCCTACTATTCCCGATACAAACTGTATCTAATGATTTTGTAAACTGAATCGTAGGCAATGGATTCACCCTAATATTGATACTATCTAATGAACTCCCACATCCAGTAAGGGTTGCTGTTAAATAATAGTACCCTGAATCCTGTACCCTTGCTGTAGGAATAATGGGATTATACACATTACTACTAAAACCATTGGGGCCTGTCCACTGATATACGACTCCATTTAATTGATTCGCGGCCAATTGAATATCACTTCCCATACAAGCACTTGTAATTAAATTAGGGGCCATTGAAATTTTGCTGTAATTAGAAAAATAACCCAATCTAGCGCCTGAACTACTACCCCCATTTAAAAATCCAAGATGAAATAATCCTGTGCTGTTACTAACAACAGTAGCAACGCCATCGGGAACAAGGGTATTTAATGTAGTCAAATTAGCGGTACTAATCCTAGCAGCTTTCCAACCAGTTGCACCAGGCACATCAAAAAATAAACTAGAAGAAATCACTCCTGCATTTCCATTTAATTTAAAATTATTAACATCGTCTGATTTACATATTAAATTCAAATAAAACAACTCGTTAGTAGATCTTACAAAACTTACAGAATTAGACCCTGTACATTTAATACTTGGCAAAGAGGTTTGAGTCACTTCCGTACCAACACCTGTAAATTGTAAAACGTAACTTGGATTACTTGTAGTAATATAAACACTATTGCTATTAAGAACCCCTTTATAAGATTGTCCCTTATTAATTGTTGCAATAGGAGTCGTTGATCCATTAAGATAAATATTGGTACCATCCGCAGTAGCCCAAACATAATATAAATCAGCAGATCCGTTTATAAAAGTAGTTAAAGCTCCTCTAACAATTATAAATTCGGTACCTGTATTAGATATAGGCACAATTTGATCTCCTGCAATATCTAAACTACTCCCCACATAAATAGAATCATCGAATATGGTAACACAAATAGGTTTATTAGACGTGATTTCTGAGCCACCTAAATGCAAAGAAGCAAGCGTACTACTTCCAATGACTGAGTAAGTTTGCCCCTTATTTAATATAATATTAAAAGTACCAGCAGGGCGTCCATTCCCATCCGGTTTTGTTAATGTAATATCAATGGAAGTATTATCCTCAGTGGCAACTATCACAAATCCATTATTTGCATTTGGATTAATTCCCGCGCGATTATCATATTGTGTTTGGGAAGGAATGATAAAAGATAGTCCTTTTGCTGTATTCCCTTTTAATGGAAAGATTTCAGGATTATATATACGTCCAACTTCATAATAAGCTGAAATATTTGAAGTGGAAGTTATTTTAATTCCATAATTAAGGGGGGTTCCACTAGGTTTTGATTCAATTGAATTAATAAAAGCAGTGACATCGCGAGTGACAGTCGAATTGGCATTCAAATTAATTACAATAGGCACAAAACTTGCATTCGCTGGCTCAGAAATAGTAATTACTGCAGGTTGATCATAAGTAGTTAATCTAAAAACTATTGGTGTATTCTCATGACCTGAGGTGACTGCAGGTGCTGCAAACCAAAATTCTGTATCTGTTTGGGAAAATGACTGTAAGGATAGTAGCAGTCCAACGATGATATAAAATAATTTTCTATTCAATTTAGTTGAATATACTTTTCAAATTTTTTGAAATATTATTGGTTAATGTAGTTGATAAAGTAAATTCAAATGTTTGAGGACGTAAATTAGCCGAGGTCATACTATTTTGGTATATATCATAGGTCATACCAATTTTATATTTATTAAACTGTAAACCAACATAAGGCACCACTGCATCTGTTGATCGATAAAAACAACCTAGGTAAATCCTGTTATTATCATAAAAGGAACGAATAGGTAAACCAATGGCACCTCCTGCATACAAAAAGGATACTTCTAAGCGTTTTTGATAATTGGCATGTAGGAAAAAGGTATTGTCTTCGTTCAACTTTTGTTCGTAATTAAAAGTTGTATTAAACTGAAAACTTTGGTTAATATTATCGTAGGGCTGTGTATTGGATGTTCTATTAATAAAATAGGTACTTGCTCCCGCTTGTAAAAAGGCTTCCGGTGAACTATAGGAATACATAATACCCCCATTGGTTGAAAATTTTGCAGGAAAATCTCCAATGGTTTCCATGCTAGAACTATTAAATAAACGACCAGAATAAAACTGATCCCCAAAAGTCAAAGCACTTCTATTTACATTCCTAGTAAGCACTGTGGTACTAATACCCATGGATAAAAAACTATTTCTATACTTATCTAAAAAAACACGATTAGAAACACTAACTGTAATGGCATTGGTTTGCATTACCCCGTTCAAAACCTGTTCAGAAACTCCCTGTATGCCTAAACCAAAATTACTATACCAATCATTTTCTTCACTTCTGGAAAGGGCAAAATCAAGCCCCACCCCTATTGTTCTGAAAGGATCCCCTACTCCTGAGAACTGATTTCTATAAAAACTTTGAAATTGATTGTTTTCACTAAAACCTACTGCCGCAGGATTATAAAAATTAGTTGCCGAAAAACTCTGAGACATAAAGGGCGTTTGTCCAATACTCTTACCCATATACAATAAGGCAATAAACAAAGTAAATATTTTAATTGTATTGCGCATTATCTTAATAAAATAAGGGAGCCTGTCTTTGAGATACGCTCATTTTTGTATGTAATATAATCAATTAAATAAGTATATGAGTCCATTTCCTGGTCGATTCCATTGAATTTACCATCCCAACCATTGTAAATATTATTGGACTCATAAACCAATTTACCCCATCGATTAAATATTTTGATAAAGTTAAATTGCCTTAGTCCTGCACCATATTCTACTTTTAATAAATCATTTAAACCGTCATTATTGGGGGTAAAAGCTTTGGGAATAGCTACTACCACTTCGTCAGATACAATAATATGATACTGATCGGCTATTTGACAATAACTTACCGTATCGGTTCTTGTTAATATATAATCCATTGAACGATTGGCATTAAAAACAGGATAAGCAATAGTAGGATTGGATAAATAAATACCTGGGCTCCATGAATAACTGGTATATCCTGAGTCCAATTTAATATTGGTAAATAAGGTATCAATATTTGACAATACAAACATGGTAAATTCACCCCCTTTTAAGGGGTCAATCACTTTCACAGAATCTCCTATAATGGTTGCATTGTATTTAGGACAATAATCGTTGGTATAATTTAATTTGATTAAGAATTTACCGTTTTTGGTGTACTTATGTGTAAGCGGATTGGCTAAAGTGGAACTGCTACTGTCGCCAAAATCCCAATTAAAATTAGCCCCTCTAGCTGCGCTTGTATTTCCTATGATTTTAACAGGCTGATTGATACAAATGTATTTTGTGTTGGTAAATGCATAGGTTGGAATTAGGTGTTGATATAACATTACCGAATTGGATAATAATGAATTACAAAATCCATCATTCACTGTAATTTGATAGGAACCTGGTGTATTCGTAGAAAGTGTATCCACTACCGAACTTGCAAATATTTGCTTATCTAAATACCATTTAATGCTATTTGCACCCCTACCCACCAATACCACTGGATCCGAATTACAAATATTGGTATCCCTTGCAATTAAATTTGCAATAGGAATATCCCTAACATTAATTGATTTAACTTGATTATAAGTGTATTGGCATTGTTTGCTATCTGTTACTTTTACACTTATATCAATCGCTCCACTTGTTTTGCCTTTTAATATATTGTTGTTAAATACAGCAGCCCCATTATTACTAGAAAGCCATTGATAGGTATAAGCAGGAATGCCTCCTGTAATGTTTGGATTGAAAATTAACGAGTCCGCTACACATACAAAATCCTTGGGTGTACTTACTGAAAAACTTTGAGGTGGCGGAACAATATTAATTGTGGAATTACTTTCATCAAAACAACTTCCACCCGAATAAGCAGAAAGCTTTATATTAAATGCCATTTTATCAGGATAACGAAAATTGGAATAATTATGCTGATACAGTTTATTCATACTTGGATTATCGTCAATGGTGGAGTCAAGCGGATTATTTAAATAATCCCAATAAATAACCAATTTACCGATGGTTCCAATGTCAACAGTAGAAATATTATTTAATTGTACAGGTAAATTTGAACAAAGTGCCGAGGTGTCCTTCACCGTAAAAACAGATTTTGGAATGGCGCCATTTACAGTAAAGGATACTGTAGTATCTGATGCACAACCATTGACACTGGTTACTTTTTCATTAACCTGGTAAGTGCCTGCATTTAAATAACGATGTCTTGGATTGGCTACTGTGGCTGTATTGGGGACAGTCATATTTCCAGGATCCCCAAAATTCCACAAATAACTAAAATTGTTCGAATTGTCTGCAATACGGCTTGTATCTGTGAATTCTGCAAAAGCATCCCTTAAGCAAATTTTAGGCAATATAAATCCAACCTGTGGATTCGGATATACTGTAATCGTTTTTTCTTTTTTAACAGTACATCCATTGGAAGTTTGAACAGTCAAAGAAGGGCGGTAAACAATTGCTGAATCATACATATGGCGAACCGAAGCATTATTCAATGCTGTATCCATTATTCGATCCCCATAATTCCAAATCCATTGAGAAAGACTTGTACCTCTTTTTGCAAATGAACTATCTATAAATTG
>JACCDH010591456.1_pt1 | contig 10293 bp, 13 predicted proteins | sample 7442481 | NCBI WGS metagenome assembly JACCDH01 (sample SAMN15323433, study PRJNA562643) | freshwater metagenome | isolation source: river surface water | place: USA:Blue River Watershed | collected 2017-08-15
CCACCATCGCCATCCTCGGCGCCGGCCTCAGTGGCCTGTACGCCGCCACTCTGCTCAGCCAGCGCGGGCAGCACGACGTCGTGCTGCTGGAGGCGAGGAAGCGCCCGGGCGGCCGCATTCTGTCTGTGCCCGCACGCCCGGACGGCGCTGACCTGCCGCACGATCGCGTCGACCTCGGCCCGTCCTGGTTCTGGCCACAGATGCAACCGCAGCTGGATGCGCTGATCTCGTCGCTCGGCCTGGCGCGTTTTGCGCAGCCCGAGGACGGCGACATGGTGGTGGAACGCTCGCCCCGCGAGGGCGTGCTGCGCGTGCGCGGCTATCCGAACTCGCCCACGTCCATGCGCCTTGCTGGTGGCATGGCCGCACTCACCGATGCCCTGCTGGCCCGGTTGCCGCCCGGCTGTCTGCACACCGACCGCGCGGTGCGGGCGCTGCGCTGCAGCGACAAGGGCGTCGAGGTGGAGGCCGCGGACGCGGCGGGTGCGCTGCACCACTGGCAGGTGGACCAGGTGCTGCTGGCGCTGCCACCTCGGCTGGCGGCTCAGGGCATCGCCTTCGAGCCCGGATTGCCGCCTGCCCTGCTGCGACAGTGGCAGGCGACGCCCACCTGGATGGCGCCCCATGCCAAGTACGTGGCGGTCTACCCGACGCCATTCTGGCGGGAGCAGGGCCTGTCGGGCGAGGCCCGCAGCGCGCTCGGCCCGCTGGGCGAGATCCACGACGCCTCCACCCCGGGCGGCAGTGCGGCACTGTTCGGCTTTGTCGGCGTGCCGGCCCGCACGCGGCAGGCGCTCGCCCCCGACGCCCTGCGCGCGGCCTGCCGCGAGCAACTGGCGCGGCTGTTCGGGCCACAGGCCGCGCAGCCTCTGAATGACTGTCTGCAGGACTGGGCGCAGGAGCCCTGTACCGCCACGCCCGCCGACTTCGACAGCGCCGGCCAGCACGCAGTGGCCCCGCCCAGCCGAGCCGGCGAAGGCCCGTGGCACGAACGCCTCATCGGCATCGGCAGCGAGTGGTCGCGGCAGTTTCCGGGTTATGTGGCGGGGGCGGTGGAGGCAGTGGGGGAAGGCGTGGGCCTGGCAACCGGCGGTGGCCCGCGCCCAAGTTCCCAGTGACCTCTTGATCATTCGCGCCCTTTCAGCAGCCCTTCGTTCAACAGCTCAGCCATTGGTTCAATAGCCAGGGCACATTCGTCTCCAGCTCGCTACAGTCCTGCTTGCCGCGTTCCCCTGGTGTTGTGGAATTCCGGCGCTCACCGTCCCTGCCATCCATCTGGAGACATTCGCGACATGAATCACCTCTGCAAGTTCATTGCCATCGCCCTTTCGGGTTGTTTCGCTTCGGCACCCATGCCAGTCCTGGCTCAAGAAGGCACGGTGCTCGTTCCATTACCTTCAGTGATGGATTTCTCGGGCGGCCGGGGCTTCGGCGCTGCGCTCGGTGTCGGCTTCGAGTACGAAAGTGCCTATGACGGTGCCGATGAGCGCGAGCTGGAGATCGAGCCGGCGGGGGCCGTGCACTACCGACGAGGGGCGCACCTGTTTTTCTGGGAAGGCACGGAGCTGGGATGGCGCGGTCGTCTTGCCGATCAATGGTTGTTGCAGGCTGGTGTGCGGAATGAGGGAGGTCTGGAACCGGACGATTCCAGCGATGGGGATTTGGATGGCATTGTCCCGCGTGACTCCCATGTCGTCGGCTTTCTTGAGGTTCGCCGCGGGCTGGGGGCTGATTGGCGCAACTGGGTCGCCGCTCGGTTCATGGGAGGGCCAGGCGATTTCGGCACATTGGGTGTCGTCGCCTTCGGACATCGTTTCGGTAATCAGAGTGACGGCACGGGCACCGAGATCTATGGTTTCTCCACGTTCGGGTCGAGTCGCTTCATCGACAAGGACTTTGGCGTGACAGCGGCGGATGCGAGGGGGTCTGGCATGCCGGAGTTCAGCCTGAATGGTGGCTATCGATCCACCGGCGTGCAACTGGTTCATCGCCGCAACCTGAGCGACAAGCTGCATGCCATCGCTCAGGCGGGGTTCGAACGCTATTCGGGTGACGTCGCTGACAGCCCGATCGCTCGCAACGACAGCGAGTTCGAAGTATCGCTGGCTCTCGTCTGGCGGTTCTGACCGCCACCTGCAGTCCCTCAAGGTTTTCTGTCCAATCACTCTGGAGTCAATGCACCATGCAGTACAGACACAAGATTCTATGCAGCGCCCTGACGGGCATCCTCAGCGCCTCTGCCATGTCCGCGTCAGCGCAAGAGGAGCCGGCGGGCTTCTATGTCACCGCCTACGCTCAGGCCAGTCGCCTGAATTCGACGTCGTTCGATGAAACTGGCAATGCCGGCTTTGGCAGGGGGCTGAAGGCTGATTTCGACCTTGGGCTCGGTCTGGGAGGAGACTTCGGATATCGCTATGGCAATGGCTGGGCAGCCGAGATTGAATGGAACTGGCGACGGCACGATCTGGACTCGCTCAGCGCAGGGCGAGCACTCGGCGTCGACGAGGGAGACTTCGCCTCCAATGTGTTTTTCATCAATGCGCTGCGACGCTTCGCCCGCCCCGGTTCAAACTGGATTCCCTACGCAGGACTCGGTCTTGGCTGGGTGCAGGAGATCGATTTTGATCTGAACTCCGGCGCGATTGAACGCGCGTGGTCGCAACAAGGCGACTTCGGGGCACAGCTTGTCGGCGGTGCAGAGCTGTCATTGGGAGACCACTGGCGCTTGACGGCCGACGTGCGTCTGTTGCGTCTGGGCGAGATCGAACTGCCGGCAGAGGAAGGCGTCACCGGACGACTTGCCAAACCTGAGTACAACCCGCTGTCTTTCCAGATCGGATTGCGCCGCAGCTTCTGAGTGTCATCCAGGGCCTGTGCCAGGCGGCCGTCTTGTCATGGCAAGACGACCGCCCGTATCCGCCCCTCCGGGCGCACTCTTCGCTTCGCGTCGACGACAGGGTTATGCCGATGATTCACCAAGCGACAAGCCTTCTGGCGCTCTCACAGATGCTGTTCACGGTGTTGTACTTGCTAATCAATGCCCGGTCGCTGCCGCAGGCACGGTACACCGCTCTGTCTCTTGTCTGCCTGACATGGGTGATTGCGGCGATCTTGCTCCACTCAGTTCTCGTGCCCGAGCCAGTGCACTGGCTGCACAGTCTGGGAATCGCTGCTCTCTTCCCTGGGCTCTTGCTCCTCAATCTGGCGATTTGTCGACCTGGCGGGCCGCGTGAGTCAGTGTCTGCAGGGCTTTCTCAGCCGCCTCAGGAGTCCAGGGCGCAGCTCACGGACAATTGTGGTGCCGACACCGATCTGCTACACCATGCGATGGAGGGCGAGCGGCTTTATGCAGACCCCGCGCTCACAATCGGCAGGCTCGCCCGTCATCTCGGGCAACACGAATACCGCGTGCGCAGACTGATCAACAAGAAACTGAGCTATAGAAATTTCAATCACTATCTCAATCACTACCGCATCGCGGAAGTGGCACACAGGCTGCGCACCTGTCAGGACGCGACCTTGCCGATCGCGACTATCGCCAGAAACGCAGGGTTTGCCTCGCTTTCCTCTTTCAACAAGGCATTCAGGGAAATTCACGGCGTGACACCGTCGATGTTTCGCAGTGCAGCGGTGAAGGTCAAGGCGCCTCAGGCGATGTCGACCTGAACCGTGCCGTGTCACCAAAGCGAGCCAGCACATCGGCCTTGCGGCGACGGCTTACCGGAACTTCCAGGCCGTCACTCATGGTGCATACCAAGGCATCGGCGCGCCTTCGCACACTGCGGACATGGTTCGCGTGAACCCACCAGGAGCGATGAACGCGAATGCCGGCCGCGCCCTCTGCGTCCTCGACATTCTGCAGGGCGCCGAGGATCAGGGCGGTGCCTCTCAACGTCCATACACGAAGGTATTGCAACTCCGAGCTGACCGCGATGATGTCATCGCCCAGTTCACTGGGCAGGGCATCGCGCCAGGCAGGACGGGCAGCCTGCGCGGCAGCGTCCGGTAGTATCGCCTCCTGCGCAGTGTCCCGGTCATCCGGCAGCGTCATCAGGGGTGGCAACAGGCCTGGCAGACGAGGCCAGCAAATCAGCATCCAGGAGGCCGACACCGGTCCGACCAGATCGCCAAACTCCTCCACCAGCGCTGACCAGCCAAAGCCAGCCTGGTTGCCGAGTGTGCCCATGTCGTCGAGGCTTTCCTGAAAGCCCAGGACAGTCTGCATCAGTCCTTCGCCGAGCAGCCAGTAAAGCGGGGTCAGCAAGGCCGAGCCCACGATGCCGCTGCCGGCCAGCAGCAGCCACAACGGCAGCATCTGGAGCTGCTGGATGCGGCTGAGCAGAAACAGCACGCTCTGCAGCAAGGCCAGACCGCTTCCGATCTTCAGGAACCACAGCAAGCCCATCCAGGGCAGTGGAGCACTGATCCCCACATCGGGCTGCAGCACCATGACCAGCAGCCACAGGGCGCATCCTGTGCCGGCGAGATAGCGGGCGATGGCGCCCAGCCTGCAGGGGGAAGTGGCATTCAAGGCGGAAGTCATTCAGTTCTCTTCCAATCAGCGCAATGCTGCGCAAGTCACTACAGGAAAGGGAGCTTCACTCAAGTAGAGGAGCTGGCGCAGCGTCACATTCTTGCAGGAGTTCATTACGCGCTCATGGTCGATCCAGTTCAATCCTGGCTTTTCCCTTCCCCGGCACCTCGCAGTGCCGTCCCGTGGGTTCGAATGCGCCTGTTCGGCCACTCACGAAAAAAGCCCTGCCAGCTTGCGCCAACAGGGCTTTTGTTGAGCCGGGGGGATTTGAACCGTGCCCTACAGGCCAGTAACGGCAAGGGGTCTGCCTCTCCTTGCTCGTTCCGTGTTACATCCGGTGTTACATCCCGTGGTCGGTACCCCCTCACGGGGTAGTGCTCGCGGTCTGGTTCGGTCTCACGGCTTGCCCAGACCGCGCCAGGCGCAGCCATGGGGTGACACTGCAGGCTTGCGGCCGCGCTCCTCGCTCTGGCACTGCTGGCGGGCGCTGGGCGGGGTATGGCTGGCGCAGCGGCAGGCCAGGTGCTGAGGCTTGCTCAGATCGCACCAGGCGCAGCCGTGGAGTTGCTGCCGGCATGATGCCGCGGGCCTTGCTCTGGCGCTCCTGGCTGGTGCTGGTGTGCGCAGAGGCAGGCCCGGTGCTGAAGCTTGCCCAGATCGCAGCAGGCGCAGCCGTGGCGTGATACTGCCGGCCTGTGGCCGCCCGCCTCGCTCTGGCGCTCCTGGCGGGCGCTGGGCAGGGGCTGCGGGCGCAGCGGCAGGCCAGGTGCTGAGGCTTGCCCAGATCGCACCAGGTGCAGCCGTGGGTGGTGGTCGATGCTTGCCTGTGTGGCTGTGGATCTGGGGCCGGCCCCGGCCGGCAGAAGGGGGAGGGTGGTGCAATTCTTCGGAGCCTGCTGGAATCAGTACCGCGCAGTCCCCAAATGCGCGCACCCGCGTATTGGAAAGTTTTTTTGGTGACTTCGAGGCAGCACCCGCAACTGAAATATTTTTTTTCCCAGGGCTGGTGGTGCCGGTTGCGGGCGCTGGTAAGGCAATCCGGCCGCACACTGCCCCCGGGTAGGTTCTTCCAGGGAACAGCGTGAAGGCACGGACGGCAGGAGGTCGGGATCTGAGAAAAAATTTTCCCGGAAAATCGGTTGCAGGTTTAACAAGTCAGGCGGGCGTCCAGTCTTCCTCCTTGGGCGTCCTCTCCCTTCTGGAAGCTGCTGGCTTTGCGCTGGGCTTGGTCGGGATCCACTTTCGCACGCTGGCGGGAAGCATTTTCGGGTCGATGTAACCGTGTTCTGCAGCCTCAAGCAGAAAGCGCGCGGCCCGGCCTTGCCCTTCCTCCAGGAGGAACCCGCCGATCGTCATCGGGCGCAGCGTAGCGGAATACATGACGTCGTTGAGTGCCAGGTCTTCGCGGATCTCGTGCTCGCGCTGGACTGCTTCTGCAAGGTTCAGAACGGCACGGGCTATTGAGGCGACTGCTTCCCGGTGCGCTGGCTCTACCTCTGCGGCGATCACCTTGCTTACTTCTGTCCTCACCTGAAGAACCCGCCCTTTCTGAATCTCGATTGCCTCCCTCAGCACGTTGACCCGGTGGCTGAGCTGAGTAAGCGAACGAATCAGGGTGTCCCTGGTGGTTGCTGCCTGGGACTTCCCATCAAGCAAGAGACTCGCCTCGCTCTGAATCAGATCGCGCTGTGATGGGAGCCTCAGAAGTCCCGCGTTCACTTCGTCGCGCTGGCGCTCCAGCTCGTTGAGGTCGGTCTTCAGTTCGGTGAGTTTCGCCTGGGCTTCAACAAAGCGTGGATCCCTGGTGAGTTGGGTGTTGATCTTGCTCATCGGCACGCCCTCCCAGCCTGCTTGAGCGCAATCTTCTTGTGTCGCAACTGCAGGTCTGCGGACACTTCGTCGCCTTCCTGAGTGCGTTGCCGGCGCAGAAAGGTTTCCATGTCGATCCCTTCGCGCCGAAGGTGATTTCTGAATTCCGGGATTTCCTGAATGTCTCGCTTGAAATGCGAAGGTTTCCTGCTGGCTTTCTCCATGATCTGTTCCTCGTGTGGGTCTGTGGTTGGTGGTTACGGGTGGTGCTGATCGCTCATGCTCCAGGCTTCGTGCGAAGCGTTACTGGTTCAGCCCATGAGCGATCTGTTGCCCTGTCGGCAAATGCTTGGAGCGATTTCCTGTGTTGCGCGTGCTTCGAGAAGCGCGCGGCTTGGTCTGTTCTATGGTCTGTTCTTGGTCTGTTCTTTGCCCGTGGCCGATTCGGGCACCGTTCTTGGCCCGGTTCGGGCACCGTTCTTGGTGCTGGTTTGGCTACCGTTTCCGGTTCGGCTACCGTGCCCGAATCGGGCACCGTTTCCCCTGCTGAAGTGGTCGCCTGGGGCGGGACAGTGATCCGGTATCTGCAAGGCTTCCCGTGTCCGCCCCGGCCCGCCTTGGCAAGCCATCCAAGCTGGCAAAGCTGGGTCGTCACGCGGCTGATCGTTCGTTCCGAATATCCGCACCGATCCTTCAGCGTGGCGCGGTGGGGCCAGACTTCGTTGTGCTCAGCGTTGCGAAAGCTGCAAAGCGCGATCAGGACTTTGATCTGCATTTTCGACAATCGGTCATCCGCGCACACTTCCACTGGCACCATGGCGAAGGTGCTGGGCATAGGTCACCCGCGCGCCTTGACGATCCTGCGCGCCTTCTGCAGATCCTCGCCCTGCAGCCAGTACACCCGCACGCGGACACTTCCGAAGCGGCCCGGTACGGTTTGCCAGTCCCGGCTGAAGCTGACACCATGGCGCTGCTGAAGTCCTGAAACTGTCGTGTGTAGGCAGGTGTCGCCCAGCTCACGGGCGGCGAAGGTGTTCAGCTTCTCGCCCTTGGCGAACGTGGCAAGCATCTGGTCGAGTTTGCCCGGTCTGTGGTGATGCTTTGAGGTCGGGCCGTTGTGATGGGCGGCCCCGATTTCAGTGCTCATGCTCTGCGCCCCTCCCTTCCCTGTGTCGCCTCCCTGGCGTTCGCGGTTCGTTCCTCGATCCATGCTTCGATCTCCGATTCCAGCCAGCCACTTGCGCGGCCGCCCAGATTGATCGGAGAGGGGAAGTTTCCGCGCCGCGCCATGTCGTGAACGTGACTGCGACACAGGCCGGTGCGTTCCTGTACTTCAGGCCAGCGCAGGAAGCGGGCCGGGCGTTCTGGCTTGATCGTGGGGGTGTTGCTCTGAATTGCTGCAGTTTTCATGGTGCCTCTCTGTTCGTCTATGGTTGTTCACGGACGAAATAAGGCTAGGGCGGGAATTCTGGAATTGCTTTATATGTTCAGGGTGGCTTTCCATAAATCATCTTAGGAAAGCTCTCGAGAGTTACTCCCGCTGAAGAATCTCATTGATGGCTCGCAAGACGCGAAGGCGGTTGTAATAGAGCTTGGCGGCCATAGCCTCACCAACTGGCAATGGGCCTTTCCCGATTTCTTCGAACGCTTCGGTAATCGGCATCCCATTTGAAACGAGTGAGGTAACTTGCTCGAAAACAATCGCCCCGTACTTTCTGTGTGCTCGAAGAGAATCGAGCCTTGTTCCAGGCGGATGAAGGGGGCCGAATACTTCCTCCCAACTGGAATGCTCCAAGGAGTTCTTTGCAGAGATCTTTCGGATGAAAAGCTGCGCAGCCCACTTTGGGATCGGCAGCCCGAGGAATGCAGCGGCCGCAACCACGTCAAGTAGTGCGGCGCTGTCATCTGGGTTGTAGAAGTCCTCTGCGTCCAGGTCGTAAATGCTTTGCCAGAACGCCCGCTCGGACTCAGGTGCGCTTTCGTTGCTCATGCCCGCCCTTCAATCCCTGAACAGGATCGCTCGCCCGTGCCGGGCCTTCAGGATCGCCAGGGCGCGCTCGCCGCGCTCGAGGCTGTAAAGCCAGGGGGATCGCCTCTCCTTGCCGTTCACCATGTAGACCACGCAACACTTTTCCGCGCTGATCGGTGTCCCGGTGCCTGCGCGTGGATCCGTGCCGGGCACAGCTGAGGCGGCCAGGTTGGACACTTCCAGCGCATACGCTGCCGGCGTGATCCGGCCAGCCAGTAGCCGGTCTGCCATTTCATGCGCGCTCGCCTTCTCGCCTGGCTGACCGAATGCGAAAACCTTCAGGGTGTTCCGCATTGTCTCCAGGGTCTGAGGCGAAGCGTTGCGAGCGGCGGCCCTGAAGTCTGCCTGCAGTGACTGCCTGTCGTGATGTGCTGCTGTGGTGCTCATGGTGCCCCCTTGTGGCATGGTTTCAGATTGCCCGGCGCAGGTGCCGGCGTCCGGTGATCGTGGCGCCGCCTCGTGCGGCGGCCTCGATGTGATCTGACCACCAGGCCATCATCGGCCGGCGGCGCTCGATGTACTCGGCGCGGTTGTAGGCAGCGCGCACGCTGTTCTTGTCCCGGTGCGCCAGTGCTACCTCGATCAGATCCGCGTCGAATCCTTGCTCGTTGAGCGTGGTGCTCGCCAGGGAGCGCAGGCCGTGAGACACCAGGCGGCCGCCGAACCCCATGCGCTTGAGTGCCATGTTCGCGGTTTGTTCGTGGGTGTGGTCGCGTGGATTGCGATCAGCCGGGAAGATGTGTTCCAGGTGCGCACTGATCGGCTTCATGGCTTCGAGAAGGGCCAGTGCCTGGTGCGTGAGCGGCACCGTGTGCGGGACTCGTTTCTTCATGCGCTCGGCTGGAATGTTCCAGGTCGCCTTCTTGAAGTCGATTTCTTCCCAGCGCGCCCCGGCCGCTTCGCTGGGCCTGGTCATGGTGTGGAGCTGCCATTCGATCAGGCAGCGCGTGGTGATCCTGATACTGGCGCGGGCCAGTGCTCCCATGAGCTCGGGCAGCTCGGCCGGCTTCAGCGTGGGCATATGTTCCTTGCTGGGTGGGGCGAAGGCTTTGCCGATGCCGGCCAGGGGGTTGTGCTCCAGCACTCCGGTGTTGACCGCGTGGGTGAATATCTCATTCAGGCGCTGGCACAGTCGCTTCACGGTCTCCAGTGATCCGCGGGCGGCTACGGGCTCCAGAACGGAAATGGCATCCTTGGCGCCGATCAAGTGGACTGGCACATTGCCCAGGCGCGGGAAGATGTGACGGGCCAGTGATCGCTCTACGTCCTGAGCGTGGGCCGGTGTGATGCTTGCCCGCTTGAGTGCCAGCCAATTCAGCGCGACGCGCTCAAGCGTGCTGTTGTGGGCGTTGCTCTGGTGCTGCTGTATCGCTTCCCGGTGTGACTTGGGGTCGATCCCTTGGGCGATCATGGCGTGACACTCCTGGCGCTGCTGGCGGGCGCTGGCAAGGCTCACGGCCGGGTACTGCCCGAGGCTGATATTCGAGCGGGATCTGGTGAAGGGCTTCTGGTAGTTGAACAGCCAGGCGCGGGTGCCGCTGGGGTGGACTCGAAGGTACAGGCCCCCGCCATCGGCAAGGTTGTACTCCTTCGATTCCGGTCTGGACTGTCGCACTTGGGCGTCAGTCAGAGGGTGGACTTTCTTCGCCATGTAACACCGCCAGGGAGTCAATTCGGGATCATGTTACATCCCATGTTACATCAGCGGGCGGCTGTTACAATACGTCTATGTTCACCAGTGAATCAGAACCCCTTGATTTCTCTGGCTTGCAGGCCTTCTTCCGGGCCTGTCTGTTCGTCTCTGGTCGTGTGAGTGGTGGAGCCGGGGGGATTTGAACCCCCGTCCGTCAGTCCGCTGCCTTTGGATCTACATGTTTAGCGTCGTCTATTGGGTTAACCCGTGCCGGCCCGACGGGCAGGG
>JACCDH011113910.1_pt1 | contig 10292 bp, 6 predicted proteins | sample 7442481 | NCBI WGS metagenome assembly JACCDH01 (sample SAMN15323433, study PRJNA562643) | freshwater metagenome | isolation source: river surface water | place: USA:Blue River Watershed | collected 2017-08-15
CAAAAGTTTGGATACCGCGGGCTTTTAAGGCGTCCAGCAACTCGATATAAAACTGCACGCCTTGCGCATCCAGCTCGCCGGAGGGCAACATCACGCGGGGCCAGGAAATAGACAGCCGGTACGCATCGACCTTTAACTCGGCGAGCAATTGCACATCGTCTTGCCAGCGCTGTAGATGGTCGCAGGCCACATCGCCGTTGCTGCCATCGCGAATAGCGCCGGGCGTGGCGCAAAAAGTATCCCAAATGCAATCACGCCGAGTCGAGCGTGCGCCTTCAATCTGAAAGGATGCGGTGGCCGCGCCAAAAATAAACTCTGGCTGTAACAAGGGCGAATCGCTGGCAAAATTAAATTTCATTGTCTTTCTTGTCTCCAACACCCACATACCTGTGGTTTTGTCTGCGCAGTGAGCCTGCGTTTATGCGCTTCGGTCGACGGCAACGCGGCCGGCCAGTGCTTGAGCTGTGGACCTGCCGCATCATGCCGCCACGACCAACACAGGGTCGGTCCTGATGTTTTATCGAGGTTCAGTCAATGAACAGTCGATGCATCAACCCTGTTACCCAAGCAATGTAAGCGCTTTCAATATACCATAAAAAAATACAGTCGCTAGTCTCTAAGCACGTTCTTCGTGCCATTCGAAAAATAAATTTGCCGTCAGGCGCCCAAGTGCCGGGTCGGCTTGAATATCCTGCGGCAACACTTCAGCGGCGTGTAACAACGCGCCCGGATACACCAGTAACCGGTTTTGCTGGTACTGCACTTTTTGCAGCACTTGATACTGCGCACCAGGGCCTAGCTGCATACTCGCGTTGGGGTAGCCCTGCGGCACGCCGTGGCGGGTTAAAAAGTCTTGGCAGGCCGCTAAATAGCGCGGCTCCGTTGTATCGGTTAATAGCTCTAAGCCTGTCGGCAAATGCTGATAAAACGCGGTGCCGCCGTGCTCGCCAGGCGCTAGATAATGCACCAGCGCCAGTTTGTGCACGGACACCGAATCGACGTGCGGCAAGCGCTGCAACAGATCTAATGCGGCAGGATCTGTGGTGATCAACGAATACACCGCTTGTTGTAGCTCTAACCTCAGCGCTGCTGGCGCGGCTGTACCGGCAGCTGAGCCGACGCCTGAGCCGACACCTGAACCGGCTTGCCCCAGCGCAAACACCAACTGACTGACCAGCGGCACCAACGCCTGCAACAGCGGTTGGTAATAGCTAGCTGGCAGCGCCGCTCGAATGCCCGGATACCAGGCATCAGCACGGCGAAAGGCTTGGCTAGATGCATGGGCGCACCAGGCGTCGATGTCGCTGATCGCGTCATCAATCACCAACAGCGGCGTGCGGCTTTTACCGATATGGAAAAACCGCACCCGCGCCTGCGGGTTTAGTTGCAGGCGTGGCGCTTGGGGTTCCACTGGCGTAGCCACTAGAGTGGGCTCTTGAGTCACCACTCTATTGGCCAGCGTGCTTGGCACGTGCTCGTGTAACACCACTTAGCCCGCCGACATGCTGGATTTAATCATCGGCATGGCTTTGAGCACATCTGAACCACTGACAGCGCTTGGCGGCTCTTTGTCCACTTTAGTGGCGGCGTAATGGCGTAAAAAGTCGGTGTGCGCCGGCCAATTTTGCACATGGCGCAACACGCCTTGGCGGATGTTTTGTAAAAAGCTCGCCAGCTCGTCAGGCGACATCTGATCGACGATCGGGTGATACCGCTTGGGCGTGATGCCCTGCCCTAACATCACTTGGATCCACGAACTTTCACCAAATAACTCTTGCGCGAACTTGTACACCTTGCCGCTTTCGCCAAACAGCTCAATGCGATGGCGCAGCGATTCGGGAACCTCCATCGCGGCGCAGTGGCGCCAAAACGGCGTGTCACGGCGCTCCGTTACCTTGTAGTGCAAGATGATAAAGTCGCGAATATTATGCATTTCAATCATGGTCTGGTGATTGAACTCGTCGATGTCGGCGTTGACCAAATCAGGCCCAGACGGCATCAACTGCAACAGCCGAATAATACTGCGCTGAATTAAATGGATACTGGTCGATTCGAGCGGCTCTAAGAAACCACTGGATAAGCCAATCGCCACGCAGTTTTTGTTCCAATGTTTGCGCCTTGTGCCGGTGCGGAATTTAATCACTCGCGGCTCGTTGATGAGCTCACCGCTGATGTTGGCTTTAAGCAGCGCAATCGCGTCGGCGTCAGATAAAAATTTGCTAGAAAACACCAAGCCGTTACCGACGCGAGTTTGCAGCGGAATTCGCCACTGCCAGCCAGCGCCGTGGGCGATTGAGCGGGTGTAAGGCACCAGCGCTTGGGTTTGGGTAGTTTGCACGGCGATGGCGCTGTCGCACGGCAGATAATGGGTCCAATCGTCAAACCCGGTCAGCAGCGTTTGTTCAATCAGAAGCGCTTTAAAGCCGGTGCAATCGATAAACAAATCGCCTTCGAGCAGCATGCCGTTATCCAGCTGCAAGGCTTTGATATAACCCGCTTTGTCGCCAGCGCTTTCATCCCATTGCTGCACCTGCGTGATCATACCTTCTAGGCGCTTGACGCCGTGTTGTTCGGCAAAGCTGCGCAAGAATTTGGCGTACAAGGTGGCGTCCAAATGATAGGCATGGTTTTGATCTTGATTCGGCAGCACGGCAAAACGCCCGGCGCGCGCCGCTAAATGCTCGGGACAATAATCGCCGATCTCGCTCGCCAGCCCCTGCTGCATGCCTTTGAGCCAAAAATGCTGAAAACCACAGGCCCAGCAGTCTTTGCCCAAAAAGCCAAACGAGTGCAAATAGTCTTTGCCGACATCGCGCCAGTTTTCAAACATGATGCCGAGTTTGAAGGTGGCGTTGGTGGCGGCCATCACCTCGGTTTCTTGCAGGCCAAGTAACCGGTGGTACAAATGCAAGGTCGGAATGGTGGCTTCGCCAACCCCAACGGTGCCAATCAGATCCGACTCAATCAGCGTGATGTCGAGGTTTTTACCTAAAAGTTTGCCAAGGGCGGCGGCTGTCATCCAGCCGGCGGTACCGCCCCCAGCAATAACGACTTTGAGTTTGTTCATCGTTTTTTTCCTTCTCTCAAAGTGGTCGTGATTGGCGCTGCCAATCGACCAAATTCTGTCACGCCAAATTAGCGCTGCAACTTGGCGGTTAAGTCCGCCCTAAGCGCCCGCGCCAACGGCTCTGGCAGTGGTAATTCCAACAAGCCTTTGGCGTTGTCGGGCAACAAGGCGCCGGCCTGCTCTGGCTCGTCAAACACGTAATAATCAAACAAGGCTTTAAACGCCTCGCGCTGAGCTTTGGGCAAACTGCGAATGGACAACACCGCATGCATCAAGGCATTGGTTGGCCGGCCCAAATAGGCGGGCGTGTCGCGCCACCAATGCGTCAGCAGCAAATTCAAATCATCCAACGCATCCACTTGATGCCACCACATCGGCGGTAAAAACAACGCATCGCCTTGGGCTAGGTCGGCTTTGACCGCTGCGCGCATCGCTAAGGCAAAGCGCGGAAACTTGGCTAAATCTGGCGCGGCAAAATCGACCAAACTGACATCTTGCCCACCCGGCGCATACTGAAATGGCCCTGGGTACAGGTTGGCCACTTGCTCAGGTGGCAACAAGGTAAAACGCCGCCGACCGTATAAATTACAGGCCAAATTGGCCGGAAAATCCTGATGCGCAGCGATGCGGCTTTGTTGGCCTAACCACAAGCTGGTCAGCGGTTTTAACGCCGTTAAGCCCAGGTCTAATTCATCGACTAACGCTGGAAAATAATGGCCAATTTCGGTCGAGCCCATGTACCAGCGCCCGCCGTCGGCCTGTAGCGTCAACAACCGTTTGGCTAAGTCAGCAAAGCCGATGCGGCCACTTTGAAAGTTAAACGCTTGAAAATCTTCGCGATAAAACACGCGGCCTTGCGTTTCGCTGCTTAAAAAACTGGCGTTGACCAACTGACCGCTGCTGGCGCCGGTTAAATGCGCCAGCAAACTTTCGGCGCTTTGGTGCTGCGCCAGCGGCAGATGCGCGGCAAAGCCTTTGAGCAGTAACGGCGTGTCGCGCTCACGTAACTGCGGCTCTAGCGCCGCCCAAGACACGCCGTGCGCATCCAGCGCCTCCACATCCGGCAAAAAACTTTGCCAGTGGTGTTGTTCAGTACCTTGGTGCGTGTCGGTCATGCGTTGTTGCTCTGTAGTTGCCACCGCGTACGATAGCCAATGGGCCTGTTATTCCGCGTTTTTTAAATCTAATAAATTGCGCACGCGCGACTGCGACGCCAACATCAAATAAATGGCTTGTAAATAACCTTGCTGGTGCAGCTCTGAGAGTGCCTCAGCGCCTAATTGCGCTAGCGGCTCTTCAGCGATGGTGTAAAACCCCACCAGCTGATGCGCGGCACCGGTTTTCAGTTGGATATCCAGTGTCACGCTTTCCAGCAGTCCAAAGCGTTCCAGTGCGCTGATAAAGCGTTGGTTGTCTTCCATGCCCAGATGCAAGGTTTCCAGCATGCCGGCCATATCGGTTAAAAACGGCGATTGGCCGCCCATCGGTAAAAACAACGCTTCACCGTCGTCTTGGCTAACCCGCGGCGAGGCTAAATCGATATGAATGACCCGCACCCATTGCTCGATGCCGTCATCGACCACACGTTGCAAGCCAATTAAAAAGGGTTGGCGACGCACCGACAGCGGGTGATACACCTCGTGCCAGCGGTTGTGGCGCAAAAACAAGTTTTCGCCGTGGGTAAAACCAAACATCGCCACCGGCAACAGCTGGCCGCTTTGCAAATCTTTGTGGATGAAGATCGGGAAAAACGCCGCGGCGCTGCGAAACTCCAGCGGAAACGTCGGCGCGAACCACAGGTTATCGCCAAGCTCGGCGCTGCGGTCGGTTTTTACTTTCAGCGCGGCGTGCTCGACTGAATTTAACAAAACGTGTTGTGTCATGCTGACTCCTCGGCGGTTGCTCCGCTCTTGTGTCTTTTATCTTGTCTCTTGGCTTGCTGGCGTGCTGCCGGCAGAGCCACCCGTGTTGATGAAGGTCGCGCAACGCCTTTTTGCCTTGCCGCGATGATCTAGAGCACCGTTAGCGGCGGCTAAATCCTTGTTGTTGTACTTGCTGCATTAATGCCAGATTGCTCGGCAACAGCCGTTGCAATTGCGCCACCTCATGCATGCACTGCGCCGTAAGCTGTTGCTGGCGTAACCACTCTTGTGGCTTAAGCGCACGTAACCAGGTCGGTTTAAACCCCATGCCATACAACACATAGCTGTAACTGGCGGCTGGAAATAACTGGTCTGCGTCCGGAAAATCCGTCACATCTGGCAGTTGATACTGCCACAACTGTAACAGCTGTTGTAATGAGGCCGGCAGCTGTGCTTTTTGCGCCTGCCAATACGGCTCGTCGCGCTCGGTCAGCACATAATGCAACTTTAAAAAATCGATAATGCTGGCCCAATGTTTAGCAAATTGCCGGTTAATGCGCAGCGCCACAGCGTCACGCGCCTGTGCATGCAATGGCAGGGCTTTGGCTAGTGTTTTTGCACTCCACTCCACCAACGCCAAGGCCGAGGCTTCCAGCGGTTCGATAAAACCAGCGGCCATGCCAATAGCCATGCAATTCCCGACCATACAGCGTTGATAATGCCCAGGCGTGATGGTTAAGCGTTTGACCATCAAACTATCCAGATACGCCTGCTGCTTGGCAGGGGGCTGGCTGGCAAACCTTGGGTTGGCGGCACTAAGGCGTGCTTGGGCGTACGACAGCAAATTCTGATAGGCCGCATCGTCGGATAAAAAGTCACTGGCATAGACATGCCCGACCCCGCAGCGAGTTGGCAAACTGATATCCCAAATCCAACCCGCGTTTTGTGCCGTCGCCACCGTGTTGCTAAATACCGCCTCAGCCGCAAAAGGCTCGTCGTCTTGGCGATATGGCAGTTGCAGCGCCAAGGCGCGGTCATTGGCTAACACCGATTTGCAGCTGACAAACGGCTCTTGCAAGCTTTGCCCGAGCAACAAGGACTGAGTACCGGAGCAATCGATATAAAAATCGGCACTAAGCAAGCCACTTTGCTGGGTTTGTAAGGCGGTAATCAGCGTGGCGTCTTGGCAGATCACCTGCGTCACCGTATCGGCGATATGCACCACGCCAAGGGCTTGGGTGGCATGGGCTTTGAGCAGTTCAGCAAATTTACCGGCGTTGAGGTGATAGCCGTAATTTTGCATAAATTGATAATCGGGCGTGCCAATGGTTTTGGGCGCTTTGCCGGCCAGGCTTAACGCCGCTTGTGGCGTCACCGCTTGGGCAAAATAGTTCGGCTGCGTCGATGCTTGCTGCAGCACGTGCAGCGACAAGGCCGGATCTGGATAACCAAGCGGCAGCGTAAACGGGTGCAGATAAAACTGCGACTCGTCGGCGCGCAGCCACTGCCGAAATAACGATCCTTGTTTGGGCGACACATCACAACAGCGGAAAAATTCGCTCTCACTGATGCCAATTTTTTGCAAGGTTTGCCGCATCGACGGCCAACTGCCTTCACCAACACCGATGGTTGGAATGTCCGGCGACTCAATCAGCCGGATCTGCAAGGTTGCAGGCATGCCCGCCTGCGCTTGATGTTCGGCCGCCAACACGCATGCCGTCAGCCACCCTGCGGTGCCGCCGCCGACGATGATCAGTTGTTGTGGCTGTTGCATCATGTCTTACTGTTTACCTTTGCTGGAACCAAATACCACGCGGTCATACTCAAGTTGAGCATGCAATATTTTCTGGGTCATCACAACAAGCGCCAACGCAGGCTGCGGGTGCTTCCCAGAAAATATCACACGAATGGACAAGCTTAGCGTGCCAGAACTTCATCACGATCTCAGGTACCGGGAGAAGGGCTGCAGCTGCGAATCATTCAAGACACGCCAGCTTGGAAACAAAGCGGCAAGGTATGCCCTTGCCGCGTGAGGCCACCTTTAGAAGCTGTAACGCGCGCCTAAGGTGTAACGTGGACCGGTTTCGACCAGGCTTAACACCTGCTCTTTGGCACGGCCATGCACTCGCGAGTACTCGTCAGTTAAGTTCAACGCATCGAGATACAGAGTCAAACCTTCCACTTGTGGTAAGTCATAGCTGACAGATGCATCAATTTGTGAATACGCCTCGGTGTATTTCGGGTTCGCACCAGTGTCTTGACCGCGAGAGTTTAAGAACTCATCACGCCAGTTCCAGGCAATCCGCGCTGACAAGCCATCTTTTTCATAGAACAACACGGCGTTGGCGGTGTCGGACAAACCAATCAACGCTGGCTGATCGGCCAGGATGAAGTTGTCGTAGGTCAAGTCGGAATTAACGATGGTGTAGTTTAAGATGCCGCCAAAACCGGTATCGGCGAAGCTGTGCTGGATGGCAAATTCCCAACCGTCTAACACCCGACCTTCTGCATCGTTGGAAGGTGTGTTGATCTTAAAGATCATGGTGTTATCTTCACCAGCAACACCGCTGATGATCTTGTTAGCAACATCCACACCCGCCGCAGTGCTGCGGTTTGCAAAGATCCAGTTGCGAATAGCACCCGCATCAGCACCGACCGCGGCCAGCGCTTCACGGTATTTTTTACCGTCCGCTGGGTTGGCGATGTTGTAGATGGTGGAATCCACCACGGTGTTCGCGATCCAGTTTTTAACGTCTTTACGGAAATAACCGGCTGACACATAACTGGCTTCGTCGTAATACCATTCCACCGACAGATCGTAGTTATCCGATTCCAGTGGCAACAGGTTCGGGTTACCTGACGAGCCGCTACCGCCTGAACGGTTGGCCAAGGTGCCGACCACAGTACCGCCTTGAATCGATACATAATCTGGGCGACCGATGGTTTTGCTGTACGCCGCACGCATCATCACATCATCGACTAACTCGATGTTGAAGTTGGCGTTTGGTAACCAGTAATCGTAGGTACCGTCTTTGGTTTGGAACTCACGACTACCACTTGGCACCAAGGCGATTTCGGTATCTGCGATCCAGTTGGCTTTGTTATAGGCCGTCACGGCAGAGGTTGACGTCACGTCAGTCGTTTCGTAACGCAAACCCAGGTGCAAGCCGTAAGGTTTCCCCGCCAACTCAGATTTTAAGTTGTACTGGAAGAACGCAGCTGTAGACTCTTCCGACGTGAAACGGTCGGTATCGCTAGCATAATCTGTCGATGGACAGAAGTTATTACCGCAATCCCCCGTGCCACCTGCTGTGGCATACAGCTGCTTGGCGCGATTTAACACTTGACGGAAATCCCACATGAAGATGGTGTTCAGTGGGTCGAAGGTTTTGCCTTTCGCTGCAGAGAAATCACCACCCGTGGCTGAGAACTTGTCACGAATAGTGTCTTTCGGGAACCATGCTGGATCTAAATCACCGGCTTTACCGACCCCACCCCAATCGTTACGTTGCACGTTCACGGATTGCGAGTGGTTATCGACGTTGGTCAATGACACACCAAAATCAATGCTGCTGTCATCGTTTAAGTTGTATTTGCCTTTGATTTGGTACTGATCAATGTCGCTGCGATTGATCGTGTTACCAAACACCGAACCGGTGACGCGCATATCTTGTGGTGTAATGGCGTTACCACCACCGACCGCCAGCACCGGCAGGTCGCCAGAGAAGTCTGTCGCGGCAGAGGTGCGGACAAAACCGGCCGTACTTAAGGTGTTGCTTGAACCGTAGATGCTGTTCGGTTTGATTTTCGCGCTGGAGTTATGGGCGTCGAATTCCAGTTTCAGGTCGTCATTGACGTCCCAATCCAAGTTCAAGCCCAACGAGCCACTTTCATTGCGAACGCCGTAATCACCCGCGCCCATTGATAAATCTTGTTTGCTATCGTAAGTCTCAGAATACACCAGCGGCGATGACACCGGGCCATCAGTCCAGACGTTTTGCGATGGTGCAAAGGTGAACCATGCCGACACGTCGTTGTATTGCGTGTCGATGTCGTTGCGCATATAGGTGTAATCAAGCGTGGCCGTTACATTGTCAGACGGCGCATATTGCAACACCAACTGACCATTGGTGCGCTTACGTTGCTGCTCTTCAAACTTATAAATAGTGGTTTGTGGAACAGAATAGATATCGCCAGCACCTGGACGGTTGACTTGACCGGTTTGCGGTACACCACCCCATTCGGCGGTACCAGCACCCCAGTTGTCATCCGTGGTGCCTTTGAAGCTACGCCAGCCCGTGCCGACGTTGGCTTGTTGGTTACCACTTTCACGTTCTTGGTAAGAACCAGACACCAACACGCCAAATTTGCCATCGGCATACACGTTGGAATACAAGCCTGCCAATTCAGGCGTCATGTCGCCTTTTTCAGTCGAGGTGTCATTGGTCATACCGACGTTGACCAAGGCTTTTTCACCATTGGCTTGCAATGGACGTAAGGTTTGCACGTTGATGGTTGAACCGATACCACCGGTTGGCAACGTCGCGTCTGAAGTTTTTGCCACTTCCACGCCACGGATTGAATCCGACGAGATGTTGGCGAAATCAAACGAGCGCGAGCCGGTCGTCACCGGCATTTGGCGGCCGTTTAACGTGACTAAGTTAAAGTCGGGGCCAAAACCACGCACCGATACTTTCGAGCCTTCACCGTTAGAACGGTCAATCGAGACACCGGTGATCCGTTGCAGCGATTCGGCTAAGTTGGTGTCTGGGAATTTACCGATGTCTTCGGCGGAAATAGCGTCAACCACGCCATCAGAGCTACGTTTTACATCCAGCGATTTGATCAGAGATCCGCGGATCCCTTTCACTTGAATAACTTCGACCTGCTCTTCTTTCTTCGGAGCTGCCGCAGCGGCGTCATCGGCCGCCCAAACGGGCATAGCAACCCCAACGCCAAGCGCCAGCGACATGCTGGTGGCGAGTTTGGTTTTTCGTAATGTTATTGCTTTCATTTGGTTTCCCTGTCGACTGTCTTCATGGTAGCAAAGCCGAAAATGCCTGTGAGAGCACGGCCGCCACTTGCTGTTGCGCTTGTTTGTTTTGGTTGTACCGCCTGACCGCCATTTGTAAGCGCTTTCAAGACATTAGTTGATTTTTTTTAACGCGTCAATACAAAAAAGCTAAAGCAACCTATGTGACTGTTATTAATATGGTTTTTGAATGTAACCGCTTACTTTTTCAGCATCAACCGCTAGCAAGTGTTGAATAATACAGCAGATCTTACCAGTGGCGGATGCGACAAAATTTTTGCGATTACTCTTGCCATTTATTTTTTTTACAGTCTAATGTAAGCGCTTACAG
>JACCDH010145421.1_pt1 | contig 10289 bp, 8 predicted proteins | sample 7442481 | NCBI WGS metagenome assembly JACCDH01 (sample SAMN15323433, study PRJNA562643) | freshwater metagenome | isolation source: river surface water | place: USA:Blue River Watershed | collected 2017-08-15
ACGACCGGTCTGACTTTTCCTCATTTTCAGGCTATAATTTGAGGCTTGTCGGGGCGTAGCGCAGCCTGGTAGCGCATCTGCTTTGGGAGCAGAGGGTCGTGAGTTCGAATCCCACCGCCCCGACCAGTTGTTTTTAATGCGATCGTTTGTGGCATTATTGTCTGTGCGGCATGATAATGCGGGCGAGCATATTTTATTGATGCGCTCGTAGCTCAGCTGGATAGAGCACCGGCCTTCTAAGCCGGGGGTCACAGGTTCGAGCCCTGTCGAGCGCGCCATCTATGGTGAACGTAGCTCAGTTGGTAGAGTCCCGGATTGTGATTCCGGTTGTCGTGGGTTCGAGCCCCATCAGCCACCCCAATTATCTAGATGAACAATGCAGCAATACAAGACGGTTAATCCTGGCTTGTCAAAGTAAGGCTGAATGTCGGTGATTAGCGCAGCTTGGTAGCGCACTTGGTTTGGGTCCAAGGGGTCGCAAGTTCGAATCTTGCATCACCGACCATCTTTACAACACAATAAATCTGGCTAAGGCCGGATTTTTTTGTTTTTAAGTCCTGCAATTTCTCAATTTCTCAATTTCTCAATTTCTCAATTTCTCAATTTCTCTCTATTTATTTCAAACTCCTTTTAGTTACATCTTCAAACTCCTTTTAGTTGCATCTTCAAACCCCGTTAACTTACATCTCAAAACAAAATGGTTTTATCCGAACCATGCTGCGGTCTATCAAAGTTACGGTCACGGCTATCGTGCGCTTAAATCGAAGCTGGGGCTCTTAAGTGTTGCAACGTCTGAATACGCATAGGGTAGGGAAGAACACCTCGTAGCCTGCGGCACAGACGGTATCTTCGGTATGCAATCACAATAATGACATCGGAAAAGCTATTGGCAAATTGCGGATATAAAAAAGCCGGCAAGATGCCGGCTTTTTAACGCAATTGCGGTTATGCCGCTTGTTCAGCCAGTTTGGCTTTATCAGATTCTAATAGCGACTTATCAGCCATCAGATCTGCTGGGTCAAAGTCGTCTACGTTGATAGTTTTCAGACGACCTTCCTCTGCAACGCGCAATTTATCAGCTTCGGCCGCTGTTAACACACCGAGACTTAAGCCCAAATCCGCGACTTCATTTAAGCGATAGAATGGCAGACGTTTATTCGCCGCATGCATCACTTTATCAAATAACGGTTCCGCAGCCAGAATGTCGGCAAAAGCTTTTTCCAGTTGGCCTAATAAATTGTTTGGCTCTTGAGTCAGGTATAGGTGGTTACCTAAACGAGTACGAGCTTCACAAGGTGTTTGCATGATTCGTGCGACTTGGTGGTCGGTTACATCTGATGGACGACGTAAAGTGCGACCCCATGGGAACACCACGCGTTTCATTACCACACCAACTGCGCGAGCTGGGAAGTTGTCAAATAACTCATCCAATGCTGTTTGAGCACGAGCTAAGTTATCTTCACAACCCCATTGCACTAATGGTAAATCCTGGGCTGGACGGCCATCGTCGTTGTAACGTTTCAGAATTGTAGAGGTGATATAAAGCATTGATAAAATATCGCCTAACCGCGCTGAGATACGTTCACGGCGTTTTAAATCACCGCCCATAGTTGCCATCGAGATATCCGACATCAGGGCCAAAGCTGCGCTGAAACGGTTCATCTGTTTGTAATAACGAGCAGTTTCGTCACTAACCGGCGCAGCACTGAACGCTGAGTTAGTTAATGATAACCAGAACGTCCGGAAGAAGTTGCTGATACTAAAACCAATATGGCCAAACAACGCCCGGTCAAATGCCGTTACTGCGGCACGCTCATCATCAAGTTGCGCAGCTTGTAACTCTGCTAAAACAAATGGATGGCAACGGATCGCACCTTGACCATAAATGATCATGTTACGCGTCAGGATGTTTGCACCTTCAACCGTGATGGCGACAGGGGCACCTTGATAACCACGAGCTAAATAGTTGTTTGGACCCATACAAATACCTTTACCGCCGTGTACGTCCATCGCATCGATGATGGCTTGGCGCATGCGCTCGGTCATATGGTATTTAGTGATCGCTGAAATTACTGAAGGTTTTTCGCCAAGGTCGATTGAACCTACTGACATGGTGGTTGAAGCATCTGCCATGTACGCGTAACCGCCTACACGAGCCATGACTTCTTCAACACCTTCCATCTTACCGATTGGCAATTTGAATTGACGACGGATGCGAGCATAAGCACCTGTAGCCAATGCAACAGATTTGATCCCACCAGTACTGTTTGACGGCAGTGTGATAGCACGACCAACCGATAAACATTCAACCAACATACGCCAACCTTGGCCAGCCATTGCTGGACCACCGATGATGTAGTCAAGTGGCACAAACACATTTTCGCCTTGAGTCGGACCATTTTGGAATGGTACGTTCAACGGGAAGTGGCGACGGCCAATTTTAACGCCATCAGTATCGGTAGGGATCAGCGCACAAGTGATGCCTAAATCAACTTTATCGCCTAACAAACCGTCCGGATCTTGCAGTTTGAATGCAAGACCTAACACTGTCGCGATAGGTGCTAAGGTGATGTAGCGTTTATTCCAAGTTAAACGCATACCGACAATTTCTTCGCCTTGCCAAGTACCTTTACAAACGATACCGAAATCTGGAATAGCGCCTGCGTCAGAACCAGCTTCAGGGCTAGTCAAGGCGAAACAAGGGACTTCTAAGCCTTTCGCTAAACGCGGTAAGTAATGGTCTTGTTGTTCTTGAGTGCCGTAATGTTGCAATAACTCGCCAGGGCCTAACGAATTAGGTACGCCAACGATTGAACTTAACACCATGCTTTTACTGGTTAATTTTTGCAGTACGCAAGACTGGGCATAGGCTGAAAATTCTAAACCACCGAACTTTTTCTTGATGATCATGGCAAAGAAGCCCTGATCTTTTAAATAAGCGTACACTTCTGGCGATAAATCAGCACGTTCGTGAGTGGTATGCCAGTCATCAACCATGCGTAACACAGTTTCCACTGGACCATCTAAGAAAGCTTGTTCTTCTGCACTTAAACGCGGTTTTGGGAAATTGTGCAGTTTATGCCAGTCTGGGTTGCCGCGAAACAAATCGCCTTCCCACCAGGTTGTCCCAGCATCAATTGCTTCTTTTTCCGTAGTCGACATCTCAGGCATGATAGTGCGATACAGTTTTAACAGTGGTTTGGTAATGTATTGTTGGCGGATGCTGGCAATGTTCAGTGGTAATGCAACCACTGCAAAAATTACCCAACTCACCACACCAAAACTGCCTTGCCAACTGCCAGCCAGTAAAATCGCAGCTATTGCCGCGGTGAATAAAGTTAAACTAGCGCGGTGATACGCTAGAACACCAATTGCGACGAGCAAAAGGGCAACAAATAATAAGGTTTCCATCTATGTCTCCTGATAAGAGGTCTGACCACTAACAGCTATAGGGTAAAGTGGTTAACGTAAAGATGCAAGTCATTCCAATCCAGTGTAGTTGATTCTCTGTCAATTTTTGTTTAATGCACTGAGATCGCGGTATATTTCTCATACAACTTCCTCGCGCAAGCCAAAAGTAGAATTTGGTTATCTCTCAGTACGGAAAGTTCTCAAGTTCAGACTTGTCGAGTAATCGTTGTGACTGCTAAGGTGTCGGTCTACTTGTTTGAAATGTATTTATTGGCTTATGTGCGAACTGTTGGGAATGTCGGCGAACGTGCCGACTGATATTTGTTTTAGTTTTAAAGGCTTAAAAGAACGTGGCGGCAATACCGGTCCGCATAAAGATGGCTGGGGTATCGCTTTTTATCAGGGTAAAGGTGTGACTACCTTTAAAGATGCACAGCCAAGCCATTGTTCCAAAGTTGCTGATTTAGTTAGTGATTATCCGATAAAAAGTAATTCTGTAGTCGCGCATGTTCGTCAAGCCAATCGTGGCCGGGTGGCATTGGAAAATACCCATCCGTTTACCCGTGAATTGTGGGGACGTTATTGGACTTATGCGCATAATGGCCAGCTAAAAGATTACCGGAACTTGCCTTATTCGCGGTTTGTGCCGGTTGGTACAACCGATAGCGAACAAGCTTTTTGTTATATTTTATCCGAACTTGCGCTGAAATATCCTGATGGACCGCGCAGTCGCCCTGCGATGTTTAAGTTTATCAAGAAGCTCTGTGACGGTCTGCGTCAACAAGGTGTGTTTAATCTATTGCTGAGTGACGGCGACTATTTGTTTTGCTATTGCAGTACTCGTTTGCATTACATCACGCGTCGTGCTCCTTTTGGCCAAGCGCGATTATCTGATGTAGACGTAGACATTGATTTTGCTAAAGAAACCACCCCAAATGATGTGGTGACAGTTATAGCGACACTGCCGTTGACCAACAACGAGACGTGGCAAGCAATGGGGATTGGCGAAGCAAGATTATTTAAAGCAGGGCAGTGCATCAGTCAGTTTTAACTGATGCACTTTGTATACAAAAATTTACTTAATGCTAGAAAGTTGAACGTCAAATTGTTCAACGTTGTCTTCTGACTGCCATAAGCGAACTAGCATATAGTTCAGTTCAGGTGCAATCCATGCATAAACTTGCTTGTCTGGACTTTGGCCGTAACGTTCAATCCGCAGCGCCTTCACTTTCCCAAAGGGTAGTGACAACAATTCTTCAGTGGTTACTTTGTACTTGTACTCACGCGGATTTCCATCACGATTAAGCACTTGGTAAACAAAATCGGTTTTGCCAGCTTGCAAATCTAGGACGATTTGGCTGTGGTAACTGAGTGAATCTAACCACTCGTCATTCCAGTCAATTTTTTGCAGTTTTTGCTTTTTGCCAACTTTTAGCGTTTTTTGTAGACGATCAAGCGTTAATTCGTAGTGACGGTTTGGGCCAGAACCTGAACGTTTAAGCAAATAATGATTGGATTTGATTTGGCCATTTTCTACGGTAAACCAACTGCGCTCTTCACGTTCGTCATCGAAGATCAGCCAATTGATATCGCTGTGGTAACCAAGTTCATAACCGTTTTCGGTTTTCTTTAAATAACGCTCGGCATCTCCGTGTTTCTCGCCCGAGCGGAAGACTTCGTAGACAGCATTAAATGGTTGTAACGCTGGCGCAGTCACTTGCTCGGCTGCAGGCGCAGCTTCAGTGGTTACAGGGACAGTTGATTGGGCAAAACTAAGTGGAGAAACGAGGCAGAAAAATGACGCCGCAAGGCGCCATTGTTTATTCTTGATGATCATCATCAGCATATCCATGTTTAGAAAGAACCTGTCCGTCTAACAATGCCTGATCGCTGCGTTGTTGTAAACGGTTCTGACAAAACCAACGGATAACTAACGGATAAATTCGATGTTCTTGCTCATGTACACGTTCTGAGACGGACTCTGAATCATCATCCGGGAAGATCGGTACTTTCGCTTGCAGGATAACCGGACCACCGTCGAGCTCGGCTGTGACAAAATGTACACTGCAGCCATGTTCGGCATCACCGGCGTCGATAGCGCGTTGATGGGTGTTTAATCCTTGGTATTTCGGTAACAGCGACGGATGGATATTTAACAACCGCCCTTGATAATGCTCGACAAAGTTCGGCGTCAATATGCGCATAAACCCTGCTAAAACCACTAAGTCGGGTTGGTGTTCATCAATAGCTGCCACCAACGCAGCGTCATAGCTTTGTCGATCCGCATAGGCTTTATGGTCAAGCACTGTGGTGGCAATGCCGGCACGGCGTGCACGTTCCAAGCCATAAACATTGGCTTTGTTGGAAACGACACCGCGGACACGACCGGCAATAAAGCCGGTCGCGACAGCATCAAGAATGGCTTGTAGGTTAGACCCGCTACCAGAAATCAAGACAACAATTGATTTCATGATAATTAAGCGTTCACACCAGGGATAATTACTTGGGCTTCACCATCGGCTGCAGCTTGAATTTCACCCAAATGCCACGCAGTTTCACCTGCTTGGTTAAGGAAATCTAAGGCTGGCTGCAAATTCTCAGCACTAACAACCACAATCATGCCCACGCCACAGTTAAAGGTGCGGTACATTTCGTGACGGGTCACGTTACCTTGTTGTTGTAACCAGTCGAAAACTGCTGGCCATTGGTAACTTTGTTCATTACACACCGCTTTGGTATTCGCTGGCAAAACGCGAGGAATGTTTTCCCAGAAACCGCCGCCGGTGATGTGGCATAACGCGTGAACAGGCACAGTTTTGATCAATGACAGCAAGTTCTTCACGTAAATCCGAGTCGGTGCCATTAAATGGTCCGCTAAAGGTTTACCTGCTAACAATGTATCTGTTGCTTGACCACTGACTTCGATGATCTTGCGGATCAGTGAAAAGCCATTTGAATGTGGGCCTGATGAGGCAAGAGCGATGATTTGGTCACCAGCTTGGACTTTGCTGCCATCAATGATGTCGGCTTTTTCCACTACGCCAACACAGAAACCGGCGATGTCGTAATCACCAGAGTGATACATGCCTGGCATTTCGGCAGTTTCACCACCAACCAGCGCACAACCAGACTGTGCACAACCTTCAGCGATACCGTGAACTACAGCAGAGGCGGTATCAACGTCTAATTTGCCGGTAGCGTAGTAATCAAGGAAGAACAAAGGTTCTGCACCTTGCACGACGATGTCATTGACACACATGGCAACTAAGTCGATACCAACAGTATCATGCCGTTTTAAATCAATGGCTAAGCGTAATTTAGTGCCGACGCCATCTGTGCCAGAAACTAATACAGGTTCTTTATAACCGGCTGGGATTTGACACATAGCGCCAAAACCACCGAGTCCGCCAATCACCTCTTTGCGGGTAGTGCGTTTCACTGCACCTTTAATCCGGTCGACTAAAGCCTCACCGGCGTCAATATCTACCCCTGCGTCTTTGTAGCTTAATGAAGTTTTTTGCTCGCTCACGGCTATCCTCGATGGCTGATGGAAACTGGATTAAAAAATCGGCCGCATTTTACCCTGTTTAGCGTCAAGACAAAAGGATTATGCGTGCTCGTTACCGACAAAGCCGAGCAGTTGTCGGCTTAACGCGCTATTTTGCCGTGTTCGGCAAGTAAGATTTGCTTCAGTTGGCGGCTACCTGGCCCAAGTTTGTCTTCTTTTGGGATAATAAGTGACATCGGAATTTGTCGCTCTGAGCTCTGCCGCAGTTGCAACCGAACTAAGCTGCCATCGGCAATGGCCGATTGCACCATAAAGTCGGGGAACCAGCAAAAGCCTAAACCTTGTTTGATGATGTCGAGAGCATCGTGAAAATTATTGACGGTCCAGCGTTGCTCTGCCTTTAACCATCCACCTTTTTCATCAGGCCTTGCGGCAGTATCCCGGATCACAATTTGTAAATGCTGACTCAATTCATCAGCATCGAGATCTTGGATCTCGGTCAGTGGGTGTTTCGCTGCACAAACCAAAATCAACGAAGTATTCCAAATAGGTTCGCCTAAAAAGCCCTTTGGGATCACACCGGCTGCAGCAATCACTAAATCTGCTTTGGCTTCGATGATCATTTCCGAAGTTCCGGTAATCACTGTATCAATGATTTGGATACGGCTACCACGGCTGATTGGGTGGAATTTGGCCAGTGCTTGATAGAGCTTGGCTTTGGGGTAAATAATCTCAACCGCAATACGAATTTCTGGTTCCCAGCCCATGTCGATATTGGCGGCAAGCAGTTCCAAATCTTCAATATTCTGTGTCAGTAGGCGAGAGCGGCGCAGCATGACTTCACCAGCTGGCGTTAAAAATGCTTTGCGTCCCGTGACGGCCAATAACTCAACACCAAGTTGGCTTTGCAGTTTAGCGACTGCATGGTTCAAGCTAGATTGGCTTTTATTCAAAAGCTCAGCTGCCTGTGCATAACCGCCCGCATCCACAACAGCTTGCAAAATCCGCCATTGTTCTAAAGTCGATTTCGGGCGATAGGGCATAGTTTCAGCTCCTGTAACATAAAAATATTAAGCGGTCGCGATAATCACCGCACGAAGAGGCGCCGGATAACCCTCGATGGTTTTACTCTGATCGTTCGGGTCAAGAAAATCAACCAAACTTTCATTTTCCATCCAGCTGGTTTTGCGCTGTTCTTCAAGGCTGGTTTGATTTAAGTCGACAACCTTTACGTCCGTAAAACCAACGCGTTCGAGCCACAACGTTAAAGCTGCGCAGCTTGGGATAAACCAAACATTGCGCATTTTTGCGTAACGGTCTTGTGGCACTAAGCTGGTGTTTTCATCACCATTGATTACTAAAGTTTCCAAAACCAGCTGGCCACCAGGACGCAACTGATTTTTTAACTGTTGCAAGAAATCAATTGGGGAACGACGGTGATACAACACACCCATGGAGAAAACGGTATCAAAGGCTTTCAGCGCTGGCATGTCATCGATACCGATCGGCAACAAGTTCACTGCTTCATCACGGTTATAATGTTTAATAGCTTCAAACTGGCAGTAAAACAGTTGGCTTGGATCTATTCCGACAACAAATTCTGCCCCTGCGCCACGCATCCGCCATAAGTGGTAGCCGCTGCCACAACCCACATCCAGCACGTACCGGTGCTTTAGGTCGGCTAAATGCGGTAGCACTCTGTCCCATTTCCAATCCGAACGCCATTCGGTATCTATTTCGAGGCCGTGAATATTGAATGGACCTTTGCGCCATGGCATGAGTTGACGCAGCAATACTTCTAAGCGTTGCATTGCGCCGGCACTCATCTCATCAGCGCGACCGAATTCGACGGCACTAGATATGTTGACATAATTCGAGTCAGATTTTGGCAGGTTTGCCAAGACCTTCTGCCACTGTTTAAAATCGCCGTGCAACGCTTCTTGTTGCCAATGCTTTAATTGTGCAGGCAAAGTTTCTAACCAGTGACTCAGCTTGTTTTGTGCAAGTTGGGCGTAAAAAGAATTAAATAGCTGCATGCACAGGCTCCGGCTGTTTAATAGCGACCATTGAGCAGAAGTTGAAACATTGGAACCAAAGCGTCGATAATTCAAACCCTGCATCAGCAAAACGCTGCCGATGCTCGACGATAGTATCAGGACGCATCACATTTTCTAGTGCAGTGCGCTTTTGGCTGATTTCTAGTTCTGAATACCCATTTGCCCGCTTAAAATCATGATGCAAATCGATTAACAATTCGTGGGTATGTGGTTCATCTACCACAATTTTTTCGGAAAGAATAAAAATTCCGCCAGGTTTGAGTCCGCGATAAATCTTGGAGACTAAGGCATCGCGGTCTTGTTTTGGTAAAAATTGTAAAGTGAAATTACTGACCACAACCGCGGCATTTTCAATAGACACTTCACGAATGTCGGCAAGTCGCACATCCAGCGGCACAGCTGAGCGGAAAGCTTGAAGATGCATTTTACAGCGTTCGACCATGGCCGGGCTGTTATCAACGGCGATAATTTTACTTTGCTCATCGACAAGTTGTCGGCGCATTGCCAAGCTGGCAGCACCCAAGGAACAGCCCAAATCATAATAATTGCTATTCGGTTGCTGGTATCGCGCTGTTAATTTGCCGATTGTTTGCACAATAGTTTGATAACCGGGCACCGATCGTTGAATCATGTCTGGAAATACTTCGGCAACAGTCGCGTCGAAACAGAAATCTTGGACCTGAGCCAATGGCTCGGCATAAATGGCGTCTTTTTGCATGCAAGTCACATTAACCTGAACTAATGCCAAGCATTTTAACCGATTTGCCGAGGAATTGTCGCCTGTTGTGGTTAAAACAAGCCTTGTTGCACTGGTGCCGAGGCTTGTGGCCAAGGCAACAACACTTGATGACTTTCGCCGGTTAGCTTGAATAAGTCTTCGGCAAACAATCTAGAAAGCTCCGGCGCTAATTTGTTGTCGGGCGTATGGAAAAAGGCATAGGGTGTTTTGCCTTCACCTAGCCATTGCTGCATTTTTGTCAGCCAAGGTTGATAAAATTGCCGATTTATCGCCATGTCGTCCACACCGATGAAGCGAAATGCAGGTTGATTAGTAAGGGCAACAGCATGCACTGGTAACCTAGGTTTTTTTGCTTGCGCATCAATCAGTTCAGCAGAGTTGGCACTGACTGAAAACAGAGCTCTACTATCAAAGCACATCCGTTCGGCTTGGGTTGATCTCAGTAGGTGATGCAGGTACTGTTCATGCTGGGCTTTGTCAAAAAAACTGAGGTTGCGGACTTCAACACAACATGGCGCAAATTGTTGAATTTCGTTAATAAATTCCATCACTTTTTCCGGTTCAGCTAAACGAT
>JACCDH011359129.1_pt1 | contig 10289 bp, 9 predicted proteins | sample 7442481 | NCBI WGS metagenome assembly JACCDH01 (sample SAMN15323433, study PRJNA562643) | freshwater metagenome | isolation source: river surface water | place: USA:Blue River Watershed | collected 2017-08-15
GTACCGCAACCGTTGGAATCAACGCCGCCCGCCAGTTACGCAGGAACAGCAACACCACCAGCATCACCAAGCCGATTGCAATCACGAGCGTGTTTTCTGCCTCGCGCACTGAGGCACGAATAGAGGGCGTGCGATCCTGCGCCACATCAAGCGTCACATCGGCAGGCAACATCGCCCGTAACACAGGCAAATCCGCGCGAATTTGGTCAACTGTCTCAATGATATTGGCCTTGGCTTCGCTACGCACAAGGACCAAGATTGCCTGCTGCGCATTGAAATATCCAATATTGAAAGTATCTTCAACCGAGTCCTCGACCTGCGCGACATCCGATAAGCGCACCGCTGCGCCGTTTCGCCAGGCGACAATCAGCGGGCGATAGTCCGCCGCCTTCCAAAGCTGATCGTTAGAGACGATCTGCCAACGCAAGGCATCGTTTTCCAGAAAACCTTTTGGGCGTGTAGAGTTTGCCGCTGCGATAGCGGTGCGCACAGCCTCGAGCGACACGCCATACTGCGTCAGCTTTTCAGGATCAAGATCGATTCTGACCGCAGGAAGCGAGCTGCCCCCAATTTGAACCTCGCCCACACCTTGCACCTGCGATAACTTTTGCTGTACGGTCGTAGACGCAATGTCATACAACTGTCCTTGGGACAAGGTTGCAGAGGTCAACGCAAGCGTCATGATGGGCGCAGCAGATGGATTCGCCTTTTTATACGAGGGATTGTTGCGCAATCCACTGGGCATCATGGCGCGCGCCGCGTTAATTGCTCCCTGCACATCGGTCGCGGCACGACTAATGTCGCGACTCAAATCGAACTGCAAGGTGATGCGCGTCTGACCTGTCGTACTGCGCGAGGTCATTTCAGTTAAACCCGCTATCGTTCCCAACGAGCGTTCAAGCGGCGTCGCAACAGTCGCAGCCATCACCTCCGGACTCGCTCCAGGAATGCTTGCGCTCACCGAAATCGATGGCAATTCAATTTGAGGCAGTGGCGCAATAGGCAACAGACTATGTGCCAGCCAGCCCGCCAAAACCACTCCGAGCCAGATCAAGGTCGTGGCCACAGGACGCACGATGAATGGCCCAGATAAACTCATTACACAGCCCCTCCAATGGGGACTGACTTACGCTGCGTCCGCAGGCGGTCAAAGAAAAGATAAATCACCGGCGTTGTAAACAACGTCAACACCTGACTTACGATCAGGCCACCCACCATGACTAAGCCGAGAGGTTGGCGTAATTCGGCGCCGGTCCCGCTCGACAACATCAAAGGAACCGCACCAAATAACGCAGCGAGTGTCGTCATCAGAATAGGACGGAAGCGCAAAATGGCTGCCTGCTCGATTGCCTCGCGGGCAGAGAGTTTGAGCTTGCGCTCGGCCTCAAGTGCGAAGTCAATCATCATGATCGCATTCTTTTTGACGATACCGATCAACAGAATAATGCCGATGATGCCGATCATGTCCAGATCACGCCCCGATAACTGCAAAGCGAGCAATGCCCCAATCGCCGCAGATGGCAAGGTTGAAAGAATCGTAACCGGATGAATAAAGCTTTCGTACAGCACACCAAGCACGATATACATCGTAATCACGGCCGCCAATATTAAGAACAGCGTGCTGGACAAAGAGGCCTCATACGCACGTGCAGCGCCTTGAAAGCGTGTCTGTACGCTTAGCGGCAAGCCAATTTCTTTTGTGGCCTGCGTCACAGACTCCACTGCGCTCGACAAGGAGGCTCCGGATTTCAAATTGAACGATATCGTCACCGACGGGAACTGATCAAGACGATTAATCACAAGCGGTGAGCGGCCTTCAGTCACCTTCACCACGCTCGTCAGGGAAATCGGTTTACCCGCTGTGCTTTTGACATACACGCTCGACAGTGACGAGGGGTCGCGCCTAAATTGCTCCGGCACCTCAATCACAACGCGATACTGATTCGACTGCGTAAAAACCGTTGAAATCTGGCGTTGTCCAAACGCGTCATACAAGGCATCATCAATCGCAGCGGCAGAAACACCTAGCCTTGCGGCCGCATCACGATCAATATCGATAAACGTATTGAGCCCCTCTTCTTGCATGTCATCAATCACATCAGCAAGTTCAGGCTTAGTGCGCAACACATCGACCAACTTTGGCACCCAAACACTCAACAAACCTGGATCCGCACTTTCAAGTGTCAACTGATATTGCGTGCGGCTCACACGATCTTCCACTGTCAAATCTTGAACCGGTTGCAAATAGAATTGCAAACCCGCCACCATCTCGAGGTCAGTTTGAAGTCGACGCAGCACATCCGAAATATCCGTGCGTCGCTGACTATGCGGCTTTAAGGCAACCTGTATCCGTCCCGTATTGACGGTCTCATTGACACCATCAATACCAATAAATGAGGATACGCTACTCACGTCAGGATCTTGCAAAATCGTCTTAACCGCAGCCTGCTGCCGTTCAGCCATCGCAGAAAACGCAAGGTTCTGCGGCGCCTGGGTCACAATCTGGATCAACCCAGTATCCTGGACAGGGAAAAACCCCTTGGGAATCCCAACATACAACAACGCGGTGAGCACGAAGGTGCCGAGTGCAACGAACAACGTGAAGCCTTGGCGTGCCAGTACCCAGCGCAACGCCACACCATACAGCGCAATCATGCCATCAATTTTCTGCTGAACCTTGCGTGCCAACCACCCGGCATGATCATGATCGCCAGCTCGCAACAAGCGGGCACACATCATTGGGGTCAAGGTCAGCGATATGAGCAAGGACAACAATATTGCAACGGCGAGGGTGACCGCAAACTCTCTGAATAGCCGTCCAACCACTTCTGTCATAAAGAGCAAGGGGATCAGCACCGCAATTAAAGATAGCGTGAGCGACACCAAGGTAAAGCCAATTTGCGACGCTCCCTTCAGTGCAGCCTGCATAGGCGTATCGCCGCGTTCAAGGTAACGCGCAATGTTTTCGATCATGACAATCGCATCATCCACAACAAACCCAGTCGCGATCGTCAACGCCATCAGCGTCAGATTGTTGATACTGAACCCCGCCAAATACATCATGCCAAAAGTGCCGACTAGTGAAAGAGGCACGACAACACTGGGAATCAGTGTGGCAGTGAGCGTCCGCAAAAAGACAAAGGTCACAAGTACCACTAAGCCAATCGCGATAAACATCTCGACCTGCACATCTCGAACAGAGGCGCGAATTGTTTGGGTACGATCAGACATCACGGTGACATCGAGATTCGCGGGCAGAGCAGTTCGTAACTGAGGCAGCAACGCTTGGATACGATTGACCACATCGATCACGTTCGCACCGGGCTGGCGCTGCACGTTTAGAAGAATTGCAGGTTGTGTATCGGCCCAGGCTGCGAGTCTCGCGTCCTCTGCCTCCATCAGCACTGATGCGACATCCGACACGCGTAGCGGCGCATCATTACGGTATGTCACAACCAGATCCATGTAGTCACTCGGATTCTTCAACTGATCGTTCGCGTTGATCGTGGTCGATCGCACCGGTCCGTCGAGTGTGCCCTTCGGTTGATTAACGTTCGCCCCCACGACAGCGGTGCGTACATCCGCAAGTGTTAGTCCATAGGCTGCGAGCGATTGAGGATTCGCTTGTATGCGCATTGCCGGTCGCTGACCACCGACCACACTGACCAAGCCGACTCCGGCAACTTGCGATATTTTTTGCGCCATGCGCGTATCAACCAAATCGCGGACCTGTGGCAGAGGGACTGTGGGCGATGTAATCGCAAGCGTAATCACAGGTGCGTCGGCTGGATTTACTTTGTTATAGATCGGCGGCACAGGCAAATCGCGCGGCAACAAGTTGCTGGCCGCATTAATAGCGGCCTGGACTTGTTGCTCGGCGACATCCAAACGCAATGAAAGCGCAAATTGCAGCGTAATAATCGACGCCCCACCCGAGCTACTGGAGGTCATTTGACGCAATCCGGGCATTTGTCCGAACTGACGTTCGAGCGGCGAAGTCACAAGTGCTGCCATCACCTCCGGACTCGCGCCCGGATAAAATGTTGTTGCCTGGATCGTTGGGTAATCTACTTCAGGCAGCGAGGAAACGGGCAGCCACCTGTAAGCGATCAAACCCGAAAGCAGCAGTGCGATCATTGCCAGCGTTGTAGCAACGGGCCGCAGAATAAAAGGGCGTGAAAGGTTCACGGCCGAGCAGACCCCGGCGCACCGGCGGGTCGTCGAGCGCCGTTGGTCTGATCACTGGATGGGCCTGGCGCGCCAATGACACGCACTTTGGCACCAGCGCGCAGCCTGTCGGTGCCCTCAAGTACGACACGGTCGCCCACCTTGATTCCGTCCAGAACCACGACGCGTTCGCCACTACGATCACCGATCTTCACGGGCTTAACAGCTGCGGTGTCGTCGGCTTCAACAACATACACAAACGCGCCACGATTACCCTGCTGTACCGCAGCCGCTGGGATCGTGAGCGCGTTTTGTAACGTACGCACTTTCATCCGAACATTGACGAACTGATTAGGGAAGAGCGCATCCGTCTGGTTCGCAAATTCAGCTTTGAGCTTGACAGTGCCCGTAGCAATATCAATTTGATTATCAATCGACAGCAGTCTGCCTTGTGCCAGACGATTCATATCAGCGCGGTCGTACGCATCGACCGCAAGTGTTTGCCCGGCAAACATTGGCTCACGCACAGCCGGCAAATCATTTTCGGGCAAGGTGAACATCACCGAGATAGGCTGTGTTTGGGTGATCACGACAACTCCAGCCGGATCGTTCGCATTGACTAAATTGCCAGCATCCACACGGCGCAAACCTAATCGCCCTGCGATCGGTGCAGTGATGGTGGTGTAGCTTAATTGCAAGCGCGCATTGTCGACCGTTGCCTGATCACTTTTAATCAGACCTTCAAATTTACGTACCAGAGCTGCCTGCGTATCAAGTAGCTGTGGCGCAATGGAATCTTGTTTACGCAAGGTTTGGTAACGCTGTAAATCGCGCTTCGCGTTTTCATACTGGGCTTCGTTTTGTTGTTGGGCACCCAAGGCTTGGTCCAAGGCAACTTCGAATGGTCGCGGATCAATACGCGCCAGCACATCGCCCGCCTTGACGCTGTCCCCTTCTTTGAACAGGACCTCCATCAACTCGCCTTGAACCCGGCTACGCACAGTCACTGTATTAAATGCAGTCACTGTACCAAGGCCACGCAGATAAATATCCAGACTTTCAGACACCGCGGCTTGCACGCGCACCGGTACCATGGGTGTCATCCCACTTGGTGGGCCCTTGGGCGCGGCAGACTTGTTGGCGTCGCGTAACCACCAATATCCGCCGCCTGCCAGCAATGCCAACACAACAACAATCCAACCCCACGGCAACCGACGGGCGGACCTGGAAGGCACATGCTCAGACATAGGAGTTCCAACAGGCCCTAAAGGGCACAAAGAGTCATTTTGAAGTTGACGTCATGCGTCACCGCATGGGGTCGATGCTCGCCATCCTGTGCAGAATAGCGAATCCAGACCATGTATTTGTTAGCGCTGATTTCAGGAAATACGCCGAGAGATTCGTCAACCCATACGCGTAAAAGCTGATACGTTTTACCTGCGAGCATTTGTTGAAACGCGCCCTTGGGTGCGACCGCATCCGTCGCCTGACCGGTTTCGCGCAACAATCGCATGACCATCGAGATACCGGCGTGCAACGGCATCAGCGTTGACATCCAACGCTGCAAATCGTTACAACGCTCCGCTTCACTGCGGTATTGCCACGCATGAAAAGACGGCATATCAACTTGTGTTCCGCCACCAGGCACAGCAAGCCGACCGCGCAAACTGCTTAACCATTCATTCGCGCGAAGTTCTTGCCCGGTTTTACCAGCGGCATTCAAATTGGTCGTGACCCGCTCAAGCTCGGTCAGCATCTTCGCTAGGTTTTTTTCATCTACGCTCGGGTGATCTTTGAGCGAAGAAAGCACATTACGCTGACGCTCTAAATCTTGCAGCACAGTGCCTTTTACGTCCGTTCGCTCGGTTGCATCCAACAGATCAAATAAAGCAGCCAAAGCCACTTGATGATGACGTGCATCACCGGGCTGAGCAAAAAATATCATCCGATCAAGCAAGGACTCCAGACGCATCAGCGCACGGATTCGCTCGTTAAAAGGATATTCAAAAAGAATCACAGATATTTATCGCAAAAGGCAGACAATGCACTAAAAATGAGCGCATTTATCCAGATATCGATAGGTTACACCACCCCTCGTGTAGGACCAACACTTGTTTTTCAAGTTCCTCAAGCGTTGTGTTTGCCGAATTGACAATTATGTCATCCGCCACAGCCAGTCTTTGTGCCCGGGTCGCCTGCGCGGCAAGAATGCGACGGATCGTATCAATCGGAATCCCCGAACGCGCCCGAACCCGCTCGATCTGGGTTGTCTCTTCGCAATCCACCACGCACAGTCGGTCGATACGATCCCGCCAGCGGCCAGACTCGACCAACAGTGGCACGACAAACACGGCATACAGCCCTGTTGCTGCCTGCGCCTGCACAAAGACTTCCTGAGCAATAAGGGGGTGCAAAATACCCTCTAGTGCCGTGCGTTTAGCTGGGGTAGCGAAGACGAGTTCGCGCATGCGCGCGCGATCAAGCGCACCGTCAGGCCCAATCAAATCGGCACCAAATGTCTCTCGAATGGGCGCTATCGCCAAGCCCTCTGGCGCTGTCAGCGCGTGTGCGATCTGATCCGTATCGATCACGCTGGCACCCCAGCCTGCCAATAAATTAGCGACGTAAGTCTTACCAGACCCAATTCCACCAGTCAGACCAAGCTTAAACACCCTTGAACTCCCCGTTACCTCTTCAATTTACCTGCGACAACATCACCAGAATACCGCCGAGCGCCAACCCGGGGCCAAACGGTCTGGGGGCCCGGAACTCTAGCCTTCCGCGCACATGATCCACTGTTGCGGTCAGGCATATCCAAAGCGACGCAACTAACCAAACATTCGGTAGCGCCCAGATCCCAAGCCATGCGCCGATCGCAGCCGATAGTTTAAAGTCACCACGCCCAATCGCCTCTCGACCTGTGATCCTGCGAAAAACGGCGACGAACAGCCACATGACAATATAGCCCGTGGCCGCCCCCGCCACCGAATGCTCAAGTGATGCCCAGCCCCCAAACAGGCTAAATAGCAAACCAAGCCAAAGCATAGGTAGCGTCAAGCGGTCGGGCAGCATCCCGGTTTGCGCATCGATGCGAGCCTGAAGCAAAAGCAGCGCGCAGAAAATAGAACTCGACCAGAGCGGCCCAATACCCTCCTCATTTTTCCACACGCTTAACCCGACGATCGCTACCCCGCATAACGCACTAGACATACGCAACTGGCCATCCAGCCTGCAGCCCTGCGCATGGCCGATAGTAGGCGGCTCGTCCGCGGGATCCATCAGCCCCCACACCAGCCAATAGCGACAAAAAATTTGCCGAACACTCCAGATGAGCAAAACGGCTGTAAGCAAGCCAGCAGCTGCGCCCAGTGCCAGCCAACCCAAAATCTCAGTAAACATAGGGAATCCAGCCAGATTTGTCTGCAGGGAATCGGGCAAATGCGTAGAATGCAGACATCACTTCAGTTATGCCCTCGACTCAGGAAGTAAATCATGCTCGGACACAACAAGCCTATCCAAACCCGCTTCACACAACTAAGTCGTGGAGCCATTCTGGTCAGCGCGCTACTGTTGACGGCTTGCGCCCAAATGCAGCAACCCGGCTACTACAACCTGCCGGCCGCAAGCTCAGCAACTGATGCTCAAGCACAAGCTGAGGCCGCCTACGCCACGCAAGCAGTGCGCCCGCCGAACCAAATTCAGATCGGCTTGAACGCGTCAGCACCTACCCAACAACAAGCAGGGTTGAACGCACCAGCTAACACCGCAGGCAATCCAGCAAGCGCGAACACTGCTGCGCCCGCACCGACCGATACCTTGCGGGGTGAACTCATTCCAGAACCTCAAACGTTTGCTGGCACACTTCCCTGTTTCCATCCAGAGATGAAGTGCGTCGCGCAACGTGTGACCATTACGCTTTCCCCAAATGGTCGTTGGCGTGCACGCGCAGCCTACCTAGGACAAAACAACCAGACCTCACAACTTGCAGACCAAGGTTGTTGGCGTGCGATTCCACAGGCTGTGCCGCGTATCGTTTTGCTCAATGGTCAGGGTAATGTCCGTGCAGAACTTGGAATGACCAGCACGAACGTATTGCGTTTAATTTCAATAAACGGTGACATGCCCAACCTGACCTACACACTGACACGTCAGCCGGACCTTGATCCAATTAACGAATTGAATAATCAAACCTCACCGAACTGCTCCTGAACGGTAGGCGTGTCGCAATTAAGCTCGGGCTGCGTGCAAACGTGCCGAGCGAGTTGCACCGCATTACGTACGCCCATCTTGTAGAAGATTCGTGCTCGGTGCGCTTCCACGGTGCGCATCGAAATACCAAGCTCGATTGCGATCAGCTTGTTTGATTTTCCTTCAGCAACCGGATGAATGACGTCGCGCTCCCGCGCTGTCAGTGCTTTCCAACCCCCGGCGTTCGTTTCGTCAACATGCTTCATGCTGCCCCTCCGTTTCATGACGAAGAACAGTCTGGCATAGCCAAATAGCAACGAACAGCTGTCAAATCTGACAGGCGGAATAACCCTAGGTACGTCTTGACAGAATTTAGAGCTCTAAATTGTCAATTAAGCGCGTTGCACCAAGCTTAGCAGCCGCCAGCACCACGAGCGGCTCACCTGCAAGCATCTCCGCATGTGACGGCTTGTGCAGGTCACGGCGACGGCGAATTGCGATGTAATCGACAAGCCAACCGCGAGATTGCAAGTAGTTGGTAGCCTCTTGCTCAAGCAAGGCAGCATCTGCAGCACCCGCACGCACTTTCGCCTGCATGATACGCAGTTGTGCAAACAGCTGTGGCGCCTCAGTGCGTTCGGCGGGTTGCAGATAGACGTTACGCGATGACAGCGCAAGCCCATCCTCGGCACGAACGGTTTCATGCGCAAGAATTTCAACAGGCAACTGAAACTGACGACACATATTTCGGATCACCATCAGCTGCTGGTAATCTTTTTTTCCAAACACAGCAACCCGAGGCTGCACACAAGAAAACAACTTAAGCACAACGGTACTCACACCGCCAAAAAAACCCGGACGACATTCACCTTCGAGAATGTCGCCAAGCTCTTGTGGTGGCTGCACACGATAGTTTTGTGGCTCGGGATACAACTCATTTTCATTCGGCGCGAATAATACATAGACATTTCGATCACGCTCTAACTTGGCAATATCATCGCGCAATGTACGCGGGTATCGATCAAAGTCTTCATTCGGCCCAAACTGCAAGCGATTCACAAAAATACTTGCGACGACGGGGTCACCGTGCTGACGAGCGAGCTTCATCAGCGCTAGATGGCCTTCGTGGAGATTGCCCATCGTCGGGACAAACGACACACGCAACTGACCTCTAAGCTGATCGCGCAATTCTTCGATCGTGTGAACGACTTTCAATAGATTCTCCGGAGACGCGAGACGCTTGGCCTAAGCAGCAGCGCTGGTGTAAGCCAAGCGCACATAGATAGGCGCGTAAGGTTCAGCCTGCGTAATTTCAAGCAAGGACTCACGAGAGAGTTCAAGCAAAGCCAAGAAATGCACGACGACAACCGCCACAGCGGCCCCCTCGGCAATACGCTCCATGAACAACTGACCAAACTCAATAAACCGCACATCGGATAAGCGGCGCAGAATATGTGTCATGTGATCGCGCACGGACAACTGTTCGCGCGTAATGTGATGATGGGCATTGAGTTTCGCGCGTTTAAGGATATCAATCCAGGCCTGGCGCAAGTCTTCGACACTCACATCAGGTAACGCACGCTCAATTCGCAAATCAGCAAAAGCCTGCGCCCGCTGAAAATCCCTTCCAAGTTGTGGGAGGGCATCAAGCTGCTGCGCAGCAAGCTTCATCTTTTCGTACTCAAGCAAACGACGAACCAGTTCTGCGCGTGGATCTTCTGGCTCTTCGCCCGATTCAGTCTTTTTGACCGGCAACAACATTCTGGCTTTGATTTCGATCAGCATCGCAGCCATCAGCAAATACTCTGCTGCCAACTCAAGGTTGTGCATACGAATTTGGTCGACGTATGACAATTATTGCCGTGTTACTTCGGCCATCGGAATGTCGAGTACGTTGAAGTTTTGCTTACGAATCAAGTAAAGCAATAAGTCCA
>JACCDH011584818.1_pt1 | contig 10289 bp, 10 predicted proteins | sample 7442481 | NCBI WGS metagenome assembly JACCDH01 (sample SAMN15323433, study PRJNA562643) | freshwater metagenome | isolation source: river surface water | place: USA:Blue River Watershed | collected 2017-08-15
AGCCGTTGCTGACAGCACTGATATCGGTTTGTTCTATGCAAATGGCCCTCTGGCTGCTGGCGTAAGCTTCTGGAAGACTTCTGGTTTGGCAGGTGCTGCTGACAACAAAGAAACCAACGCTTACGTGCTCTATGACTTGGGCGTGGCGAAGGTTGGTGCTGGCTTGTTCACTGAAGAAACTGGTACAACTGTTGATAGCTCCGCTTACAACTTGTCTGTTGCCGCTCCTATGGGCGCGGTTACTCTGATGGGCAACTACGCTCGTAAGAACGATAAGACTGCAGCTAACAAGGATCGTACAGTCACTGCATTGGGTGCTAAGTATGATCTGAGCAAGCGTACCAGCATTTATGCACGTGTTGTGAACGACAAAATCGACAACGAAACAACAGCGACTACTGCTTATAAAAATGCTTACACATTGGTTGGCGTTCAGCACAACTTCTAATTCCCCGCTGGCGCAAGCCAGTTGAGAGTTCGAAGCCAAAAACCCACCGTGGCAACACGGTGGGTTTTTTGTTGTCTGCACGCTGTGCTGTTCTTACAAACGCACTAGGGCAAATACCTGTTTGCAATTTTGTGTGAACAAGACAACATGTAGCGATTAATTCTTGGAGACCCACATGTTCGCACGAGTGACTTCGATTCAAATTGATCCTGCCAAACTGCCTGAAATGCGGGCTGCGATGCCAGCTGTAGGCGAACAACTCAAACGCATTCCTGGCATCGTTGAATGCAAAACCTGCTGGGATGAAGCAGGCAAGGGGTTGGTCTTCGCTGTCTATGAAAGCCAAGCACATGCTGACAGCGCGGCAAACAGCATTCGCAGCATCTGGGGTGGGCTCATGGAGTATCTGTCGGCAGCCCCTGTGGCGTCATCGGGTACCGAAGTCATAGATTTGTTGCAATGATGTACAGAGGCTGACTGCAGTCACGAAACAACTGCACTCAAGGTGTCGTGTGAAACGACACTCAATATTCGCTGGGCAGCATCAGCACCCAATGTTCGCCATCCCAGCAGGCGTACAGACATTGCTGGCTCAAGGGGAAGTCTGTGTAGGGTATTTGCTGGCGAGCGTGTTCGTGACCATTGCCGTCTTCAAGTGATAGCACAGCGCTTGAGCCAGTGACTACAAGCCTGACCATGACAAACCAGTCAGCTGTGCCCAGTTCCAGCAGGTAACTGGCAGCAGCATCCATCAGCCAAAAAGCACCAGTAGATTCAGCAAGGTACTTGGTGCCATCGGTCAGCAAGCATTTGCGGTTCAGTCGATAGTAGCGTTCAGTGCCCGTGAACTGTGTGAGCTGGGCTGGGTCGAATGTGGGCATTGCTGTGTCCTTGCTGGGTTGCTATGGACACAGTGTGTTTTCGATCGGGGATTTGGGCGACCTGAGTCCCGACACGGTTTCGGGTCATGCGGGCAGGCACCTGCAAGCGGTGGGATTCGTGGGCCATTGCCGCTTCGTTAACGGCGCAGAAAATGGGCGTGCTGTGCAGCTGATTTGACGTATTGTGCCGGGGGTCACTTGCTGACAGCGCTGATGCTGAGCACGTTGGACGTGCCATACAGGTATTGCAGCAGCTGACGGGCTTGGGTCAGTGACTCAGCTGACACTGCAGTTGTGACCGAGACTGATTTGATCCGGACACGTGCGCGGAACACGGGCAAGGGTTGGGTGACTTCGGCGATGAGCATGCAAGTATTTATCGAGGCCACTCATTTGCCGATTTGGGCGTTGCACCCCATATGCTACGCTTCAAGAAAGTTGAACAGTAACCCCATGTCTGCTCAAGCAGAAACCTTAGCTTAAGGATTTACATGACCACTGCCCATGCTCTTGACCTGCAGTTGGCCGAGTTGAAAACGGATATAGACAATGTCTCGGTCCTGTTGAAAATGACGGGAGACCAAGAGCGCTTGGTCATAGCCAGCGTCTACATGTGGTGGCGTGACGCACGGCAGCAAGGCGATTATTTGGAGCAGTGTTACGCCAGCGCCAACATACGCAGCAACAAAACCCGAGAAGCAAACTTTCGTCCGCTACTCAAGCTTGTCACATCGAGTCGAATCGCATCGGGTTATGAAGATACATGGACCAAAGCATTGCGCGCTGTTGATGCAGACTTTAGCCAAAATCTCGAACATTACGCAGTTGATCCGGTTGGCCGCATTTGCCACTTCATCAAGACAAACGGTGGAAAAACCAGATTGGCTTATCACGGCAAAACCGAAGATGATGAAGATGAAGGAGTAGAAGCAATTGGCCTCTACACATTAGATGACAGCGAATTGTTGGCTACGCTCAAAGCCGAGGCAAGAAACCATTACGCTAAAGGCGCTGCCAACATCCAGCTTCCCGCATTGCAGTTGAATGATGACGGTTACAGCGTTGTCATCGTCAAAAAACAAGGCGCAGGATATGCCTTGGTGGGCACGACGAATGAAACCAAGTTGCTTGATGCGGCTTTGGTATCAACGTACCGCAGTGACTTCGAGGCATTGCCCCTGACCATGCGTGTCGTGCTGGAGCCACTGCACATGCTCAACATCCCCAACTGTTTGGCCAGCAGCTACGCCAAATTTATTGAAGTTAGCAACTTGGCTGACGCTTGGGATCCAAAACGTCGCAAGGAAAAGGCCTACAAGCGATTGACTTACAGGGCAGCAGAGCAAGATTTTCTGCTCAGCACCATGCAGACCGATGCGGCTGTTGTGATCAAGGCCAGGCCCCTAAGCGATGTGATGGGCAGAAAGTCTGGTGATTTGTTTCTGCCCAACTCCACGCGGCAATCGGTCGAAGTTAACCTGCTGCACCAAGGCGCATTCAATCTTTTCAAACCATCAGCAGCCGATAAGTTCACAAGCGTTGGCAGTGGGTACATTGCGGCCAATTACGTAGATTTGATGACCAAAGTGGCTGTGGATGACGTGGATGGCATTACTGCGCAAGAAGTCGAGGCGAATACAGCTAACCTTTCCCACCCTCCTCTGTCTTTCATTCCGTATCACACGGTATTTGGTGAACCTAGGTGGCAAGTGGTCAACAAAACTCAGCGCATCAAAGCCAGCTGGCAAGCGGATGTGGACTTGGATTGGCTGCGGCATGCATCCACGGCATTTCTGGACAAATGGATTGCGGCGTACGGAAAAAAAGCCAACAGGCCCGTAAACAAAACACTCAAAGTGGCACTGGACGCAAAAGACTTGACCATTGCATATGAGTTCGATGCGGCATTGGGCTACGACAACTTGAAAAGGATTGCACTGCCTGTTAACTCGGCACAGGGTTATGTCGAATTGGCTGTGCGCTCAACAGACTTCGCATTTGTGCTGCGGCAGATTGCAGACCTAAACGTAGTTGGCTCCATCAGTATGCAAGCCGATGTGGCTGGCATGGTGGTGAACTTTTCCACCACGGCCAGCGACTACGAGATTTGGATCGCAGCGTGCGACGAGCGTGGAAATCGCATTGCTGCGCATTTCGCGGCCTATTGCCCCGTGCAAACAAAAGGGCTGGCGCTTCAGATTGAACCCGAAGATGACGTACCAGATGTCACTCAGGCTGAGCTGGATGTAATGAGGGCGAATATCGAGAGGATCAAAAATGCCAAGCCCTGACAACTTTGTATTGACCAGTCCACACGACTACGCCATTTACCTCCCCGCTACCAATCCGCAATACGCAAGCGTTGCTGAGTTGGCCATTCGAGCACAACGGCCCATGCCGAGCGGCTTTGACATTGAAGATCTGGAGTTTTGGTCTGGCACCAGCAAGTTGTGGAATCACAAATTCCTGCTGCACTCTATCGGCGCATACAACGTGGGCACTGACACGAAAGGGCCCATTTTTCGAAAGAAAAAAGGAGATTTCACATTTGTCGGTGATAGTGGCGGCTTTCAAATTGGCAAGGGGCGCTTGAATGGGTTGACCAATTTGAAAGCTGGCATGTCGGGAGACATGGCATACGCTGGATGGAACGACAACTACGATACTAAGCTTTGGATCATTGACTGGCTTGAGCAGTACAGCGATTACGCGATGACGCTTGACATGCCCTTGTGGGCTAAATCTCCCAACAATGCCAACTCACCTTTCCATTTGTGCAGTGATGAGCAGCTGCTGGCGATGACGCTGGATAATTTAAAGCTGATTGAGCTGCATCGTTCCCAACGAACTACATGGTTGAACGTGATTCAAGGCACCACACCTTCAAACACGTTGACATGGTGGGACGCTGTGAAGCCTTATAGATTTGGTGGCTGGGCGTTGGCGGGGAGCGCAGGCTGGCGTGGGGGCTTGTACAACATGCTGGCGATCATGTTGACCATGAACCAAGAAGGTGCGTTTGAAGAAGAAACCAAGTGGGTCCATGTGCTTGGGTTGTCGCAGGCCAAGTGGGATATTTTCTTGACCGCCATACAACAGCAGTTGCGAGTGAAAAACAAGCAGATCCAAATAAGTTGCGACAGTGCCACGCCCTTTACGTGCGCATGTGCTTTGGACCAATATGCCATTCCTCCGTTGCTAAGCAAGCGTACAGATGACTGGAGCTTGAAGTTTGAAACTCTGAGTGCTGTGAAAAGTCATGCAGATCCAGCAAATGCACGGCCATCGGGACTGGAATCGCCCATCGGCCAGTTATTGCAGATGCACGACTTGGTTGTTGATGGCAGTGAGTTTGCGGGAAGAAGGGTGGATGCACTCACAAACATGATGGTTGCCAACCACAACACATGGGTGATATTGGATGCTGGTCGAAGGGCGAACCAGCTGGCGTTTGGTGGTGGTCGCCATGAACTACCCGCCGACTACGTAGCTGTTTTGGATGTGATTGAGGAGGTTTTCGCCACCAGTAACTGGCGAAAAGTGCTCGACAAGTACAAAGTTGTCTTGGATCGGGTGGCCCCCAACAAGTAAAAAACTTAACTTAAGGTTTCAAAGCAGCTCGACCGCATTTCGCTTCATGTCGTCGTTCACATCGATGTACTTTTGCGTTACAGCGATCGATCGATGACCTGCTAGGCTGGCCAGTACCCGAACGCCAATGCCTTTTGATGCCAAGTTGGTTATGAACGAACGGCGCATGGAGTGACTTGTGGCTCCTGCGATACCAGCCCGTTTGAACAGCCAGTAAAAGTGCTGGGTCAGTACGTTTGCCGTGAATGCCCGGCCGCCAGATGACACGAACAGCGGGTGCTTCAAGTCAGTTGGGTTGCGCAGTGCCATGTACGCTTTCAATTCATCGCGCAGCTTTTGGGGCAGAAACACGGTGCGTGGGTGACGGCCCTTTGTTTGCTCCGCTGTCAATCGCACTTCGGCTTTGATGGAGCCACCCAGGTTCATGACATCGCCAACGCTCAAGCTGGCAATTTCTCCTACCCGCATGCCCGACCACATGCCCGTAAGCAGCATGACTCGGTTGCGCAGTGCAAAGCTGTGCGATGAGATGTAGTCCAGCGTCTGTTGCAGCTCCGCTGGTGTTAATGTTTTGGCTTGTGCCATGTGTTGTGTCCTTTGCTAAATACTTGTGCTGGACACAGTGTGTTTTCTTTTGCAGAAATACGCGACCTGAAACCCGACTGCACATCGGCTCAAAAATGTCTATATAAAACAATGACTTACATGAATGGCAAAGAAAAGTGCAATTTTCTTTACCGCATGTATTTATGAAATTCGAGCGAGATTCCTAGGGGTTGTGTGTGATCTAGACGACAACGCTGCTGCGATTGCTTTAAACAACGCAGCAGCGTTTTTTTGACGGGCCAGCTACTTGGGGTGCTGACCCGAATTGATCTGCGCTTGCGGGGCTGATTTGCTGCGACTGTCCCGGTGGACTGCGCTAGCTGCATCAGCACTTTTACAGCTAGCGCTGTTCACCACGTCTGTAGGTCTGCATTCGTGGCGAGCAATTTGGGGGCTCGAATTCCAGTGCGTGCTTGTTTACATGGCTTTGCTGATGCGTGCCATATTTCCACTGCTCCGGCTTCTTCATCCCCAATTAAAACCATGGATTCCATCGTTTTTAGATCAAGCGTGCAGACGCCTGTAACGAGCGTCTTGTGTTTAGTGGCTGAGTCATATCGATGTATCCAGCTGTATAACATGTTATTGGATTGATGAACCGAATCGATCACCTCCATTTGCATGTCATTGCGTGCTTGATTGCTCCAGTCTTCGAAGTTGTAAAGATCAACAACGTATTTGACGTTGGGGTTTTTAAGATCAATTGAGCCGTTGTACAGCGCACGTCTGTACATGCCTTTGCCGAAAGTTGTTCCATAAGTTGCGTTGTCATATAGGCGCAATGCCATTTCGATTTTCCCGTCATTTGTCAGCATTTGATTTCTCCTTTGTGTTGCTGGTGGAGTTGCCTTCAGTTGCGTCTAGTCGCAAGGCCAAAAAGCGTCGCATGTTTCGTGTTGCGGGTCTCGTGTCACAAGTCGCAAGTCATAGCTACTCATTTGTCCCCAATTCCGTAACAAGCAACGCTTTACTTCGTACTCACTAGCAACTCATCGCAACTCACAAAAATATTTATGCCTGCGGCAAAGAAATCAAATAAAAATTTGCGGATAAATTTGGCAAAACGGACAAATTGATTCGCGGTGTGCACTGGCCTTGACAATCGGTAAATACTTGATGCGCTTACATGAATTCACCACCCAACCCAAAACAGCTGAGCAGCTGAGGATTGATGCCCTCAAGACTGCAAAAGATAAAGCCAACGCCAACTTGGCTGCAGAACGAAAACGCCAGCAAGTGGCGAAGGCCCAAAAGAAGCTGCTGACTGTTCAGCAGATCAAGGTTCCGCGTCTAAACGTCCAGTAACTGGACGATGCTCAAGTGGCATTTAATGCGACACACCAGAATGACCCGTGAGCCTTACGGGTTTCAGGTCGTCCGTTCCGTCAAATGATCACAAAATAGTCTGTGCTTTACAAACATTCGAAAGGAAAAGCACATGACTGCCATCTTGAACACATTGAAGTTGACCGCAGCACGCAAGACACGTGCACTGCCTGATGTCGTCAAACGCCGCAACAAGCTGCTGATTAAATTGGGCGAGCAGCGCATGCTGGCAGCTGCACAAGCGCAAGGGCAGCACTACACACCCACTCGCTTTCGCTCATTCGCAGATGCTGACACTGGCGCACGCATCGTCAAACAAGTACCTGTGCGTATCAAGCCATGGTTTTGGACTGGAGAAAAGGGCGAGTGTTTGTTGGCGATCAACTACGGCAGCAAGCAGATTGAGCTGCTAAAAGGCAAGACTGCCATTGACGTTGGTGCAGTTGAAAACCTTTGCACTGTGCTGGACACGGTGATTGATGCGGTGCGCAAAGGTGAGCTTGACACGCAGATTGAAAGTGCCAGCGCAAAACTGCGTGACGGATTCAAGAAATAACTGTGTGTGATAACTGGCTGTGCTGACGAGTGCGGCGACTTTGCAGCATTCCAATGTTCTGCTCGCCAGTCACAGTGCTGGCATAGTGCTGGTTGATCATGTCCACACTGGTGCGTGCGTTGCGTGCCAGTGTCAGCAAGTCAATGCCTTGTCCGTAGAGCAAGCGAAACGTGATGCTGGAGTGACGTAGGCTGTACAAGCTACGCTCTTGTCCATGTGCGCCCAGCTTCAGCCCAGTGCGTGCCAATACCCAGTTGAAATAAAACGCCAACACCCAGTGCGCATAGGCACGGTCACGCAGGTGCGGCAGGAACAGGTAGTCGTCTGGTGCTGCAAGGTTCCGTTCACTGTAGTGCTGCGTGATTTGTTGGTAGATGCGCACTGCAGGCTGTAGCGTGACGATGGGACGTGCATGACTTTTTGTTTTGGGTAGGTTCAGGCGCAGGTAGGTGTTGCCATTGCGCACCACTTCCACGTGTCTGTGCTTGAGTGTTTTGAGATCACTTGGGCGTATGAAGCTGTTGACCATAAAACCTATGACCCATGCAATATCTGGTGGCATGGTGTATTCAGCTGATCGTAGTCTGTAGTTCTTGCGCAATGTGCTGTCGCTGTCAGGGTGTCTGGTGTGTTGCAGCTTGCGAGCAGTGCGCATGATCTGCCAGTATTCCGTGGGCGTAAATGCGCCGCGACTGTTGGTTTGTACTTTGATCTTGGGAAATTCTGGCAGCTTGTCCAGTGCAGCCACTGACACAGCCATGGTCAAAACTTTGCGTACTGCTATCAGGTATTGGCTGACGGTGATGGTGCTGAAACTCTTGCTCAGGTACTGCGTGAATGACAGCAGTTCTGCGTGATCTACAGCTGATGGTTGCAGCTTGCCCCAGCGCGGCAGTATGTGTGCATCCAGTCTGTTGCGCAGAACTTTGAAGCTGCCCGCACTAAACTCACCGCGCTCAACACGAGCTTGTTCGTTTGCCATCATCTGTGCAGCCATGGCTGCAAAGGTGTGTTGTGGTTTGACTGTGACGGTGTCGTGTAAAACGACACTGGATATTGGTGTTGGCTTAATGCGCAAACTGGAAGACTGCGCTAGCAGATGTTCATAAAATGTTCGTGCAAAGCTTTGAGCCATGCGCAGGCTCTGTGTGCGTGTGCTGCGTCTGTGCGTGCGTCCTGCAATCCAGCAGCGCACTTGCCAGAACTTACTGGCTGCGATTTTGAATACGGATAGTTTGCTGGGATAACCTGGCACTGGTGTGATGGTTGCGGGTATTGGCACGGTGCGCTCGCGTTGGCTGCTGCGCATGTGCGTGTCATTAGCTGCTGCTGCGGTAAAAACGGTATGCATGCTGCAAGCGTACTGTTGTACATCGCAAAAGCAACCGCGCACAGAAACGCTGGGCACGATTTAAGGGCGCAGTCTTGCCGCATCTGTACCGTCAGTTGCCGTTGCGTGCCGTGCAGAAATTCTGGCACGCTGCAGCGTGATTTGTTGTACATCTGCTGCTGTACAACTCTGCTCACTTTGTTGTCGGCGCATTGTTGGCACCCTGCAGGCACCTTCAAGCAACTTGATGGAAAAATCAAACATTGTTTGCTCTGGCTGCTGTTGCTGCCACAGGCGCTTCTTTCGCTCAGTCCACCGTGACCATCTCTGGCGTTTTGGACGTTGGCGTAAAAAACGTGAACAACGTTGCACCTGGTGCAGCCAAGACTTCGGTTGCTGCTGGTAACAACAACCGCATCGCCTTTGGCGTGACCGAAGACCTGGGCGGCGGCTTGAAAGCCATTGCCAACGCACAAATGCGTTTTGACCCAACATCTGGCATGACTGAAGCTGCTAACGCACGCCCCTTGTTCCAAGGCGAAACACGCGTTGGTTTGACTGGCGGTTTCGGTACCGTGATGTTGGGCCGTGGCTTGACAGCAGTGCAGTTGGCTAACGGCGGCAACTCTGACCCATGGGGCGTGACCACTGTTGCTGGTAGCGTGTACGCTGCTGGTTTTGCCACTGACTACGCCGCTGGTGGCGAAGGCCGTATCGACCAAGGTATCTGGTACACATCGCCTTCACTGAGCGGTTTCACAGTGAGCGGCAGCTACTCCCCTAAGAAAGTTGCTTTGACCAGTGGCTATTCTGGTACCAGCTTGTCTTTGAACGCTTTGTACGCCAACGGTCCTTTGACTGTGGGTCTGGGCAATGAAGAAAACCGCGTGGGCGACAAGATCACTCAAGTTTATGGCAACTACAACCTGGGCGTTGCCAAACTTTTCGCCAGCTACGCCACTGTCAAAGGCGGCACTGCTGCTGAGCGCGCTGGTGTGTCCTTCTCTGCGGCCGCTTCTGCTGTGAACACTGGCGGAGCAACTTCGCAAGTTGCTGCTGACGGCAAGATCAAGAACTGGACCATTGGCGCTACTGCGCCCATGGGTGCTGCTACGCTGCGCGTGGGCTACAGCCAGTGGAACGGCAACGGTGCCGTTGGTCAGAAAGACGACAACAAGCTGGGTCTGGGCGTGAAATACGACCTGAGCAAGCGCACATTCATCTACACCGACGTGGCTTCGCAGACACGCAAGAACAACACTGCAACAACTAGCCCAGCTACTAGCAACACCAAGGTCACATCCTTCGACCTGGGCATTGCTCACTCCTTCTAATTCCCCACTGGCGCAAGCCAGTTGAGAGTTAGAAGCCAAAAACCCACCGTGGCACCACGGTGGGTTTTTTTATTTACTGCACGCTGTGCGGCAGTCAGCAAAAAAGATCATCGTCCAGTTGCTGGACGTTTACCGTTTGGTTTGATTCAAACAGTGGCTGCCACTGCCCAGCAGCTACAGCCTCTTCCAAGCGCTGCTGTTGAGTTCGACGCCAGAC
>JACCDH010232876.1_pt1 | contig 10288 bp, 9 predicted proteins | sample 7442481 | NCBI WGS metagenome assembly JACCDH01 (sample SAMN15323433, study PRJNA562643) | freshwater metagenome | isolation source: river surface water | place: USA:Blue River Watershed | collected 2017-08-15
GGCATAATGATGTTATTAGAGCGTTATAAAATAGAAACATCAGGTAAGCATTGTGTGGTAATTGGGCGTTCAAATATAGTTGGTTCACCGATGAGTATATTGATGGCTTTGAATGCAGAGCCAGGTAATGCAACGGTAACATTGTGTCACAGCAGAACACCGAACATAGAATCGTTTACACAACAAGCTGATATTTTAATTGTGGCAATTGGTAAAAAGAATTTCTTAACAGCCGACATGGTGAAAGAAGGTGCAGTTGTTATAGATGTGGGCATGAACAGAGAATTATCAGACAAAACAAAATCTGGATATAAATTATACGGTGATGTAGACTTCGATAATGTATCAAAGAAAGCTTCATGGATTACACCAGTACCAGGCGGCGTAGGATTAATGACGATAGTATCGTTGTTGAAGAATACGTTGGCTGCAGCGAAGAAATCTTACTATTAGTATTGAGTATTGGGTATTGAGTACTGAGAAAGGTACAGTATCACATAATTCAGAACTAATAATGTAATTAAGAAAACAAAAAAATAATCAATATAAATATTAGCACTCGCAGTACTCAGTACCCAATACTCAGTACAAGAAAACAATAAAATGACATACACAGTTCCAGAAAACGGTTCCCTACTTCCCTTAATGGAAGAATTCTACACTATTCAGGGTGAAGGATTTCATTCGGGTAAGGCAGCTTATTTTATTCGCTTAGGCGGATGTGATGTCGGGTGTCATTGGTGCGATGTGAAAGAGTCGTGGAACGCAGAACTTCATCCGCTTACTAGTGTAGATACCATTGTAGAGAATGCATCGAAATATGCAGCAAAAACAGTAGTAGTAACAGGTGGCGAACCGCTATTGTATAATCTTGATTTATTGACTTCAAAATTACAAGCAGCAGGAATAAAAACGTTTATTGAAACTTCAGGTGCTTACCCTTTGTCGGGTACTTGGGACTGGATATGTTTATCGCCTAAGAAGTTTAAGGCACCATTAGCTGCTATTGCTCCATTAGCAGGAGAATTAAAAGTTATTGTTTTTAATAAATCAGATTTTGAATGGGCTGAGCAACATGCTCAAATGGTTTCTTCATCTTGTAAATTATATCTTCAACCAGAATGGTCTAAGGCAGAACAAATGACTCCAGAAATTATTGAATATGTAAAGCAACATCCACAATGGGAGGTTTCATTACAGACTCATAAGTTCATGAATATCCCTTAGTATTTCTTAATTTTTACAAATTTCTTATCACTATTCGACCATATTTTATACTAAATATCTAGAATACTTTTTAAATACTTGTATTATATGAAATTATTGCTTTACTTTGTGAGTGATTATTCACTTACTAAGTAAATAATAGCATCAAATACTTGATATATAATATGAAAACATCGATTTCTGATAGACAATTTGAAATTATACAAGCAGCAAGTAAAATACTAACGGCTTCTGGTGTGAGTGGATTAACAATAAAAAATCTTGCTAAAGAGATGAAATTTTCTGAGAGTGCTATCTATAGACATTTTAATAGCAAAGAAGAAATCATAATCGCGTTACTAGAATACCTAGCTATAAACATGAAGGACCGATACTCTAATGCAATTACTGATAATCAAAGTCCGGAAGAGAAATTCAAGGCAATGTTTCAAAATCAATTTGCATTCTTCAGCAAGAATCCACATTTCGTAGCTGCAGTATTTTCTGACGGTTTAATGGAAGAGAGTCAGAAAATTAATGAAACTATATTGAAAATAATGGCTGTAAAAGTAAAATATTTAATACCAATTATAATCGAGGGACAGCAAAAAAATGTATTTACAAATAAAATAACATCAGATGAAATTGTAAATATAATAATGGGAACATTTAGATTACAAATGTATAAATGGAGAATTGCAAATTTTCAATTTGATATTATCAGAAACGGAGAAAACACAATTCATTCGTTGTTAACATTAATTAAAACAATATCAAAATGAAAAAAATAATCAAAAATGGATCAGCAATTATATTAATTGCTTTTGGTTTATTAACACTTTTTCTAAGTGTTTCTGTAATATTCGACTTGTTTAATATAAGAGAAAAAGAAGGTAATTATGTTTTATTTATAGTATGGTCAAATTTTATAAGTAGTATATTATATCTCTTTTCAGCATATGGATTTATAAAAAATAAAAACTGGACATCTATATACTTGGCTGTATCAAGTATAATACTTATTGTAGCATTTGTCGGACTTCTAATTTATGCTAATAATGGTGGATTATATGAAACAAAAACTATATCAGCTATGATTTTTAGAATAACAGTTACAATCATATTCACTATCGTTTCATATTTCACAATTATAAAAAAATAAATATGAAAAAATTCTCGATTATATTTTCATTAACGAGCTTAATGTTTTTCAGTTGTAATAATAATTCAAATGAAAAACCAATTGAAATTAATCAATCAACTTCTATTAAAATAGATTCTATAGAATTAAATAATGGAGAAAAATGGAATGTAGATTCTAATATGATAATTCATATAAGAAATATGGAAAACGAAGTTTATGTATTTTCTAAATCTAACACAAGAGATTACACATCATTATCTAAAAAACTACAAACAAATATAGATATACTTACATCTAATTGCACAATGAAAGGTCAAGCCCACGATGAACTTCACAAGTGGTTATTACCTTATATTGATTTAGTCACCGAACTTTCAGAAGCTAAAGAAAATACAATAGCACAAAAATCATTTCAAGAAATTAAAAATTCATTTATAATATTTAATCAATACTTCAAATAATTGAATTGATAATCTTAACATAAAAAATTTAACTATGAAGTTAGTAAACATTCACAAACAATTCATATTATTATTATTTCTACTAATTGGGGTTACTAGTTCGAAAGCTCAAATATGGACAATGCAACAGTGCATAGATACGGCTCAAGTACATAATAAAAATTTACAATTGAGTCGAAATAATATTGAAATTGGGAAACAAAAAGAGAAAGAAGCAAAAGCTAATTTGATACCGAAAATAACTGCTAATGCAGATTATAAATATTTCACAAACCTCCCCTATCAGTTAATGCCTTTATCAACCTTTAATCCATCAGCACCTGAAGGTCAATTTAAAGAAGCACAATTTGGAGTTCCACATAATATCAATGCCAATATCGTCATATCAATGCCACTTTATAATGCGCAAGTGTATGGATCAATTCAAAGCACTAGGCTAGCTAAAGAGTTGTCAGAGTTACAGTACAAAAAATCAGAGGAGCAAATCTATTTTGAAATATCTAATCTTTATTATAATGCTCAAATATTACATCATCAGTTATTGTTTATAGATAGTAATTTAATGAATGCTAAAAGATTATTAGAAACTGTTCAATTACTAAATGAACAGTTACTTATGAGAGGAACAGATGTAAGTAAAGTAAAACTACAAGTATCACAATTGTCATCACAAAAAGAAAATATAAGTTATAAATATGATCAGATATTAAATGCTTTAAAATATACAATGGGAATACCAATTAATCGAGACATAGCAATAGAATCAAAAATACGATATGAAAAAAGTAATGATTACAACACCATACCAATAGTAGATATAAATATTATAAAAAAACAAAACCTCATATTATCAAAAGAACTAAGTGTTTTGAAAAAGACAAAAATATTGCCTTTAGTTAATATTATAGGCATGTATGGCACAACAGGTTTCGGGTATGATGAGCAACCAAATGATTTTTTAAAATTTTACCCTATCGGTTATGGTGGCATTCAACTATCCTATCCGTTATTTAATGGAACTCTTACTCAGAGGAAAATAAACCAGAAAAAATTTGAAGTTCGTAATACTGAAATACAGATCGGATTAATTACTGAACAAAATACAATGCAGGTTGAAAATGCAATACTGCAAAGAAAAGTAGCAAAAAAATCAATTGAAACTACATTAGAGCAAATAGAATTAGCAAAAAATATTTACCATCAAACATTACTACTTCAAAAGCAAGGAACGGTGAATTTAACAGATGTAATACTTGCAAATAATTCATTAAATGAAGCACAACAGATATACCTTGCTGCTATTGTTGATTATCTAAAAGCTGACTTAGAATTAAAAAAACTTACTGGAAATATTTCAATAAATAAATAATTAATACAATGAATACAAAATCATCAACATTAAAAAAGGCATTATACATAATAATACCATTAGTATTAATTGCAATAACAGTGATCAAGTTGAAAAGCAATAAAGAAATTGCACAAAATAGAATTTATAAATATGATAAAGAAGAAGCCTTGAATGTTCAAGCAGATACTTTAAATATCGAAAATATGATTAGTGAATACTCATACTCAGGGACTTTTGAACCTAATAAAGAAAGTAAAATAAGTGCAGAAATTCAGGGTAAAATAAATAAAATTTTAGTAGATGTCGGCAATAAAGTAATCATAGGTCAATCATTAGTTCAGTTAGATAATTCATTATTGAAGTTACAATTACAAACTATTGAAGTGCAAATTGAAGGCTTAGAAGCCGATATAAACCGCTACTCTGTTCTAGCTAAAGCTGACGCAATACAAGGAATTCAGTTAGAAAAAGCTCTCTTGAACTTAAGAACTTCTAAAATTCAAAAAGCAACATTACTTGAACAAATCAATAAAACAAATATAAAAGCACCGTTTATTGGAGTGGTAACTGCTAAGTTAACTGAAGAAGGTTCTTTTGCTGCACCTGGCATGCCATTACTACAAATAACTGATATTACAAGCTTAAAGTTCACAATCAACATACCCGAAAAAGATTTAAATCTTTTCAAGTTAAATCAAAATTATATAATTACAGCAGATGCGTACCCATCAATCTCATTGAGTGGTAAAGCTATTATGATTGGCAGTAAAGCAAATATAGGCAGCAGTTTTCCAGTACAATTTTTAATTAAAAATACAGCAGACTGGATGATAAAATCTGGAATGTTTGGTAAGTTAAATTTGAATAATAATATTAAAGAAAAAGGTATCATTATTTCGTCTTCATCTATAGTAGGTTCTGAAACACAACCACAGGTTTACCTTATAAAAAACGGGAAAGTAGCATTACAAAATATAACAATATCTGAAAAAATACAAGATAAATCGATAGTGTCAGGGGGATTGAAAGATGGTGATGTAATTGTAAAGAGTGGTTTTATAAATCTTTTTGACGGCGCAAATGTAGCTGTTAAATAAAATTAGCAAAAAATGAATATTACAGAAATATCAATCAAACGTCCTTCGTTGATTATAGTACTTTTCAGCGTATTTACATTATTAGGATTCATAGGCTACAAAAATTTAAGCTATGAATTAATGCCTGACTTTAATCAGCCGGTAGTAGTTATAAAAACCGTATATCCAGGTGCTGAACCAAATGAAGTTGAGACATCCGTATCAAGAAAAATAGAAGATGCACTATCTAATTTGGAGGGTGTTGATTACTTAATTACAAAATCACTTCCCAATGCTTCTATAATCATTGCAAATCTAAAATATGGTACAGACTTAGATAAAACAATGCAAGATGCTCAAAGGTATATTGATAATATTCGTAAAGATTTACCAGAAGAAATTTTATCACCAGTGATGAGTAAAGTCTCTCCAAATGACTTACCAATATTGTCTATTAGCGCAACTAGTAAGTTATCTGCAACTGAGTTTTATCAAAAAATGAAAGATGAATATCTTCCACAGATTCAACAAATAAAAGGTGTTGCTGAGATTACAATTTTGGGGGCCGAAGAAAGAGAAATACAAGTAAAAATAAATCCAGAAAAACTTGAGCTCTATAAAATTTCAATCGTGCAAGTAGTAGAAGCTATAAACCGTTCGGGATTAGATTTACCAGCTGGAAAAGTACAAACAACTGAACAAAATAATTCGATTCGATTATCTGGTAAATTCACATCAGTAATTGATATTGAAAACGTACAAGTAGCAATGCCCATTATTGGTAGTCCGGTTTATGTCAAAGACCTTGCCGATGTAATTGACGGTATAAAAGAAATAAATTCTATAAGTCGTTATAATGGGAAAAATGGTATCGGACTATTATTAAAGAAACAAGGTGATGCAAACGCTGTAGAGGTTTCAAAATTAGTTCGATCAACATTTGAAAAAATTGAGCTACAAAACAGTACAAAAGGTGTATCATTTATTATTGCTGATGATAGTACTGACAATACTATAGCAGCAGTTAATTCAGTAATTTTTGATTTGATATTAGCGGTAATTTTAGTTTCTATAGTTATGCTATTATTCTTAAGAAGTTTTAGAAACTCTTTAATAGTGATTGTTGCTATACCAACTTCATTGGTAACAGCTTTTGCTGTTATGTGGCTATTAGGATATACGTTAAACTTAATGACCTTACTTGCGATGTCTTTAATAATTGGCATTTTAGTAGATGATGCAGTAGTAGTATTAGAAAATATTCAAAAACATTTAGACAGAGGTAAAGATAAGCGTACTGCAGCAATGGACGGACGAATGGAGATTGGATTTGCAGCTTTATCAATTACATTAGTTGATGTGGTTGTGTTCTTACCTATCCTTTTTCTACAAGTATTTGTTGCCGATATGCTTAAACAATTTTCGGTAGTCGTGGTAACATCAACACTAACTAGTTTATTAGTGGGATTTACACTTACACCTTGGTTGGCTTCACGTATAGGAAAAAAAGAAGATTTACAAGCGACAAATTTTTTCAATCGTTTCTTACTTTGGTTTGAACATCAATTAGAGGTTTTTACAGATTGGTATGGAAGACAATTAGAATGGGTATTAAGTCACAAAATAATTTTCACAGGAATTGTTATAGTATTATTTATAATAACCTTAGGTATTATGAAACAAGGTATAATAGGTAAAGAATTAATCTCAACAGGCGATCAAGGTAAATTTAGAATGGCACTAGAGTTTGATAAAAACACTTCCATTCATCAAAACAACTTGATATCACAAAAAGTTGAAAATTATATAATTCAACAACCCGAAGTAGAAAAAATATTTAGCAACATAGGCGGACCTAGCACTGGCATAGGAAGTTTAGGGGTTGGATCTGCAAATAAAACAGAATTTACGATACAATTAAAACCTAAAAAAGAACTAAAGAATATACCTACAGAGGAGTTTATGAAAAAACTCAGGGATGAATTAAAAAGTAAGTTCCCTAGTATAAATTATTCAATGGCGGCTTTAGGATTAATACCTCGATCAGCACCTATAGAGATTACCTTAAGTGGAAGTGATTTAAATCAAGTGATGCTTAGTGGTAAAGAACTAAAAAAAATCATTGAGAACATCCCTGGTTCAGATAATGTTCGATTATCTGTAGAAGAAGGAAGTCCAGAATTCAAAATTATCCCCGATAAAGATAGGATGCAACGCTTTGGATTAACTACAGCTTATGTAGGCATGAATCTAAGAACAGTATTTACGGGTAACGACGATGCAATAATAACAGAAAAAGGCATTGAATATCCGGTAAGAATTTGGTTAAATGACTTTAGTCGCCAAAATTATGAAGATGTACAAAGACTTTCTATTATAAATCCAATGGGTATACCAGTTCAAGTTTCACAATTTGCAAGCATACAACAGATTAACTCTCCGTCACTTTTAGAAAGAAAAGATCGTCAACCAGCAGTTACTATAACATCAGATGCCTTAGGCAGACCATCAGGTACTGTTGCCGATGATGTAGTAGCATACTTAATAAACAATCCATTGCCAAGCGGTATCCAAATGACATGGGGTAGTGATATCAAAAGACAAAATGATAGTTTTGGAGCGCTAGGTTCTGTCTTACTCGTATCTTTTTTATTAATATATTTAATATTAGTAGCTCTATATGATAGCTATATATATCCGTTTGTAGTATTATTTTCAATTCCTGTTGCTATCATAGGTGCATTTTTAGCATTAAATTTGTCATTAAATAATTTAAGTTTATTTGCATTACTCGGATTGATTATGCTGATGGGATTAGTTGTAAAAAATGCAATTCTAATAGTCGATTTTACCAATCAATTAAAAGCAGAAGGTAAACATTTCAAAGAAGCCTTAATTATGGCTGGTAAAGGTCGAATGAGACCCATTTTAATGACTACACTCTCTATGATTGTCGGCATGCTTCCTATTGCTATGGCCACTGGAACAGCTGCAGAATGGAAAAACGGACTTGCATGGGTGATAATTGGCGGACTAATTTCATCGTTAATATTGACAGTGTTTCTAGTGCCAATGGTATTTTATATAGTTGATACTGCAAAAGAAAAATTTAAAAAATAACATAGAATAAATGTGATTAATATCATAATTGTATTAATTTAAAGGTATTAAATTTGCAATAATTAATCATGCAGATAGATACTGACATTCTTATTACTTGGGGCGCTGTTTATAAAAAATACCATAAACACGAAAATATTTTTGAGGAGGGTACTCATCCGAAATATTACCATCAAATAGTTGAAGGTGATGTAAAATTATATAATACCAACGAAGAAGGTAAGGAGTTTATTCAAGGCATGTTCAAAGTTGGTGAAAGTTTTGGAGAACCACCATTATTCATTGATGAGATATACCCTTCTTCAGCAATAGCATGTCATGAAAGTGTTATCATTAGATTGCATAAAGATCATTTTTTAAAATTACTTTCAGAATATCCTAAAATTCAAGAATCTTTCAACTATCTATTCGCTAAACGTATATATTCAAAGGCTATCACCTCTAGAGAAATTGTCAATAATAATCCGGAACATAGAATACTTGCCTTTTTAGATAGTTACAAAAAATCGAATCATTTAGAAAGTTCAAACGCTGCAATATTAATACCTTTTACACGTCAAGAGATTGCAAACTATACAGGACTTAGGGTAGAGACAGTTATAAGAGCATTAATTAAAATGAATGAAAGCGGAAAGGTTAGCATTCAAAATCGAAAGGTGTATTACTAATGAATTTTAAAATCTGGACAAAAATTAGCATTATAAATTTTTTGGTTGTTTCATTATTAGGACTTCTAATGCGATATAAAATAGCATTTGATTTCCCCTACTTAGATCAAAAATTTTTACAACACGCACATTCACATTTTGCATTTATTGCATGGATTAGTCAAAGCTTGTTTCTATTGTTAATATATTATATATACAAAACTGAAATAAATATTAACTATATAAAGTATAATAGACTATTAATAATTAATACAATAGCCTCTTACTTAATGATGATAGCCTTTATGTTTAAAGGTTACCATGTTAGCTCAATATTTTTTACTAATATTTTAATAGTAATATCAATTGTATTCGCATATTACTTTTATAGAGATACTAATAAAAACAATACATACAGAGCAGTTAATCGTTGGTTTTACACTGCATTCATCTTTAATATATTATCAAATCTAGGTACATTTAGCTTAGCCTATATGATGATTACTGGTGTTTACAATCAGAAAGTTCAATTAGCTTCTGTTTATTTCTATTTGCATTTCCAATACAATGCTTGGTTTTTGTTCGCATGCTTCGGCTTGTTCTTCTTTCATTTTAAAGAAATTGTAAATATTAAAATTCAAAATTGGGTTTTCTTAATATTTACAATTTGCACCGTGCCAAATTATTTTCTTTCTATATTATTTTATAAGCTTCCTCTATTTCTATTTATAACAGTAATTTTAACCAGCGCAACACAATTGTTCGTTTTTATAATTTTATTTCGGAAGTTCAAAATACAAAATCAGCCTAGCTATTACCATTTCATATTTAAGCTAATTGCCTATGCTTTTTTATTTAAACTAATATTACAAGTATCATCAACAATACCATATATAAGTCATTTAGCATATAGCCTAAGAAGTATTGTAATAGCATACTTACATCTAGCTTTATTGGTAATAATTTCTGGATTTATACTTTATTTATTATTTGATTTAATATTAAAATATAAATCAATCTACGTATATATACTTTATGCTTTGATAATAATAAATGAGATTGTTTTAGGACTACAAGGATTTACAGGTATATTTTACATACATATAAAATCTTTACCATTGGTACTTTTTCTAATATCATTAGGTATTAGTTTAACAATCATAAAAATTATTTTCGAAAAAAAATCGAACATGATTGAGGTCATAAATTAATCATATTGAGCTATCTATCTTCATAATATAAATTAAACGTTATGAAAAGAATACTCACTTTAGGCATTATTA
>JACCDH010323033.1_pt1 | contig 10288 bp, 13 predicted proteins | sample 7442481 | NCBI WGS metagenome assembly JACCDH01 (sample SAMN15323433, study PRJNA562643) | freshwater metagenome | isolation source: river surface water | place: USA:Blue River Watershed | collected 2017-08-15
CATAGTGGATGAAAGTATCCATATGGCGCGCTTCCTTGCCGGGGATGTAGTCCTCGACATTGAAGTCCTTGACCTCGCCTGCAAAGTGCGTGGAGAACGGGCTGGCATCAAACCGGGTGATGGTCGCGATGCCGGAACGACCGGCAAGCAGGGTTTCCCATGCTGCTGCGACGGTGTTGCCGACAGGTGAAACGCATCCCAATCCGGTGACGACGACACGACGTTGCTTTGACCGGCTCAAACCTTACTCCTGAATAAAAACAGACGTGAACTGCTGCAACGACATCAGGCCTTGACGTTGGCCTTTGCGTAGTCAATCGCTTGCTGAACCGTAGTGATCTTCTCGGCCTGCTCGTCAGGGATTTCCATCTCGAACTCGTCTTCGAGCGCCATCACCAGCTCAACCGTGTCCAGCGAATCTGCACCGAGATCATCGACGAACGAAGACTCGTTCTTGATGTCGGCTTCGGCGACGCCGAGCTGCTCAGCGACGATTTTCTTCACACGGGCTTCGATGTCAGACATCTTTTTCCTCCAAAGGATGAGTTACTTAAAGTGCGCGCATTTTATCAGGTTTGCGCGGTGAAACTCGGTTTTCAGCTTTTGCTTTTATTAACAGTATCGTGCTGACAAAATGCCGGAAAACCTTTGATTTACGGGGTTTATCCACCACTCATGTACATGCCGCCGTTCACATGCAGCGTGGTTCCGGTGATGTAAGCTGCTTCAGCCGATGCCAGGAACGCAACAGCCGCCGCCACATCTTCGGGCATGCCGAAACGACCTGCCGGTATCTGCTGCAGCAGCGCTGCGACTTGTTGTTCATTCAACGCCTTGGTCATGTCGGTATCGATGAATCCCGGCGCAACACAATTGACGGTGATATTCCGGCTGCCGATCTCACGCGCCAGCGCGCGGCTCATGCCCGCTACGCCCGCTTTGGCGGCTGCATAGTTCATCTGGCCGGGGTTGCCGGCCGAACCGACCACCGAGGTAATACTGATGATGCGTCCGTACTTCGCTTTCATCATGCCGCGCAGCACTGCGCGGGACAATCTGGCCACTGCCGTCAGGTTGGTCGCGATCACCGCATCCCACTCTTCATCTTTCATGCGCATGGCCAGCTGATCCTGCGTGATGCCGGCATTGTTGACCAGTATTGACAGACCGCCCTGCTCCTTGCTGATCGCCTCGATCAGCTGATTCGATGCTTCGGCATCGTTCACGTTCAGCACCGCGCCATGGCCCGCATCGGCGCGCACTGCTTTCAGATATTCAGTAATGGCAGCAGCACCGGATTCGGATGTTGCCGTGCCGATGACTGTGGCACCACGTCTGGCCAACACTGTCGCGATCGCGCGACCAATGCCACGCGATGCGCCGGTAACGAGCGCTACCTGTTTTTCCAGTCCTTGATTGCCCATCACTTCAATGCCTCCAGAATCGAATCCAGCGACGCCTGATCAGTAATGCAATCTGCCGCCAAATCACTGTTAATGCGCTTGACCAGTCCGGTCAGTACTTTGCCGGGGCCGCACTCGATCACGCGAGCGATGCCCTGTGCATGCATCTTCTGCACGGTCTCGACCCAGCGCACGGGGCTGGCTGCCTGACGCACGAGCGCATCCTTGATGGCCGCAGTATCCTGTTCCACTGCCACATCGACGTTATTAATCAGCGGTATCGATGGCGATGTGAAGGTGATGCCCGCCAGATAGTCGCGCAGGCGATCCGACGCCGGCTTCAGCAATGAGGAATGGAAAGGCGCCGACACCGGCAAAGGCAAGGCCCGCTTCGCACCTTTCGCTTTCGCAGCTTCGCACGCACGTTCGACCGCCGCCTTGTGGCCGGCGATCACGACCTGCGCCGGTGCGTTGAAATTCACCGGCTCGACCACCTCGCCCTGCGCGGCTTCGCTGCAGGCAGCGCGCACATCATCATCCGACAGACCAAGTATCGCGGCCATGCCACCCTGCCCCACAGGCACTGCTTCCTGCATGGCCTGCGCGCGAAAACGTACCAATGGCACCGCATCCTTGAAATCGATCACGCCAGCGGCCACCAGCGCCGAGTATTCGCCCAGGCTGTGGCCGGCGACCACTGCGGGAACAGCACCGCCCGCCGCGATCCATGCGCGATAGAACGCCACCGCCGAGGCCAGCATCACGGGCTGTGTGTTGGTCGTCAGGTCGAGGTCTTCTTTCGGACCCTCCGCGATCATTTTTCCGAGGTCGATCTTCAGCGCATCGGAAGCTTCTGTGAGCGTGTCTGCAACGACTTTGTTGCCGGCAAATCCGTTGAGCATCCCGACTGCCTGAGATCCTTGTCCGGGAAAGACAAATGCAATCTGGTTCATGAGGTAGAGATATCGTGAGATTAATCAGTATGACGCGTGAAGCCGGACTTAAAAGCGAACGAGCGCGGCGCCCCAGGTAAAGCCGCCGCCTACGCCTTCCATCATCAGGTGCTGTCCGCGCTGTATGCGACCGTCGCGCACCGCCGTATCCAGTGCCAGTGGTATCGAGGCGGCCGACGTATTGCCATGCTGATCGACGGTGACGACCATTTTTTCCAGCGGCAGTCCGAGCTTTCTTGCGGTGCCCTGCATGATGCGTATATTGGCCTGATGCGGTATCAGCCAGTCGATCTGCGATGCCTGCATGCCGGCAGCCTCCAGCGTTTCGTGCGCGACTTCTTCCAGCACTGACACGGCCAGTTTGAACACGGCCTGACCATCCATTTGCAGGAATGCACTGCCGGCCACTGCGCCGGAGTTCACTACACCGGGCACGCACAAGATATCGGTATGACGGCCATCGGCATGCATGCGCGTGGCGAGTATGCCGGGCTCGGCCGACGCTTCGAGCACTACTGCGCCGGCACCATCGCCGAACAGCACGCAGGTGGTGCGGTCATTGAAATCCAGAATGCGCGAGAAGACCTCGGCACCGATCACCAGCACACGCTGATGCATGCCGGTGCGGATGAAGCTGTCGGCGACCGACATCGCATACACGAAGCCGCTGCAGACCGCCTGAACATCCAGCGCCGCGCAATGATTGGTGATGCCCAGCTTGCGCTGCACGACACAGGCAGTGCTGGGGAAACCGCCCAGAAAATCCGGCGTGGAGGTCGCGAGGATGATCAGGTCAATGTCATTCGGTTGCAGCCCGGCCATCTCCAGCGCGCGCTGCGCGGCGATGCAGGCGAGATCACTGGCCATCACGCCTTCGTCGGCGAAATGGCGGGCAGAGATGCCGCTGCGGGAGACGATCCATTCGTCAGAGGTCTCAAGACCTTTCGCGGCCAGGGTCTTCGCCAGCTCGTCATTGCTGACGCGGTGGGGAGGGAGGTGACTGCCCGTACCAGCGATTCTTGTGTAAATGCTCATGCGTTTATTTTTCAGTGACGCCGGATTGCGCTTCGGCGGTCGGCATCAGTTCAGCGATCGAAGTCTCAATGCGCGACAGTACATCATGACGCGCTGCTTCGAAAGCACGCCGTATCGCCCACTCGAAGCCATAGGCATTTTCCCCGCCGTGGCTCTTGAACACCAGTCCGCGCAGGCCCAGAAGGCTCGCGCCATTGTAGCGGGAGGGGTTCAGCCGCTGCGAAATCCGTTTCAGTGCCTGTCTGGCCAGCAAAGCGCCCAGCATGTTGAGCCAGCCGCGCTTGAGCTCGCTGACCAGCACACCCTTGATCAGGCGGCCCAGACCTTCGGCCGCCTTGAGCGTGACATTGCCGACAAAACCGTCACAGACCACGATGTCGGTCGTGCCCTCGAAAATGTCATTGCCTTCGACATTGCCGTAGAAATTGATCAGGCCTTTCTGATGATCGGCGCGCAGCAGCTCGGCGGTCTGCTTGACCAGCTCGTTGCCCTTGATGTCCTCTTCGCCGACATTCAGCAAACCCACCGTGGGGCGCGAATGGCCTTCGACCGCAGAGACCAGTGCAGAACCCATCAGCGCAAACTGGTGCAGATGATGCGGCTCGCAATCCACATTGGCGCCCAGATCGAGCACATAGGTCGGGCCGTCTTTCTGATTGGGCAAGATAGTGCAGATCGCCGGACGATCGACGCCGGCGATCGTTTTGAGCAGATAGCGCGATACCGCCATCAGCGCGCCGGTATTGCCCGCTGATACGCATGCCTGCGCGTTTCCGTCTTTAACCTGCGTAATCGCGACCCGCATCGAGGAATCCTTCTTGCGGCGCAAGGCGGTCTCAAGGGAGTCGTCCATCTCAACGACCTCGGTCGCGTTGAGCACCGAAATTCGCGGATGATTCGTCGCACCCAGCTTGTCCAGCTCGGCGCGCACTGCCGCCTCCCGGCCAACGAGAATCAGCTCGACTGCGGGTTCGCTGTGAAGAAAGGCAACGGATGCCGGAACAGTCACTGACGGACCGTGATCCCCGCCCATGCAGTCGATGGAGAGTTTGATGGTCATGTTCGTGGCAGCGTGTGCTGCGCCATCGCGCGAATCGCGATCAGCGGCATCGCTCATTCATGCGCGGGCATGACGACGGGGAGGATATGGATACAAAAACGGCGCCATGCAGTCTGCGACTGATCACGCCGTGATTTGAGCCCGCAAATTATTCGTCGTTCTTGGTCTTGATGACCTTGCGACCACGATAAAAGCCGTTCGGGCTGATGTGGTGACGCAGGTGCGTCTCGCCGGTGGTCGGCTCGACAGCGATCGCTGCAGGCGTCAGAAAATCGTGCGAACGATGCATGCCGCGCTTGGACGGGGTTTTCTTGTTCTGTTGAACAGCCATGACTTGCTCCTAAACCAGTAATTCCAGTGAATCCAAAATTTTAACATAGGGCGCCACACTGCTACACCCTGACCAGATTGGCAACTTTTGACACAACTGCCGTCAATTTGCCGGTTGAATTTGCCGCGCCTAGGACTTCAGCTTCCTGAGCACCGCGAACGGTGACTCGGCCTTGTCCTGCTGTACCTCCTGCACCGGGCCGGGGCAGACATCATGTCGTGGCGACAGCGGCAGCGACAGCAGCGCCTCATCTTCGACCAGCATCAGCAGATCCATGCCCTTGAAGCCGACGATCACATCGATGCTGTCATCATCCAGACGCTCTTCCACCGCGTCAGCCTGTTCCTCATCGGCGGCCAGCACCAGCACGGAGCGGCTTTGCAATGAATAATCAAACGGCGCCATGCAGCGCTGACACACCAGCCTCACGGTGCCGGCGACATCCATGGTCAGCTGCGGATCGCCTTCGGGATGCAGCCCGCCCTGAAATGACCAGCGCATCTCACCGCTGGCATCCGCAAGATCAGCGCAGAGTCTTTTGAATTCGGCAACCGGCGTCGTCCCGGACGCCTGTGCGGCGGAACGGCAAAATTCAAAGCTGTCGATGGTCTGCGCGCTCATGGATGCTGAGTGCCTCGGAAAACCCGCTATGATAGCAGGGTTCAAGCCAATATCCCAAATGAATCAATCATTTGGCGAAATGTCTCTTTTAATTAATGCAACAAATTCCCCCGCCACGCCTGATCCTGGCTTCCGGCTCAGCCTACCGTAAAGAACTGCTCTCGCGGCTGCGACTGCCATTCGAGACGATATCGCCCGATATCGACGAAACACCGCTGCCCGACGAATTACCCGAACAAACGGCGCTCAGACTGGCTGAGGCCAAGGCCGGGGAAATCGCCGCGCGCATCGGCGAAGCGCTGGTGATCGGCTCCGACCAGGTGGCCACGCTGGATGGCGAGCAGATCGGCAAACCCGGCAATCACGAGCGAGCACTGGTCCAGCTGCAGAAAATGCGCGGCCGCGAGGTCGTGTTTCATACCGCCCTATGTCTGCTGGACAGCCGCAGCGGCAGTTCGACTCGAATGCAAAAGCAGAACGTGCAAACGCTTGTTCGCTTCCGTTCATTGCCGGATGCCGAGCTGGACGCTTATCTGCGCATCGAGCAACCCTACGACTGCGCCGGCAGCGCCAAAAACGAAGGACTCGGCATTGCGCTGCTGGAGCAGATACGCAGTGATGACCCCACCGCCCTCACCGGTCTGCCGCTGATTGCGCTGACCGGCATGCTGCGTGCCGCCGGCGTGCGTTTCTTCCTCTGAGGCGACGATGAAAGGCATGCTCTACCTGATTCCCAACTCGCTCGGCCCCGGCGCGCTGGACGCTGTGATTCCCTCGCCGGTGCGCGAGCTGACTGCCAGCCTTGATTACTTCATTGCCGAGAATGCGAAAACCGCCAGAGCCTTCCTGAAGCAAGTGGGCGACACCCATCCACTGTGCAAGGCGATGCAAGACATCGAGATACGCGAGCTGAATGTGAAGACAGCGGCAACGGACATCCCAGCGCTGCTGACGCCGCTGCTGGCAGGGCGGCATGCAGGCTTGCTGTCCGAGGCCGGTGTACCGGCAGTGGCTGATCCGGGCGCAGATCTGGTGCGACTCGCGCATGAAAAGCAAATCACCGTCAAACCATTGGTCGGCCCGTCATCGCTGCTATTGGCGCTGATGGCCAGCGGGCTGAACGGGCAGAGCTTCGCCTTTCATGGCTATCTGCCAACCGATGCCGGGCAGCGCGCGCAACGTCTCAAGCAGCTTGAGCAGCGCTCGCGGCAGGAAAAACAGACGCAGATTTTTATAGAGACACCCTACCGCAATGAAGCGCTGCTCGAGGCAATGGCAACGCACTGCGCAGGCGGTGCGCTGATATGCGTTGCAACAGACCTGACGCTGGAAAGTGAATCGGTGCGCACGCAAGCGGCCGCCGAATGGAAGCGCGAGCTGGCGGCGGGAAAGATGCCGGATTTTCGCAAGAAACCGACGGTGTTTCTATTGCTGGCATAAGACCATCAAGGCGATTCGGCGAAGCGATGAACCTCTTTGGTCGTCTGCCAGTGAGCATCCCCTTTGTATTGCACGGCATGCGCCATCAGCGAGGCTTGAACCACTGGTTCGCCACCGCACGCGCCGCGCCCTCGCCAATCGCAGCGCCAAATTTTTTCAGCACCCGGTCAGACAAACCTTCACGCACCGTGTAGTCGATCACATCCTCAGCCTTCAGCTCATCGCGCGCCACCGTATCCACGGTGCCCAAGCCGTCTGCCAGACCCAGGGTTATGGCGGTATTCCCGGTCCAGAACAGCCCCGAAAAAATCTCGGAAGATTCTTTCAGGCGCTTGCCGCGCCCGTTGCGCACGGCAGCGATGAATTGCTCATGAATCTCTTTCAGCATGGCCTGGGTGAATTCTTTCTGGCGAGCGCTGGTGGGAGAAAAGGGATCCATCAACGCCTTGTTCTCACCGGCCGTCATCAGCCGACGCTCGATGCCCAGCTTGTCCATCAGGCCCGTGAAACCGAAGCTGCTCATCAAGACGCCAATAGAGCCGACCACACTGGCCTGACTGACATAAATCTTGTCAGCGGCCGCCGCGATGTAATAACAGCCAGACGCGCACATATCCTCCACCACCACATAGACCGGCTTGTTCGGATGCAGCTTGCGCAGACGGGTGATCTCGTCGTTGACGATCGCTGACTGTACCGGGCTGCCGCCGGGACTGTTCATTCTGAGGATCACACCTACCGAACCGGCATCGCTGAACGCATCGTTGAGCGCGGGAAGAATGGAATTTACTGATGCGGTGCTGCTGTCACTGTCGATCTCGCCTTCGATTTCCACCAGCGCCGTGTGACGCGCGCTGGCGGGTTTGGATGAACCCTTCAGATCGAAAGCCGCCCAGATCGCAAACAGCGCGACGAACAAGGTCGCGAACCGGAAGAACACGCGCCAGCGGCGATTGGCACGCTGCTCTTCAATCAGGGCCTTTGCCAATTGCTCGAACACGCCGTACGGAGCCGACAGCGACGCCGGCGAGGTGGCGTTTGCATCGGCGTTTACATCGGCGCGCGGCTCTGCCCGTGACTCCGACGGCGATTCAGGCGTGCTGTCGGACGCCGGCGAAGACGATTGCGAAGACGATTGTGCAGGCGACGCGGCAGCCGCTGCATCGTTTGGCAGCTCCGGCTGCTTGCCGGAAGAACCCGTCGTATCCTCACTCATCGCACGTCCTCATGAATTGATGGTAGTTTTTCATGCCCTCGCCGGACGAATGAACTCGTCGGCCTCCCAGTAAATTTTGTCATCGCGCTCGGTCACGCTTACCGGATGCAGGCGCCCTCCCCGGCAGGGACCGCCCGCGCACTTTCCGGTATCGGGTTCGTACAGCGCGCCATGCGTCGCGCACATCAGGTACAAGCCGCTGGATTCAAAGAATTCACCCTCGTTCCAGTCAAGTTCCATCGGCACATGCGCGCAGCGGTTCAGGTACGCGTGTACCTGTCCACCGAAGCGCACCACGAATGCGGAGCAATCCTCGCCACCGGCGGTCACCGGAAAGCGTATCCCCTTGCCGCCCTCGGCCAGCGCGCCGGAATCGCAGATGTACATCGGATCAGGCATGTTCATTCAGCCAGGCATGGAGATCCGCAATCGAGTCCGCGCCGAACAAAGGCGACATCGCCTGTAATTCCTCGCGCGGATGCGCGCCGAAATGCACGCCGATGGCAGCCGCGCCCGCATTGCCGGCCATCTGCAAGTCGTGCGTGGTGTCACCGATCATCACGGTACGGCGCAAGTCCTGCCCGAGCTCGCGGGTGATCTCATGCAGCATTGCCGGGTGCGGCTTGGAAAAAGTCTCATCGGCGCAGCGGGTGGCATCGAACACTGACATCAGCCCCGCCGTATTGAGCGCGCGATTCAGGCCGACCCGGCTTTTGCCGGTCGCCACTGCCAGAAAATAACCCTGCGCTGCCAGATCGCTGAGCATGTCGCGTACGCCATCGAACAAGGTGAGGCTATGGTCCTGCGACAGGTAGTGATAGCGATAGCGCTCGACCATGCGCGGATACGATTTGGGATCAAGATCCGGCATCGCCCGCTGCATCGCATCCTGCAGACCCAGACCAATCACGTGCGATGCCGAGCGCTCATCGGGCACCGGCAGACCGAGGTCGCGCGCCGCCGCCTGCATGCTGGCCACGATCGACGCGGTGCTGTCGAGCAGCGTACCGTCCCAGTCGAAGACGATCAGGTCGAATTGTTTTCTGGGCATTGGCCTGTCTCTTCCTTGGTTGAATCTGTGCTGATCACGCTATGTCGCTATGTCGCTGAGTTGTGCTGTGTAATTGGTCGGTTTAGCGGAGTGCCTGCGGTGGCTGCAGGCTTGCAAGAAAGCGCTCACAAGCCTCGGGCAACGGCGACTCCACGCTCACCTCCGCGCCGCTGGCAGGATGCTCGAAACGCAAACGCCACGCGTGAAGAAACATGCGCTTGAGCGCGCCGCGTCCGGGCTCACTCTTTTGCAGCTGCCGGTTGAACGCAAAATCGCCGTACTTCTCATCGCCCGCGATCGGAAACCCCGACGCGGCCAGATGCACGCGGATCTGATGCGTTCTGCCCGTCTTCAGCTCCGCTTCCAGCAGCGCGAAGTCGCCGTATTTTCGCAATAAATTGAAGATTGTGTGGGAAGGCTGTCCGTCGGACTGAACCCGCACCCGTCGCTCACCGTCAGGCGTGGTGTATTTGAACAAGGGAAGCTTCACATGCTGCCGGCGATGCAGCCACTGGCCATGCACCAGCGCCAGATAGCGCTTGTCTATCCGGCCATGACGGATCTGCTCATGCATGGCCACCAGCGCGCTGCGCTTCTTGGCCAGCATCAGGATGCCGGAGGTTTCCCTGTCGAGCCGGTGCACCAGTTCCAGAAATTTCGCCTGCGGCCGCGCAGCCCGCAGCTGTTCGATCACGCCATGGCTGACACCCGAACCGCCGTGCACGGCCACGCCGGCAGGCTTGTCGACGATCAGCAGATGCTCGTCTTCGAGCAAAATATCGAATTCCACCGCGGGAACATGGCTGGCCGCACGCTCGGCCACCCGGATCGGCGGCACACGCACCGTATCGCCCTCGGCCAGCCGGTAGGTCTGGGCAATCCGCCCCTTGTTGACCCTGACCTGTCCGGAGCGAAGCACCTGATAAATATGGCTTTTCGGGACGCCCTTGCAGAGTCTTATCAAAAAATTATCGATGCGCTGACCGGCTTCATCCGGCCCGATGGTCAGCCAGCGCACCTCCGGATGCCCGCCGGGCTCCGCAGAGTCGCCGCGAGATCTCTCACCAGCTTCAGAAAGTCTCGCTAAGTCCTTCATTTTGAATATATAATCGCGCCAGCGGAGAACTTCCGCGGAATGTGTCAGAAGAAAAAACAGATTCTACACAGGGGCGTCTCCA